>Ga0137374_10000179_pt1 | contig 56530 bp, 35 predicted proteins | sample SagtaG_20_FD_104811 | JGI IMG/M metagenome (GOLD analysis project Ga0137374, IMG submission 104811) | Vadose zone soil microbial communities from Sagehorn Ranch, Mendocino, California, USA - Sage1_R_100_16 metaG | ecosystem: Environmental > Terrestrial > Soil > Vadose zone | place: USA... | reverse complement strand
CGATCAAGCCGGGCACGAACGGCCCGGCGCAACTCGCGTTCCCTTATCCGGCGGCGCTGCAATACAACGTATACAGCGCGCCAGCCGCCACGCAGCCGTTTCTGCTGGACACAACATCGGGCCGGTTGCTGGGCCCTTCGTATGAGGTCACCAACGGCGGGCCCAACCGGCTCTACCGGGTGAGCGTGACGCCGATGGCCAGCAACGACGTGTTCAGCGCGACCGTGCTCAACCGCGTGACCTACGGCCCGACGCCCGAAGATATCGCGCGCATCCAAAGCATCGGCCCACAGGCCTTCATCAACGAGCAACTGGCCTGGGATCAACTTGTGGAGGACCTGAACACCGCCCCGCCCATCGTCAACTCGCCTTACCCGCCGCCCAACCAGCCGCTGTTCACCAACTGGATTCGCGTCTCGGACAGTGGCACCGCGAGCAACACAAACCTATTCCTCTACCTCAGCCTGGCGGGCCGCGTCTACATCGACGACGTGCGCCTGGTGCTGGGAACAAATGCGGACGTGGGCGACAATCTTTTGATAAACGGCGATTTCGAGAACCCTCTGAACAACGGTTGGATCATCGGCGGTATATACACCGGGTCCGTCATCACCAATAGTCCGACGGTGGGTGGTCAAGCGCCCAGCGGTACCAATTGTCTGCTCCTGATCGGCACGGGGGCCGGCAGTGGCACGGGTACCAGCTTGCAACAAATCTATTCCCCGACGAATTATCCCGGGACGCAACAATTCACCCTCAGCTTCTCCTACCTGCCTGTGGTGAATTACGGAGCGAACATCCTCACCGCGCGATTGTCCGGCAACGACACAATCCGCAACATCACGCTCCCCTCGGCCGGACCAGTGCCGCCCACGCCGCCGACCGCCCCCTACGCCGCCTCGCCCATCTACAAGAACCTGACCAACGCCGCCCCGCCCCTGCCCGGCTGGTCCCTCCCGCCGACGAACATCAGCCTTGGCGACCTCAGCGCCTATCACGTCCTGCGCGCCGTCCAAAGCAAACGGCAGCTTTACGAGATCATGGTTCAGTTCTTCGACAACCATTTCAGCACCGAGTACACGAAGATAAGGGACTGGTTCACCATGAACACCGCCAACGCCGTCACCAACGACGCGATGCAGCAAAACCTGGCCGTGGACCTCGAATGGCGGGAGCACTTGAAATGGCGCCAGGCGTTGCTGAACACGAATTGCACATTCTACGACCTGCTCAAGATCAGCATCGAAAGCCCGGCGATGGTGATCTACCTCGACACCATCGTGAGCACCCGCGCTGCGCCAAATGAAAACTACGCCCGCGAGATTCTCCAGCTCCACACCATGGGCTCCGATAACGGCTACGTGCAGCAGGACATCGTGGAACTGGCGCGCGTGTGGACCGGCTGGCACGTCACTAAGAAGGACTTCAGCAACGCCAACAACCCCTTCGCCCCCGCCGTGACCGACCCGACCAACCTGCCGGGTGTTTACGTCCTGAACTTCCGGCCTGCCAATCACACGACCAACGCCGCCAAGCGCCTTTTCACCAACGTCGTCGTCGATCCGCGCTTCCCGCCGCCGTGGGGCGGCCAGCCCTACGCCCTGACCATCGCCACGAACCAGTATCCAACCACCAACGGCATGGCCGAGGGCTACCTCGTCGCCCAACACCTGGCGAACCTTCCCCAGACCATGGAGTTCGTGAGCGTGAAACTCTGCCAGACGTTCATCCACGAGAACTTCGAGTTCGGTTACTACGATTACAACGCGCCCGACGCCCCGCCGGAGGCGCAACTCATCCGCCAATGCATGACCGCCTGGGACACCCCTGCCGCCGACGGGCGCAAGGGCAACATCCGTAAAGTCCTCAGTGTCGTTTTAAACTCCGCCCTCTTCCGGGGGCACGCCGCCTCGCAGCAAAAAGTCAAGACTCCGCTTGAACTGGCGGTCTCCGCCATCCGCGCGCTGCGCTTGAGCACGACGGATACGAACAACTTGAACTGGGTCTCAATGACTTCCGACACGGACGGTTACGCGCTCGCCACCCCGTTGAGCCGCATGGGCAGCATGAAGCTGTTCAACAAGGCCGAACCGGACGGCTGGTCCGAATACGGCAGCCTCTGGCTCAACACGGCCAATCTTTGCGAGCGCTACCGCTTCGTGCAGCACCTCTTGATGCCCACCGGAAGCACGCTCAAACTCGCCGACAGCAGCAGCCGCAACAACACTTCCGACCCGGTGAAGCTCCTTAAGAGCAAGCTGCCCGCCTCCAGTTGGAGCGATGCCGCTGCCGTGGCGGACTATTTCCTAAGCTTGCTCTTCCCCGGCGAAGGCGCCGGAAACCTGGGAGCGGATCGCGCCGACGCCATCAATTTCCTTAACACTGCAGACGATGGCTCTAACTCGCCCTTCGCGAACGTCACCATCCCCGCAACTTATGATGGACGCGTGCGCGGCATGGTCGGCATGCTGATGAGCCTGCCGAAATTCCAGGAGCAATAGGCCCCAGCACCCGGAACCTTCAACCCTGACCTCATTATGGCAAACATCCTCACTCGCCGCTCCTTCATGGGCGCCAGCTTCAAGGCCACCGCGGCACTCGGCCTCGCCTCGCTGATGAACATTCCCCCATTCCTGAAGCGCGCCCTCGCCGAGGGCAGCATCGGAGTCAATGGGAAGAAATTGCTCTTCATTTTCCTGCGCGGGGGCAACGACGGCGTCAACAACATCCTTCCGATTCAGGATCCCGCCTACCTGGCCAATCGGACCGACATTGGCATCCCCAAGGAACCTAACACCAACTACGGAGCCACCACTGGAGCTGCCGACCCCGTCACTTTTGGCGACGCCTACCGCTACGCCATCCGGCTGGGCAACGGCTTCGCGGCGTTGAACCCCGCGCTCGTCGACCTCGTTCCCCTCTTCAACACCGGTAAACTTGCCCTCCTCCATCGCGTTGCTTACCGCAGGCAGTCCCGAGACCACTTTTTCTCCGAGCGCTATTGGGAAAAGGCCGCCGACGGCGTTCCCACCAACAACCGTTACATCAGCGACGGCCTCTGGTACCGCACTATCGTGGAATCGGGTTATAACAAGACTCCACTACTCGCCACTGGGAAACTGCCAGCTCTGTCCGCCGTATCCATTCAGTCCAACATGCCCATGAGCCTGCGCGGCGTGGAGCCGATGACCAACCTCAGCAACATCAATCGCTACAACATCCTCGGCGTCTCCAACCCCAGTGGCTCCTTCAACCAGGACCGCGTTAAGATTCTTGACGACATCGACGCCGCCAACCACCGTCCCTACGCCGAAAAGGACAACCGCGCCCTCGTCCACGACCTCGGTATCGCCTTCCATGATACCCTCGACATCATTCGCGATAGGATAGTCGATAGCGACGTGTTTTACGACCTGGACGGCACCACCCGGCTCTTCCCGACGAACAACACCGAGGACAACGTCAATGCCGCCCTCCGCCGACAAGGCGGCAGCTTCGGCTTTATCGGCAATATCAAGACCTGCGCCCAGATCCTTTCCGAAACCGACGCCGTCATCGCCGGTACCGAGCTGGGAAGCTTCGACAACCATTCCGCCCAGGTCACCGCCGGCTCTCCCCACCTCGGCACTCATACCAACCTGCTTCGCCGCCTCGCCTGGGCTTATTACGCCCTCTGGCGCTATTTCAGCAGCAAAAACATGTGGGACAAAGTCGTTGTCGTGACCATGTCCGAATTCGGCCGCACTTCCGTCGAAAACGCCAATAACGGCACCGACCATGCCGAGGCCAGCGTCATGTACGTCGCCGGGGGCGGCGTCACTGGTGGCATCTACGGCTGCAACACCAACGATTCCACCCAGCCCGGCGTGAAGAACTGGGTTCCCGGCGATGGCGTTAATCCCAAGTCCGGCTCCCTGTTCAGCGCCAACTCCAGCGTCGGCTACCTCAAGCGCCTCATCGACTACCGCTCGGTCGTCGGTGAAATCATCCGCGACCACCTCGGCGCCACGGATGCCCAGCTCAGCCGCATCATCCCCGCCTACGGCAACGAGGGCGTCGAGCACCTCAAGCTCGGCGGCACGGTCGTCGACACAGTCAACTCTACTACGACCTTTACTCCGATCCTTGGCGAACTCGGCCTCGTCTAGCCCTTTGCGGTGGCAAGCGAAGCGCGACACCGCTTTTGCTTGGTCAGTTGAGGGTTGGCCAATAGCCAAAGCGCCTTCGTCGTTGCGCACTGCAGGCGCACCCTGTGGAGCCTGGGTGTCGCCCATGCCACGGACTCTTGGCTCGTCCACATCCGGAGGCGCCACGAGAATTCCTGCCGGCTTTCCGACCCGGCCGGCCATTGTTCCGAACACCCGATTCTGGCCGAAGCGCTGTCCGGGGCCGCCGGGGAGATCCATCTTCACTCCTTCTGCTGCGTGATCGCGCCGTTCATCAGCCCGCCATGATCGCCGCCCGTCCAGGTGCCGGCGTAGGTGTTGTCGTAAATCATCACCCGCGCCGAGTAGGTGCCGCTGCCGGGCACGCCGACGTCATCCACGATGATGACCGGCGTGTCGCCCGCCCACTTCACCTGCACGGGGATTGGCGCCGTAATGTCTTGCTTCCCGTACTGAATGCGCGCGTGTATCAGCCACATGTCGCCCCCGACCTTGTTCACGCCGATAATGGTATATTTGTCTTCCTTCTCGGGGCCGAGCTGGCCGTCCTTGAGCGAGCACCAGCGGCCGGCGAGCGTGGCCTTGGTGAGCGTGGCCTTGAACTTGGCTTCTAATTGCTCGGGCGTGAGCTTGGGTTTGGCGGGTTGTGTGGCGTTGGTCGAAGCCGCGCGTGCGGCTTTGACCGCGTTGGCCGTGGCCAAGAGATCTTTGGCCGCGGCTTCGTCCTCTTCGGCGGTGGTCGGCTTGGTCAAGAGCGCTTTGGACTTAACGGACTCTTTCGGGATCTGGGAGAAGGTGTTCAGGGCCATGCTGAGCACGAGGGCGGATGTGATTGAGGCGAGGATCGTTTTCATAAGCTTTGGAGGGTTGGACGCAGAGTGGCAGCTTCATGCTCAAAGCGCAGCAGAAAATGTGTGGCGCTTCCTCCGGAGAATCATTGGATGCAATGCCGTGGCAAGATGCTTCCGTCCCAAAGGGACCGCATGAAAATAGCCCACCCTTTTAAGGGTGGGGTTGTCGAATCGGCGCATGAGTCCCGAAGGGACGGCCGAAATGAGCGCGGACGAGACGCCCAATTTTCAGCCGTCCCTTCGGGACGGAGACGGCTGGACTATCGGACCCAGCGTTGAAACGCTGGGCTATTCTCACCGGTCCCTTCGGGACGGACTCGCTGCGCGAAGCGCATCTCCCTGGCAGGCGAACGGGCCACTATTGTCCCGCCAGAACACGGGCATACTGCTCCTGATACGCGAAAGTGGCGAAGGCGCCGCCGGAATGGAGAAAGAGAATCTTTTTGCCGAAACGCTCCGGCGTCTGGCGCAGCTCGGCGAGCATTCCGCGAAAGGCTTTCCCCGTGTAAGTCGGATCCAGCAGCACGCCCTCCTGCCGGGCGAGCCCGAGGTAAAAGCGCAAATCGTCGTCACTGGCAACGCTGAACCCATCGCCCACGTGGCCGTCGAGGACCTGAAGCGTGCGATCACGGGAAGGAAGATTGAATTCCCTCGCGGCCTCTTCGATGAGCTGGCCGACGCGCTGGTGGAAGTATTCGGCGGTGTCGCAAATGTTCACGGCAAAGAGCCGGCGTGGATCGAGGCCGTGAAGTTCGTAGCCAAGGTGGAGTCCGGCGTGCGTGCCGCCCGAGCCTTCGGCGAAGAAGAGCGCGTCGGGTGCGTCGGTGCCGGCGCCGGTTTGTTTCCATGTGAAAAGCATCTCCTCGACGGCGCGCACGTAGCCGAAGGAGCCGCGAGCCATGCTCCCGCCTTCGGCGATGACACAGGGCTTCTCGCCCCGACGGCGGTAGTGCTCGGCGACCTCTTCGAGGAAGGGCGAGTAGACGCCGCCTTTGGACTGGTACTCGGCGTAAGGAAGATAGTGCAAGTCCGCGCCGGCGATCTGATTGAGGAGCAGATTACCGACGGGCGGCGCCTGGGGATCACGGCCGGTCTTGGGTTCGCGCACGACCAGCGCGACGCGCAGGCCGACGCGCCGTGCGGCGAACGACGCGGCGCGAGTATGGTTGGATTGCATTCCGCCGGACGTGACGATGCGAGTGGCGCCCGACTCGAGGGCGTGGGCGAGGAGGAATTCGAGCTTGCGGATCTTATTCCCGGATTCGACGAAGCCGGTGAGGTCGTCGCGCCAGATGTAAAGATCGCAACCGATCTCGGCGGAGAGGCGGTCGAGCTTGTGGATGGGTGTTGGCAGGTGGGCCAGGCAAAGGCGCGGCGGATAATTCATGCGTACCTCATAACAAATCGGCTGCTCGGGGGAAAGGCGGGGCGCGCCTCAAAATCTGTGTAGCCGAGTGCGCTCTAACCCTTCGCCTCAGCCCTTTCCTTCCGAGGGGAGCTTGCGCGAGTTGAAGGCCTGGCGCGCCTCCCAATTGTGGGATACACAAGGCGCGTTTGGTTTTTGGTGAGCGCCGGGTTGACGGGCCGCTTGGTTGTATTTGTTACCGCGACCGTGCTCAGGCGTCTTCCTCGTCGCAACCTTTGTCGAGCCCTTTGTCGGCCTCTGCACGGGGCGATAAAGGTTGCGACAAAGGATGCGACAAGGTCGTCGGCCGGAGTGTGGACGGTAAACACGTACGCTTGGATTGCGCCCTCTGCCGGCGTAGTGTCTTCACATGCTTCCGGACATAAAGTCCCTGCACCGCGACGAACTCCAGGCACAGTTCGAGTCCTGGACACTGCCCGCATACCGTCTGGAGCAATTGCTCAACTGGCTCTACCTCCGGCGGGTCACGAGTTGGGACGCCATGACCAACCTGCCCAAGGCGCTGCGCGAGCGGCTCCGCCAACACTTTACTCTCACGACGCTCGAACTGGTCCGCAAGCAGGGCGCCCGTGACACCACCGAGAAATTCCTCTGGAAGCTCCCGGACGGCGCGCTCATCGAGAGCGTGCTCCTCCCCGCCAACCCCGCCCTCTACGGCGATGCCAGCGACCGCCACACCCTGTGCGTGAGCACGCAGGTCGGCTGCGCCTACGGCTGCAAGTTTTGCGCCAGCGGCATCGACGGCTGGAAGCGCAACCTGGGCGTTGAGGAGATCGTCGAACAAGTGCTCGCCGTCGAGAGAGTTCCGAGTTCCGAGTTCCGAGTTCCGGGTTCGGCGACGGACGCGGCGGTTCAACTCGGAACCCGGAACCCGGAACCCGGAACCCGAAACACAATACCCGAAGCCCGTTTGATCAACAATCTGGTCATCATGGGCATGGGCGAGCCGTTGGCCAATTACGACAACCTGATGAAAGCGCTGCGCATTCTCAACGCCCCGTGGGGTGGCGGCATCGGCGCGCGGAAGATCACTATTTCGACCAGCGGTCTGGCGCCCCAAATCCGCCGGCTCGCCGACGAGCCGCTTCAGTTCCGCCTCGCCCTTTCGCTCCACGGGGCGACCGACGCGGTGCGCAACAAAATCATGCCCGTCAACCGGAAATATCCCCTCGCCGAACTGATCGCTGCTTGCGAGCATTACCAGCGTCGCAAGGATCGGATGATCACTATTGAATACATCCTCATCGCCGGCGTGAACGACGATGTGGGGGAATCTCGTCCGCTCGCCGCGCTCGCCAGGAGATTGAACGCGAAAATAAACCTCATTCCATACAACACGGTGCAGGGTTTGCCGTGGCAGCGGCCTTCCGAAGCGACCCAGGAGAAATTCCTCTCTGCTTTGGAGGCTCAGGGCGTCACCGCCACCCTTCGCCGCGAGAAAGGCCACGACATTGACGCAGCCTGCGGACAATTGCGGTTGAAGACCGAGCGCGAATTGGCTGCGAGCTAACCGGATGTTTCATACGCGCCGTAGCCGCCGACGTGAGGAGAAACGACGGCTTGTAGCCGGGCATGATCACCTTGACCCGGTAGGGCGAGGCTCCCGCCGAGCCGAAACTTCCGGCTTGATCACGGCTCGGCAGGAGCCTCGCCCTACCGGCGTGATGGATAAGCGGATGGATCCGGCGGGTATTCGAGTCCGCCTCCTCTTGTCGGCGGCTACGATCTCAGGGGGCTCAACGCAGTTTCACTTTCGCCAGGTAGATGCTCGTCTTGCCTTCGTGCGAGGAGTAGTAGCTGACCCAGAGGAGCCCGTCGTGAAGCACAAGCCCGGCGTAACTGGAGTCGCCGCCGGAAGGCAGCTTGAGGCACTCGGTGAGTTTGCCGGTGCCGGCATCAATCCACGCCAGCGACGTGCGCACGGCGCCATCGTAGAGCCGCACGGCGGCGAGGAGCCGGCCGTCCGGCAGGCGCAGCAGGTGCGGCCCGCCGATTTTCGCGCCGAGATCCTTCCAGGCCCAATTTGTGTAGGGCGGCTTAGCGAACCCGAGCTTTCCGGTGCCGGGACTGCCGTCCCGGCGCAGGAGGCAGACGGCGCTGTCGTCGGGTTGAAAGACAATCGATGTCTCGTTCGGATGACCCTCGTCAAATAGCCGCGGCACGAGCGGCTGGAAATTTCGCCCATCCTTGCTCGTGTAAAGGCGGATGAACTCCTCGCCTGCCGTGTCGTAGCCGATGCTGTAGGCCGTGCCGCGATGCCACGTCGTGCGCCAGAGCCACTGATTTGGCTCGCCGATAACCACCGGCTCAGTCCACTTCCGGCCGTCCTCCGAGAACCACGCCATCGACCGGTGCTTCGCTGCCGCGGGTTGGTGCAAGGCGCCCGCGCCACTGAGCATGAGTTGTCCGTTCGGCGTCGTCGTAATCTTGGCGTCGCGCAGATCGGCGTTCGTGGACGTGAGGAGCGCGGCGGAACTCCATGACTCGCCGTCCTTCGACGTGAGCACGCGCAACGCGCCGTCCGCGGAGACATGCGCCTTGCCTTCCCGGAACACGCAGAACCATTCGCCGCGAAATCGCACCAGGTCCGTGAACGCATTGTGCGGCGCGGCGTCCCAGATTTTGTGGACGGATACGAGAGCGGCGTCGGTTGCCGCGGCGAAGGACGAATGGCAGAATCCCAAAGTGCAAAGGATACCCAGGGCCCAGGGTCTAAACATCGTGGTGGAACGGTTCGAGGCGTCGCAACGGCTTCATGCCGCGTCGCGCTGGCGCTGCCGCTTCCGTAGGCGGCGGCCGGCGCGCCGGACTCGTTCGGCCCAATCCTTTTCAAGAGGGCGGGAACACGATTTCAAGGCTTCAAGCATCGCGGCTTCCAGTTCTGGAGGCTCGAACTCCTGGTCTTCCAACAGGCGCAGGCCCGCGCGGACGACTTCGGTTTTGCTCTGGTAGCGGCCAGTTCGAATGAAGCGGTCGACTAAAGCGTCGAAGTGTTTGCCAAGGGCTTGTGCCATACGCGCCTAGTGTCTGTTAGTCAGAGGCACGCGTCAACCGGCCTTCACAGACGAACTTGAGTTGGTGGCTCGTGACGGCGATTCCTTGGTTGAGAGGGCGCTCGGTCCCGGCGCCTCAAGAACGCTTCGTCTGCAAGCGGATGATGCTGGCCAGAGCACGCAGCGCCGTGTTCACGCGTTCGAAGGTTGGGAAACGCCTTCGCCACGTCCGGCTACAGGACCACGACGTTCGTGCCCTGGGCGTAACGGCGGGCGTACTTGCCGCGCACGCCGTTTGAAAAATCGTATTCGGCGCACACGTTGTCGTCGCGTCGCTTGCTATTGGTCTTTTTCATTCTGTTCTCACCGCGCGCAAGCGCTTCCTCATCTCCTGGACCACGGCGCTGTGCTTCGGCTCGCTGGCCAGGTTCTTGTGCTCGCCGGGGTCTTTCTTCTCGTCGTAGAGCTCCGCGCCCTTGCGGCCGTCGTCCCACTCGGTGTAACGCCAGCGATCGGTGCGGACACTGCGGCCGAAAAATAAGTGGTTCGTGTTCCCGCGGCGCACCTGCGTGTAGGCGGGCCGGTCCCACTTCGCGGTAGGCTTGTCGAGCAGTGGACGCAGGCTCGCGCCGGGCAGCACGTGCGGGGCGGGAAGCCCGGCGTAGTCGATGATCGTCGGATAGAGGTCGAGTGTCTCGACGATGCGCGGGCTGGCCTTGCCAGCGGCCTTCGCGCCGGGGATGGCGACGAGGAGCGGGACGCGGGCGCTTTCCTCGAAGAGACTTTGCTTTTGCCAGTTGCCATGCTCACCCAAGTGCCAGCCGTGGTCGCCCCAAAGCACGACGATGGTCTGGTCCCACAGCTTGAGGCGGTCGAGCGTGTCGAGCACCTTGCCGAGCTGCGCGTCCATGTACGAGATGCTGGCGTAGTAGGCACGCTTGGCCTGGCGGCACTCCTCCTCGGTGCGGCCGTAGTTCGGAGGCTTCACCCAAAAGGCGTCGGCCGGTTTGTCGTCGCGGTCGCCGGGCGGCATTTTCGGCACCGATATTTTTTCGAGCGGGTAGAGGTCGAACCATTTCTTCGGCACAATCCACGGGACGTGCGGACGATAGAAGCCGCAGCCGATGAAGAAAGGCTCGCCCTTGTGCTCGTCGAGCAGGCGGATGGTTTCGGCGGCGACCTTGGCATCAGTGAATTCTTCATCGCTGCCGGCGCTGGCGAACCACGCGAGCGAAGCGCCGAGGGCCGGAACGTTGGTGGCGCGGCGGGCGGCATTGGCGGGACGGGCGTTCGTCCCGCGAGTGATGTTGGTCACCTTGTCCTCCTCGTCCCTGTCGCGGCCGCGCGGGTTGATGGCCAGGTCCCACGACAACGGATCGTCCAGGCCGGGCGTGCCTATTTGCCCAGGCACGCCGTAGTGGTAAATCTTCCCTACGCGCGCCACGAAGTAGCCGTGTTGCCGGAACAATTGCGGCAGCGTGATCACGTCGGGCAGCGTCTTTTTCCGAAAATCCGTCTGGAGCTCGAAGATGCCGGTCTGGTCCGGGCGCAGGCCAGTCAACAAAGAGACGCGGCTCGGGCTGCACAACGGGAATTGCGTATAAGCCCGCTCGAAGCGCACCGCGCGCCGGGCCAGCCGGTCGATGTTCGGGGAGCGGACGATCGTGTTGCCGTAACAGCCCAGGTGCGTATTGAGGTCATCGACGGCGATGAAAAGGACGTTTGGTTTGGGGACGGGAGCGGCGGAAGCCAGGCCGGCAACGCAGCAGAACAGGGCGGCGAGCAGGGATTTCGTGTCCATTCGTGGTTGAAAAGAATTACGGCTGAGCGGCGTCGCCGGACGCGAGCTTTTTGCCGCAGCAGCCTTCCTGCTGCGCGCACCGGCAAGTCAGCACCGCCAGCAGCGCGCCAAGGACAGGGGCGGCCAGGTAAAGCCAAAGGCTGGTCAGATTGCCGGAAATCACGGCCGGAGCCAGCGAGCGGGCGGGGTTCATCGAGGCGCCGGAAATCGGACCGGCGAACATTGCTTCCAGCGCGATCACCGCACCGACGGCGACGCCCGCCAGCAGACCCTTTTCCTTCGCGCCGGTGGAAACACCGAGGATGACCGTCATCAGGAACCAGGTCAGCACGAGTTCCAGGACGAACGATTGCCATTCGGCTCCCGCGGGCCGCGTAGCGCCGAGGGCTGAGTGGTCCGGGAACAAAACGCGGAGTAATCCGCTCGCCGCGAACGCGCCGAGTAGCTGGCTGGCAATGTAGGGAGCAACCTCACGGCCCGGCAATCGGCGCGCGGCAAAAAATCCAAGCGTGACGGCAGGGTTGAGATGGGCGCCGGAGGTCTCGCCAAACGCATAGATGCTCGCCAGGACGACCAGGCCAAACGTCAGCGCGATGCCCACATGGGTGACGGCGCCGGCGCGATCCGCGTCGATGACGATGGCACCCGTCCCAGCGAAGACCAGGGCGAACGTGCCGAAGAATTCCGCCGCGCATTTGCGCATGAGGTTACTTGTTCGTATCGGCGCCCGCTGGGCAAGAAAAATCCTGATGGCGCGGCGGGGGCGGGCGCAACTTGCCCGTACCACCAACGTAGGGCAGGCGTCTCGCCTGCCCGGCCGAGCGAAGCGAGGCCCTGGTGGTGCGAATGCCGCGCCTTTCGGCGCGGCTGGGCAGGCGAGACGCCTACCCTACTTTCCCGGCGCGTCCTCGACCGTGGTGGTAATGTCAAGTTGCGCCCAGCGGGGGCCCGGCCTTCCAACGCCGCGTGTTTCTGGACTGCCTTCAACTTGGCGCGGCCTTGGAAGGCCGCGCCCCCGACCGTGGGTTCATGGCTCCGGCGCGTAACCCAATTGTCAAAAAAACGCACTTGCCACTCGAATTCGTTCAACTACAGTGAATGCGAAACCTTCGTTCTTATGCAAATCCGTCTGACTGTCACGACACTCGGCTTGGCCGTCTTGCTCACATCCTCCGTGCGCGCCGCAGACGCCGCGTCGGGCCCACTTCACATTTCCGTCGGCACGAACGGGGTCAAAGCCGTGTCGTGGCCGCGCCTGTTGCTTCCGGCGCAGGAGACCAACCGCCTGGCCACGGGCGCCCAGGTGGGGGTGTTGAGCGAGGTGCCACAGGATGCCCTCACCCTCTACACCAACGGTTACATTTACGGCGTGAGCAACAACCTGCCCGCGCAATTCTTCAGCCTGACCGTCGGGCAGATGTCGAGCAACAAGCTGCTCGTCGCAAACGTGCTCAACCGGCTCACCTATGGCCCCACGCCCGATGAACTGGTACGGGTCACCGCGATGGGTCCGCAGGCGTTCATCAACGAGCAACTGGCGCCGGCGACTCTTTCAAACCCCATCGACGACTACGACAGCGTCATTGACGTCAAGCCTGTTAACGTGGCGCACATGACCAATTGGACGACGATCTCGGTGACCGGCAAGGTGAGCGGCGCCACCGCCGGCCGATCGTTGCTCTACGTCTACCTGACCGGCGCAGGCAACGCCTACATCGACGACGTTCAACTGAGCGTGATCTACACCAACTTCACCGAAATGTACGTTACGAACATGTCGATCATCACGACGAATCTCGTGCCGGCCAGCTACTACCTCGGGCCCAACCTCGTCTCGAACGGGGACTTCGAGTCGGCGTTGACCGGGCCGTGGGTTTTGGCGGCCAACCACGCCGGCTCCACCATCGTTGGCAGCCCTGTTGCCAGCGGTTCAGGGAGCCTGCATGTCGTTGCGACTACGGGAGGCACCACCGGCGCCAGTGGCATCACGCACACCAACGTCAACGGTTTGACGAACGGACATCGCTGTGTGCTTACATTCACCTACTTCCCACGGTCAGCTTCCGAAACCAATCGCGTCAACGTCCGGCTTTCGGGCAGCGAAGTCATCGCCTCGGATGGACTGCCGCCGCTGCCGCCGACGAGGACGTGGTACTACGTCGAGGCGACCGGACGGGCGACGGCCACCCCGAGCCTGTATTTATATTTGAGCGGCGCTGGAGAAGTGTACGTGGATGACTTGAAGCTCGTTCACGGGACGGTCGCGGGCTCGGGCGCCAACATCGTGACCAACAATGCCGACTTTGAGCGGCCACTGACGAACAACTGGCTGGCGAGCGCCGACTTCACCAACTCCGTTCAAAGCACGGAGTACGTCCACTCCGGCAGCGGCAGTCTCCGGCTGATCGCCACGGCGGCGGGCGCTGGAAACGGCGATTCGCTTTACCAGACGAACATTTTCGGGGTGACCAACAACGGCATCTACGCCGTGAGCTTCTGGTGCACGGTGCCGACCGCCGGCAGGACGCTGACGGTTCGCCTCTCCGGCAGCGGAACGCCGGGCCTGCTTCAGGCCACCTTCCCCGGGCAACTGACAGCCGGGGGCATCAAATACTCCCTGGATAAGATCGCCTCCCAACCAGAGGACGGCACCAGCGACCGCTACACCGTGCGCAACATCGGCGGGGCGACCCTGGCGGATATGCGCGCGTGGTACGTCGTCAACTCGGTCGGTTCCCCGCGCCAGTTGCTCGAAGTACTCACGCAATTCTTCGAGAATCATTTCGTCACCGAACATTCCAAGAGCTACGACTACCTGGATAATTTCTACGACGACGGAACGCTCATCGATAAACTGGCGACCGACTGGGAGTACCGCGAGGTCAGCCGCTGGCGCGCGGCGCTGATGAATACGAATTGCAACTTCTACGATCTGCTCAAGATTCATGCCGAAAGCCCGGCGGAAATCGTCTACCTCGACACGGTGAACAGCCTCGGCAACGGCGCCAACGTCGCCAACGAAAACTACGGCCGGGAGTTGCTCGAACTCTTTACGCAGGGCGTCGACAACGGTTACGACCAACTCGACATCACCACCATGTCACGGGCGTGGACCGGTTGGTCCGTGGACATCGTTGACCGGTCCCAGATCAACAATCCCTTTGCTCCGCAATCCCGCACCTACGGATTTTATCCGGGCAACGGCACGGCCGGCATCTCGAACATCGTCGGCGTCTGGTCGTTCGTCTACAAGCAGGCCAACCACGGCACCAACCGGGCGCCGGTCCTCTCGGAGTGGGCGGCCAATGCCAGCCGCACCAACCTGGTGGCCATCGGGCCGAAACGCTACGCCTCCCGTCTGGGCGCTCCGTGGGCCGGCCAGTCCTATCAGATCGTCATCCCGGTCCGCACCGGCAATGCCGGCATCCAGGACGCGTATGACGTCATCCAAAGCCTGGCCACCAATGTCTACACCGCCGAATACATTAGCGTGAAGCTCTGCCGGCTTTTCGTTCATGACAACTTCCCGAATCCGACGACCACAACAAACCTCCCCGAATTCGCCTTCTACAACTACACGGACCCGAACCGTTCCGCTGAGGCCGAACTGGTCCGGCAGTGTATCGTCGCCTGGCAGACCCCCGCAACCGACGGACGCAAGGGCAACATCCGCTCGGTCCTGAACACCATATTCAACTCCGCTCTCTTCCGAAGCCACGGCGGCTCGATGCAAAAGGTGAAGACCCCGGTCGAATACACCATCAGCGCCATTCGCGCCCTGCGCTCGGCCAACGGCAACGGCACCTACACCGCCAGCACGGATGGTTACTCGATCAGCGGACGCAGCCGCACCGCCAGTTCCTCGCCACTGCTGCGCATGGGCAACATGAAGCTGTTCGACCGCGACGCTCCCGACGGCTATCCGGAGGACGGCGCGCCCTGGATTAGCGCCGGCACCCTCGCTGAACGTGTCCGCTTCATTCAGACCTACTTGATGCCCAGTGGCGACACCAACAAGGCCGACAACATCACGGGCGGCAATTTCAACCTTTCCGATCCGGTCACCTTGTTGAAGAACAAGCTGCCCGCCGGAAGTTGGAACGTCGCCGGCGACGTGGCAGATTACTTCCTGAGCATCCTCTATCCGGCGGAAGGCAAGGCAAACCTGGATCTTTACCGGGCCAGCGCCATCGCTTTTATCAATACCGCCGATGACGGCCTCAGCCAATCCCCCTTCGCGGCGCTGAATAACACTACAACCGGCGCCGGCAGCTACGACAATCGCGTCCGCGCCATGGTCTCCATGCTCATGACTCTGCCACGATTCCAGGAGCAATAACGAACATTGACGAACACGAAACGATTTATGCGAAACTCCAACGTCAACATCCTCACGCGCCGCTCCTTTCTAGGTCATTCGGCCAAAGTCGGCATCGCTGCGGCCATCGCTTCGCTGGTGGATATCCCGTTCGTGATGAAGCGCGCCCTGGCCGAAGGCACCATTGGGCTGAACGGCAAGAAAGTGCTCTTCATCTGGCTGCGCGGCGCCAACGACTGTCTCAACTCGGTCATCCCCGCCGGGGACGCCCAGTACGGAACAGGCATCCGGCCAACCCTGGCCGTGACCGCCGGCACGGCCTGGCAGTCGAACACGGGCGGCGCCGAGTTCATCCCCAGCGGGGCGGGCGCCACCTTTGGCACAACGGCCCTCGGATTGGGCAACGGCTACGCCGCGCTTCATCCCATGCTCAAGTTCCTCGCGCCGGTGTACAATGATGGCGAACTTGCCCTGATTCACCGCGTCGCCTACCCGAAACTGTCGCGCTCGCACTTCGATTCCCAGCGCTACTGGGAAAACGGCATGCCGAACAACAACCTCATCAAGGACGGCATCTTCTACCGGACGATTATCGAGTCGGGCCTGGCGAACACGGCGCCGCTCACCGGCGTCTCCATTCAGTCTTCGCTGCCCTTGATTCTGCGCGGCTCCGACGCGGCCATGACCAATCTTTCCGACCCCACGCGCTACAACCTGCTCGGCATCCCCACACCGGCGGGCGACGCCAAGGCCGACGCGGCGCTGGCGGCGGCAGGTGGCTATCCTTTCCCGTCGAAGCTCAACCGCAACCTGCTCAGCCTGCAATACGGAAACCTCCAGAGTACGTTGAGCCTGTTTGACGCGATGGACTTCGGCGAATATCCCAGTTCGAATGGCCCCGGCAATTACTACCAGGACAACGTCAAGACCGACGGTGACGCGACGTGGACCGCTCCTGCATCTACATTCGGCGATTCGTCGAAAGGCTACTTTCTGTTCCCAACCACGAACGACAAGAACGGTGGCTGGCGCCGGCCGGACAACTCCACGGTCGGAAACAAGTATGTCGTGGATCCCAGCCACGAGAGCTTTTTCGCTAACCTGAAGGCCGCCGCGATGGTGCTGAACAACACCGACGCGATCATCGCCGGCACCGAGATCGGCGGCTTCGACACGCACGCCAACCAAGGCCAGACCACAGGCTCGCACCCGAACCTTCAGCGGGTTATTGGCTGGTCGATGTACGCCCTGAAAAAGTATTTCACGCTCTACAATAACAAGGCGACCTGGAACGATGTCGTGGTTGTCACGCTTTCCGAGTTCGGCCGCACCACGGTCGAAAACAACGACAAAGGCACCGACCACGCCGAATCGGGCGTGATGTTCGTGGCGGGCGGCCCGGTCAATGGCTACGATCTCAACACCAATCGCTCGGGCGTCTTCAACTGTAAAGACACCGAATTCAGCGACCCGCCCTCCAGCACGGACTTCAAGAACTGGCTGCGCGCCACGGACAGCCGTAGCGCGATGTTCGGCACCACCAACGGTTACTTGCGCCGCAACACCGATTACCGATCCGTCCTGGGCGAGATTATCCGCAAGCATCTCGGCGCAACGCAAAATCAGCTCAACAACATCATCCCGGCCTACGCTACGGCCGGCGAACACCTCCTCACTGCAGGCGTCTCCAGCGTGGACGGCACCTGGGTCCGCGGCGAAGTCGGCATCCTTTAGCCATCCCGGATCAGCGCCGATTCAACAGAGGAGCGCGGACAGCTTTGTCCGCGTGGTCTTGGGGCCTCGACTCCATTTCACGCGGACAATACTGTCGGCGCACCTGAATCGGCCGGTTCTCGAATTCTCCCTTGCGTCGGAGAGGGCGCACCAGATTCTGAGATGCGCCCCTTCGGACAACTTCAATTGCTTCGGACTGGCGGTCGAACGGCGGCTGGGCTAGGGTAAGCGCCGCATGTGCCGCCGCCGCATCCAGTCGTTCGCCTTGGTTGCCACGATCGCCTTTGGTTTGCTGGCGGCCCGGCGCGTCGCTGCCGATACCCTCACGCTTCAACCCGTTGCCGACACGACTCTGATTGCCATCGCCCCGGACAACAACCTGGGAGGGGCTGGCTTCTTCAATGCGGGCGCCGCTGGAAACGGCTATCTCAACCGGGCGCTTCTCCGGTTCGATCTGACCATCATCCCGACGGGGTCCCAGATCCTCGGAGTTTCCCTGACGATGGACGTCGTCCGCGAACCGGCGGCCGACCGTCAAAACTCCCTCTTCAGCCTTCGCCAGGTCTTTGTGCCGTGGGGCGAAGGTATCCAGGTGCCTGCCGAGTCCAACAGCCCGGGGTTGGGCTCCCTGGCGGCGCCCGGCGAAGCGACCTGGAACCATCGGTTCGCCGGAGGCGCGCCCTGGACCGTTCCGGGGGGCCGGGCCGGCACGGACTTCTCGACCGTGCTCAGCTCCACCGCCTTCGTCTACGGCATCGGCGACCCCGTCCAGTTCGAATCCACACCGGAGTTGATCGCCGACCTCCAGCACTGGGTGGACAACCCGGGCGCAAATTTCGGGTGGTTGATGATGACCGAGTCCGAGGACGTGCGCCGAACCGCCCGCGGCTTCGCTTCGCGCGAAAGCGGATTCGGGCCGACGCTCACCGTCGAGTTCGTCGCCGTGCCAGAGCCTTCGACCGTGGCATTGCTGGGGCTTTCTGGCGGCGCCCTGACGTGGCTGTTGCGACGTCGCCATCGCGGCGGCTGACATTTTCCGGTTGCCTTCCTTCACGGAATCCTTCGATCCTGCGGGCATGAAACCAATCTTCGAGTCCTTCAGGTGGTGCGGCTGTGTCGGGGTGTTGCTGGCGAGCCTGGGTGGCGTTCGAGCCGGCGTCCCGGCGGAGGAAATGACCGCTGCGGCGAACAAGTTCTTAGGCTCGCTCAACGCGGAGCAGCGCGCGAAGGTGGTGTTCGAGTTCAAGAGCGAGGAGCGGCTCAACTGGCATTACATCCCGAAAGACAGGAAGGGGCTTCCGCTCAAAGAAATGTCCGCCGAGCAGCAACAACTCGCTCTCGACTTGCTGGCCTCCGGGTTGAGCCGGCAAGGTCTTGAGAAAGCGCGGACGATCATGAGTCTCGAACCGATCCTCGGAGAATTGGAGGGAGCAGGCCGCCGCTTCCCACGCGACCCCGCGCTCTATTACGTTTCAATCTTCGGCAAGCCGGAGGCCAAAGGCGCCTGGAGCTGGCGCTTCGAAGGCCATCACGTTTCGGCCAGCTTCACCCTGGTCAAAGGCGAGTTCTTTTCCTCCACGCCCTCCTTTTTCGGCAGCAATCCCGCCGAGGTGCGCCAGGGACCGCGCAAGGGCCTGCGCGCGCTGGCCGGCGAGGAGGATGCGGCCCGTCTGCTCGTGAAGGCCCTCGATGATAGCCAGAGGAAAGTGGCCGTGTTCGACGCGAAAGCCCCGTCGGAGATTTTCACCGAGGCCAAACACAAAGTGGAACCTCTCTCACCTGCCGGCCTCGCCGCAGGGCAGATGACCCCGGCCCAGCGCGGGTCGCTGATGGCGCTGGTGCGCGAGTACGTCCGACGCGTCCGGCCGGAGCTGGCGGACGCTGACCTGGCGAAGATCGAAAAGGCGGGCGTGGAGAAGATTCACTTCGCCTGGGCCGGCGGCCTGGAGAAAGGCGAAGGCCACTATTATCGAGTGCAAGGGCCGACGTTCCTGCTCGAATACGACAATACGCAGAACAACAACAACCACATCCACGCCGTCTGGCGCGATTTCGACGGGGACTTCGGCGAGGACATTCTGCGGAAGCATTACGCGGACGTGCCGCATGCGAAGTAGTGAAGCGGCGTGCGGCCCTCGGGTTGCGTGATGCGTGTTGCGTGTTGCGTGAAGCAGCGTCGGCTGACTCACGACCTTGCTTGACGCAACACGCATCACGCAACACGTTGCCCTCGATGGCCCAAGTTCCCCCATCCTCCATTGCTCCCGGCCAGCGCGTTACGCTGACCATCACCGACATTGCCTTCGGCGGCGAAGGGGTCGGCCGGATCGAACAGTTCGTCGTGTTCGTGCCATTCGTCATCGTTGGCGAAGAGGTCGAGGCGGAGATCGTCGAAGTGAAGAAGCAGTTCGCCAGGGCGCGGCTGCTGAGGGTGGTGACATCGTCGCCCAGCCGGGTCAGCCCGCGCTGCGCGTACTTTGGCGAGTGCGGCGGGTGCCAGTATCAGCACGTCGAGTATGCAACGCAGCTCGAATGGAAGCGCAAGCAAGTGGCCGGGTTGATGGAGCGCATCGGCGGGATTTCCCAGGAGCGGGTCCTGGCGGTCATTCCCTGTCCCGCTTCGTACGGCTATCGGAACCGCGTCATGGTGCGCTCGCAGTGGGACAAGACCAAACAGGCGCTCAACATCGGTTTCCTTCGCGCCGATAGCCGTCTGGTCGTGGATATAGTCGAATGCCAGATCGCCGAGCCGGCGCTCAACGAACAACTCCGCCGCGCGCGAGCGCAGCCCCCGCCCAAGGGCGGCCTCAAAGTCGTGTTGCGCGTCGCGCCGGAAGGCTGGGAAGTGCCGCGCGATTCGTTCTTCCAGAACAACTTTTTTCTCCTCCCCAAACTCATCGAAGTAGTCCGCGAACGGGTGCGCGACGCCGGGTCGCGGTTTCTGGTGGATGCGTACTGCGGCGTCGGGTTTTTCGCGATCGAACTGGCGGACGCGGTGGAGGCGTTTGTGGGAGTGGAGATTGATCACGCGGCGACTCTGGCGGCCCGGCGCAATGCCGCGGCACGGGGCCGCGCCAACGGGCAGTTCCTCGAAGGGAACGCCGAAGCTCTCCTGCCGGCGATTCTGACGCGGTTCGACGCCACGGCCACGACCGTCATCCTCGATCCACCGCGCACGGGTTGTCCGGGCTCGGGCCTGGAAGCGCTCCGTCGGAATCGCCCCGCGCAGGTGCTCTACATCTCCTGCCACCCTGCGACGCTGGCGCGGGACTTGAACGTTCTCTGCCGGGAAAGTGTCTTTGAACTCAGTAGCGTCACGCCGCTGGACCTGTTCCCGCAGACGCAACACGTCGAGTGTGTGGCGGATTTGCGGCACAAAACGTAAAACGTGAAACGTAAAACGTAACAGAAACCGGATGAGCTTCCTGTCCCGAGCCGGCTTTACGTTTTACGTTTCACGTTTTACGCCCCTCCCGCTTCTACCCTTGCCAACCTCTCAGTCATCGTTTCAACTCGCGGCGCTTTGACCTACAGAATGGACAGCGGAATCAAAGTGGAGATGGGATTTGTGCAGCGACGCTTGCCCTGGATCCTGGGTGGGGCGATGCTCGTCCTCTACCTCGTCACGCTCAGCAGATGGCCGACCTTCTCGGGGGTGATGTCGCTCTCGCAGGTCTTGGGATGGGAATGGCGGCCCAGCCTGGTTGCGCCGCTCCATGTGCTGTTGACGCTGCCGGTGAAATGGCTTCCTGGAGGCCTCCAGCTCCTTGCGTTAAACCTGATTGAGGCCGCGTGCGCGGCGCTGGCACTGGCGTTGCTGGCGCGCTCGGTCGCCCTGCTGCCGCACGATCGCACCAAGGATCAGCGGCAGTTGGAGCGAAGCGATTTCTCGCTCCTCAGCATCGCCACAGCCTGGCTTCCGCCCGTGCTTGCCGTGCTGGTGTGCGGATTGCAGTTGAGCTTCTGGGAGAACGCCGTCGTGTCCAACGGGGACATGCTCGACCTGTTGCTGTTCGCCTATCTTGTGCGTTGTCTCCTGGAGTACCGGCTCGACAACAACGAGCGATGGCTGGGCAAGTTGGCTTTCGTCTACGGCTTGTCCATTCCGAACAACTACGCGATGATCGGTTTTTTTCCCGCGTTTCTGGTGGCGCTGGTCTGGATCAAGCTGGCCTCCTTCTTCCATTGGCGGTTCATCCTTCGGATGTTGCTCCTTGGGTCGGCCGGCCTGCTGCTTTACTTCCTGCTGCCGGCGTTCATCAGCATCACCGACACCTCGGAACTGAGCTTCTGGCAGTTGTTGCGGACTTACTGGGGAATGCAGAAATCGGCGCTGGCCACGGGATGGCTGCTGCGCTTTCCCATCGTGGTCGTCGGGCTGACGTCCCTGCTGCCGGTCCTGTTCATCGGCATCCGCTGGCCGGCCAGCTTCGGCGACACCAGCCCCACCGGCCAGGCGCTGACGAACCTGATGACGCACGTCATTCACGTCATGCTCTTCGCGGCGTGCCTCTACGTGACATTCGACCTTCAGTTCAGCCCGCGCCGGATTGATGCCGGGCGTCACGCGCTGCTGCCCTTTTATTACCTCGGAGCGCTGAGCATCGGTTACTTCGCGGGCTATCTGCTCCTGGTGTTCGGCGCCAAACCCGGGCCGGACGCCAAATCGTGGCAGCAGCCAACATGGCTCCGCCTGATCGTCAACAAGGCGCTGGTTGGGATCGTCTGGGCGGCGCTCGTGGGAATTTCCGGCGCGCTGGCGTTCAAGAATCTCCCGATCATTGCCAGCCAGAGCGGTCCCGCGCTCGCGAAGATGTCCGCCATCACCGCCGACAGCCTGCCGCCCAAGGGTGCCGTTGTGCTGAGCGACGACCTGCCCCGGCTGCAGGCCTTGCGACTCGAACTGCGCCGGCGTTCGGCCGACACAAATCACATTCTCCTGGAGAGCACCGCGCTCGACAAACCGGCCTACCACCGATTCCTGGCCAGGCGCCACCCGGGGCGCTGGCCGAGCCTGCCGGAGAACGTTCCGCCCGGCATGCTCCTGACCGGTCCCAGCATCGCCTCGACGCTCCTGACCAACAACTTCAACCTGTACTACATTCATCCCAGTTTCGGATTCTTCTTCGAATTCTTCTATCTGAAACCGAGCCAGTCCGTGTACCGATTGGTGACTTATCCCACAAACGCCATCTCGGCGCCGGTCTGCACCGCATCCGAACTCAAAGCCCAGGACGATTTCTGGAAAAAGCTCATGCCCGAGCTAAGGCAATTTGAGCCTCCGGCTGCCGCCGGGAAGCCGAAGGTTGATTCTTATGAGCCAGACTCACTTCGGGCCTACGCCAGCCGCGCCTATAGCCGCGCGTTGAACCATTTTGGGGTCGCGGCCCAACGTGCGGGCGACCTGAAGCTCGCCGCCGAGTATTTCGATTTGGCCCTGCAACTGAACGAGGCCAATCCGGTCGCGTTCATCAACCGCGACTTCAACCGCCGCTTTCAAGCGGGCAACGTGGAGAGCCAGCCGCCCCCCAAGGAAGCCGTCACCCTCATGGCGCCGTACGGCCGGAATTGGGAATTCATGGTGAATGTCAACGGCCCCATCGACGAACCGACCGCGACCTACCTCATCGCCCAGGCGTTCCATCAGGGCAGCCTCTTCCGCCAGGCCGCGCAGGGATTGGAACGCACCCTGTTCTTTCAGCCCACGAACGTCTCCACGCGCATCAATCTCATCGGCGAGCTCCTCATGATTGCGCCGCTGCTGGACCGGGCGCTGGAACTCATCGAGGAACTGCGCGCCCGTCCGCCCGCGCTCCTCACTCTGGAGGACAAGCTTGACCTGATTCGGGCTGAAGCCTGGGCCTGGCTCAACAAAGGCGATCTTGCCCGCACGGAGAAGATTCTGCTCGATGCCCAGCAAAAGTATCCGCGCGAGAACAGCCCTTTCAATACGCTCTTCGACATTTACCTTTACCTCCAGCAATTCGACAAGGCCACTAAAGTCGCCGAAGAGTGGTTGAAGGTCCAACCGGAAAGCTTCAACGCGCTGGTTAACCTGGCGGCGATGATGATCCGCACCGGCCGCTACGAGGCGGCGCTGCCGTACCTCAATCGGGCGCTTAAGATCAGACCCAATGACCCCACCGCCCTCCTCAACCGTGCGATCGTCCACCTCAACGCGGCGCAACTCGTGATTGGCAAGTCCGACCCCGCGCACCTCGATGCGGCCCTGGCCGATTACCGCACGGTCGAATCCCTCCTGCCTAACTCCTACCATGTCTATTACGGCCTTGGCGAATGTTACCGACTCAAGGGAGCCAGGGTGGAAGCAATCCGCTACTACAAGAAGTACCTCGAGTCCGCCCCACGTGGCATCCCGGAACGCAGAATCATCGAGCAGCGGATCCGCGACCTGGAGTCCGGCGGCAATTGAGCCGGGGCGCATGCGCGTCACGCACATCATCACCCGGCTCATCCTGGGTGGCGCGCAGGAAAACACCGTTGCTTCAGTCCTCGGCCTTGGAGACAGACCGGACCTGGAGGTCGGACTCATCTCCGGACCAACTCGGGGCCCGGAAGGCTCGCTTGAGGACTCGTTCGCTGGCAGACCGGGCGTCCTCGCCATCAGCCCTCATCTCATTCGCCCCGTCCATCCGTGGCACGACCTGCTGGCTCTCCGCGATTTGACACAATTGCTTCGCGAACGTGCGCCGGACCTCGTTCACACGCATAGTGGAAAGGCTGGCATTCTCGGCCGCCTTGCCGCGCGTCGCGCCGGGGTGCCGACCATCGTCCACACGATCCATGGCCCGTCGTTCGGCTCATTTCAAGGTCCCCTGGCCAACCTGGCCTTCACCGCAGCCGAACGCTGCGCGGCTCGCTGGACGACGCACTTTGTCAGCGTGTCCGATGCGATGACGCGACAGTATCTCGCCGCGGGCGTCGGGCATCGGGAACAATTCACCCGCATCTTCAGCGGCTTTCGGCTCGAACCGTTCCGCGAAGCCCGCAACGATCCGGCGGTCCGCGCCCGGTTTGGACTGAGGCCCAAAGACTTTGTCGTCGGCAAGATCGCCCGCTTGACGGAACTTAAAGGCCACGACGATCTCTTCGCAATCGCTCCCGCCGTGGTGAAGCGCAACCCGAATGTCAGGTTCCTCCTGGTCGGCGATGGCCGGTGGCGGAGGCGCTTCGAATCGATGGCCGAGGCGTCTGGGCTGCGCGATCACTTCGTCTTCACCGGCCTTGTCCAGCCGGGGCAAATCCCGCAGCTTGTCGGCGTCATGGACGTGCTCATCCATCTCTCCTTTCGCGAAGGACTGGCGCGCGCGTTGCCACAGGCCCTCGCCGCAGCCCGGCCGATCGTATCCTACGATTGCGACGGCGCAGGGGAAGTCTGCCTGGAGGGGGAAACAGGCTTCCTCGTCCCGCCGCACAACCTGGAAGCACTCATCGACCGCATCGTCCTGCTCGCAGGCGATGCCGCCCTTCGCGAACGGCTTGGCCGTCGCGGCCAAGAGTTCGTCAAACAGTGGTTCTCGGTCGAGCGCATGATCGACGCGCTTGACGCGCTCTACCGGCGGCTGGCGCTGGAACGCGGCGCCGCGTCCCGCCGGTGAACCAGAATCCGGCACTTGCGGTTCATTTGAAGAATGGAAACCACAGATGAACACAGATGGACACAGATTTTTGCGGAGAAAGACTCTCCCCCATTGGGTGAACCTGCCCGCCGTCGCAAAGCCTTTTTATCTGTGTTCATCTGTGTCCATCTGTGGTTTCGACTGCTCTTTTTAGGATGAAGTTTCCCGACTCGGTTTACGCCGGCTCAGCCGCCGCGGCCTTCGCGCTGACGTTGGCCTCGCTGCCACTCTGGCGCTTTGCGTGCCGGCGCGTGGGACTGGTGGATGCGCCCGGCGAACGCAAGATTCATGAGGCGCCGATCCCTCTGGCTGGCGGACTGGCGGTGCTCACCGGGATGCTGGTTGCTTTGCTCGCCGCCGCCGCCGCGGCTCACTTTCAGTGGCTAGGTGCGCTCCCCGGGGATCGGCTTGGCTACGGCTTCGAGCGCCGTTCGGGCCAGCTCGCGGCCATTTTCGGCGGCGCCGTCGGGATGACCCTGCTCGGCTGGCTCGACGACCGGCACGAATTGCGTCCCGCGCTGAAATTCGCCGGCCAGGTGCTCGTTGCCGGGTTGGTCGCCGCCAGCGGCGTGCGTATCACACTGTTCGTTCCGAATGTATTCTTCAGCTTCGCGATCACCGTGCTTTGGATTGTAACAGTCACCAATGCGCTCAATTTCCTGGACAACATGAACGGCCTTTGCGCCGGTCTTGGAGTCATCGCCGCCGCCCTCTTCGGCGTGAAGGCGGCGCTGCTTGACCAATACCTGGTGGCCTCCGTCGCGTTTCTTGCTGTCGGGGCGCTGCTGGGTTTCCTGCCCTTCAACTTTCCCCGAGCGTCGGTCTTCCTCGGAGACGCCGGCAGTCATCTCACCGGCTTCCTGCTTGCGGTGCTCGCCATTCTTCCGCATTTCCACTCGCCGAAACATCCCCGGCCGCTGGCAGTATTGACGCCGTTGCTGGTGCTGGCGGTGCCGCTGGCCGATTTGGTGTGGGTCATCCTGCTCCGCTGGCGGGTGGGCCGACCGTTTTACATCGGCGACACGAACCACCTCTCGCACCGGCTGGTCCGCCGCGGCTTCAGCCGGACGCAGGCGGTGGTGCTGATCTGGACGGTGGCGGCGGCAGTGGGGAGTGTGGCGTTTTTTCTGTAAGGAGGACGCAAGGCGTGAAACGTAAAACGTGAAACGTAAAACGTGAAACGTGAAACGTGAAACGTGAAACGTGAAACGTGAAACGTAAGACCAACGCAAGCTGGCCAATCGCACGTGGACGCCCTGCAAGACTTACGCTTTACGTTTTACGTTTCACGCATCACGCATCACGCATCACGCATCACGCATCACGCATCACGCATCACGCATCACGTTTCACGTTTCACGTTTCACGTTTTACGTTTTACGTTTCCCCTCCCCTCCCCCACACTTCCCGGCAGCGATGAGCAAGCCTTTCTACATCACGACCGCCATCGATTACGTGAACGGCCAGCCGCATCTCGGCCATGCCTACGAAAAGATCGTGACGGACGTGATTGCCCGCGCCTGCCGCGCGCTGGGGCAGGAGGTGTTTTTTCTGACCGGCCTCGACGAGCACGGCCAGAAGGTCCAGCAGGCAGCGCAGAAGGCCGGCAAACCCGCGCAAGACTACTGCGACGAACTGGCGCGGGACTGGCGGAACTTCACCGCCCGCATTCAGCTCACGAACGACGATTTCGTTCGCACCACCGAGCCGCGCCACAAGGCGGTCGTCCAGAGCATCCTCGCGAAGCTTTACGCTGCCGGACATTTTTACAAGGCCCAGTACCACGGCTGGTATTCGCCGAAGGAGGAGACGTTTCTCACCGGAAAAGATCGGCTGCCCGACGGCACGTTCGATCCGATGTGGGGCGAAGTCATCGAGCTGACCGAGGACAACTATTATTTCAAGCTCAAGGACCACCAGCCGTGGCTCATCGATTACATTGAAACGCATCCCGCTTTCATCCAGCCCGGCTACCGCCGCAATGAGGTCCTTGGATTCCTGAAGAACAACACGCTGGAAGACCTCTGTATCACGCGTCCAGCCGCGCGGCTCAACTGGGGCATTCCGGTGCCCTTCGATGCCGGCTTCGTCACCTACGTCTGGTTCGATGCGCTCGTGAACTATCTGAGCGTCCCCGCCGCCCTGGGCGATCCGGCTGTCTGCGCGATGCTCGATTCTCAACTCTCAACTCCCAACTCTCAACCAAGCCTGTGGCCTGCGGACGTTCACGTCATCGGCAAGGACATCCTGAAGTTTCATGCTGTCTATTGGCCGATTATGCTCAAAGCGATGGGCCTGCCGCTGCCGGCGCACTTGCTCGTCCACGGCTGGTGGCAGAAAGACGGCGCGAAGATTGCCAAGGCCACCGGAAACATCGTCGATCCGCTGGCCGTCATCGACGAATGGGGCGTGGACGCTTTCCGTTACTACGTCGTCCGCGAATTGGACATCGGCCCTGATGGCAACTGGACGGACGCCGGATTCGCGGCCCGCTACCAAGCCGAATTGGCCAACGGCCTGGGCAACCTCGTCAACCGCTCCCTTTCGATGCTCAAGCGCTACCGCAACGGCATTGTTCCGAAGCCCTCCGCGGAACTTTCCCCCGATGCGAGCCTGGCGGTCGCGAACACGACGCAACATTACCGCGAGTTTCAATTGCAGTCCGCCCTCGAAAGCATTTGGGGCCTGGTCAACCGCGCCAATCAGTACGTCGACCAGACCGCGCCGTTCAAGCTCGCGAAGGACCCTGCGCAAGCCCAGCGCCTCGATGAAGTGCTCTACAACCTGGTCGAAACCTGCCGCGTGCTCGCCGTGCTGCTCTGGCCCGTTGTGCCAACTTCGAGTGAAAAAATCTACGCCCAACTCGGCCTGGCCGGCGCCCCGGAAAAATTGAGCGAAGCCGCCTGGGGGAAGCTCGCGCCCGGCCACTGCGTTGGCGAACCTGCACCGCTGTTCCCGCGCAAGGATACGGCGGGGAAGTAATCAGTAATCAGTAATCAGTATTCAGTCAGCCGCTCGCAGTCCGCTCGGTCACGGAATACTGAATACTGAATACTGATTACTGATCACTGACTCCGCGCTCCCATCGGACGAAACTTCCCGCTTTCGTTCCGGCCCAAATTGGTGTATAGACTTCACACTCATTCCACCTGAAGTGAACCTTGCTTTGGAACTCTCGTGTCGAGGCGCTCCTGCAGCCACTCTCCATTCCGCGTGGAGCCGGCTCGCTGCGGTGCTACCTATGGCCACCGCGATTGCAATCCACGGACTGAGCGCCAGCGCGATGGCCCAGGCGCCGGCGAATGACAATCCGGCCAACGCGCAGGTCATCACCGGCCAGGCGGGGCGCGTCACCGCGTCGACGGTCAACGCCACCAAGGATGTCTCGGAGCCGAATCACCCGCTCAATGCCGGCGGCAAGTCCATCTGGTACTCGTGGACCGCGGCGGGGACGGAGTCGATCCGATTCGACACGGTGGGCAGCGGGTTCGACACAATCCTGGCGGTGTACACCAACCTGGCCGGCGAACTGCGCATAGTGGGCGGCACGAATAATCCGGCCGGCACGGACAATCCGAATACCGGGTTCATTGACACCAGTGGCGGCTATCTGGAAAGCCGGGTCAATCTCGCCAACGCCATCCTCGGCCGGACTTACTACATCGCGGTGGACGGCTACAACGCCGGCTCCGGCGCCGCCAGTGGTCCCGTGGTGCTGAACTGGATCCAAATCGTTGGCGCTCCTGCCAACGACGACTTCAACAACGCCACGGCACTCACAGGCATCCAAGGCGGCGTCAGCAGCCGCAATCACAATGCAACTCGTCAAAACGGCGAACCGAATCACGCCGGAAACCTCGGAGGCCGCTCCGTCTGGTTCAACTGGACAGCGCCAGCCAGCGGCGACGCGGTCTTTGACACGATGGGCAGTACTCTGGACACGCTCCTGGCCGTTTACATAGGCAATAGTCTAAATGGCCTTACGCTGGTCGCCGAGAACGACGACGTCGTGCCGGACGACGCGGATCCGGACGATTTTCCGTTCATCGGCTTCAGCCGCGTAAGTTTTCGCGCCACGTCCGGCACCACGTACCGTGTCGCCGTGGATGGCCACAATTTCGGCGCCGGCGCGGTTTCGGGCAGCATCTCGCTGCATTACTATTCGGCGTCAGCGCCGCCACCCAACGACAACTTTGCCAATGCCACGATGATTACCGGCACGAAGGGCCAAGTGGCCGGGAACAATCTGTCCGCCACGCGGCAGGCCGGTGAACCCAACCACTCAATCAGCGCCGGAGGCCGCTCGGTGTGGTTCAACTGGACGGCGCCGGCCAGCGGGCAGGCAACGTTCGACACGTTTGGACTCTATTTCGACTCGGTCCTGGCCATTTACACCGGCGATTCAATCAATGCCCTCACGCCCGTCGTGGCCAACGACGATATCGTGCCGGGAGTGATCCAACTCAGCCGCGCGAGCTTCCCGGCCATGGCGGGAACGACCTACCGCATCGCCGTGGATGGCTATTCGAACGAGGTTGCCGGCGCCACGGCCGACTTCAATCCCTTTACGCTCAACTGGGAGCTGGCCTTCAACGCCCCGACCAATGACCTCTTCGCCCAGGCGCGGGTGCTGCCCGGCTTCTCCGGCTCGCTGACGACCAGTAACACTACCGCGGTGTTCGAGTGGCTGGAGCCGCTCCACGGCCCGGTGTCCGGCAAGTCGCTCTGGTTCAAGTGGACATCACTTCGCAATCGCGACGTTACGATCAACACGTCGGGCAGCGCCTTCGACACGCTCCTGGCCGTCTACGCCGGCGACAACTTCCTGAACCTCGTGAGCATCGCATTTAACGACGACTTCACCAACCTCACCAGCAGCGTCACCATCGCCGCCACCGCGGGCACGACCTACTTCATCGCCGTGGATGGCTACAATCCCGGCAACGGCCGCGGCTCGGAGCACGGCACGATCGTGCTGAACTGGAGCCAGCCGGGCGGCCCGCCCACCAACGATTATTTTGCCGACGCCTTCACGCTCATGGGAATTTCCGGAACAACCAACGGCCTCACCTGGGACGCCACGGTCGAACCCGACGAACCGGATCGCGGGCTGATCCTCGCCAACGCCTCAGCATGGCACCGTTGGACGGCGCCTGTCTCGGGCTGGTTCACATTTGACACGCTCGGCAGCTCGATAGACACGGTCCTTGCGGTCTATGTGGGAAGCGAACTTGCGTCGTTGCAGGAACTCGGCTCCAACGACAACATCGACGATGCGATTCCGGTCCTCCAAAGCCGCGTCACATTCCGCGCGACCAGCGGTGTGACGTATCAGGTCGCTGTGGACGGCAAATCCGGCGCACCCGAAGGCGAGTTCGTCCTGCGCTGGGCGCCGACGGCCCAGTTGGACCTGAACGTCGTGGGCGGCAACCTCCACCTGACTCTCACCGCCGCTGCCGGCGACCTGTATAACATCGAGCAATCAACCAACCTTGTGGATTGGACATTTTTCACGCAGGTCAGCGCCGGCTCGACCCCGGCAACGGTTGACCTTGGGCCAAAGCTTGGTTCCCCTTCCCGCTTTTATCGCGCCGCGGCGCCGTGAGCGCCGCGGGGTTGCAGAAGTTGAGAGGAGCTTGTGTGGAGAGTTGAGAGTGGCCCAAGGCGTCAAGAGCGCCTCTCAACTCTCAACACAAACTGCTCTCAACCTTATTCGGCCGGAAGCACGGGCGGAAAGGCTTTGAGGAGCGTAATCGTCACGTGCTCGCGGACATATTTCGGGCCGGTGGTGGTCGTAACACTGTTGGTGCCGACAAGGCGCGTGTTCGTGTCGCCGGGAAGCACGGATTCCTTGTCGAGCACCGTGGTCTTCGGGAAGGCGAGGTCGGTGTTGACCCAGACCGTGCCGTCGAGGCCGGACTTTGTGCCGGACTTGTTGGAAGATTTGACAGGCGGCCTTTGGGCGGCGCTTTTTCCCACCGCGTCGATGCGGGCGCAGTTGGTGCCGCCGTGCTGTTGCCAGCCCGTGAAGGTGCACTGGGCGTCGTACTTGATGCGGTTGTTGCGGCTGGTGATGGGCGTGTCACCCTGTTCCTTCCACTCGTCGCCGACGCGCACGGGCGCCGCCGGCAGGAAGTGAAACTCGAGCAGTGTGCGAAACAAGTCCGTGTTGAAAAAGCCGCGGAGGGTTCGGCCAACGGTATCGCCACTACTTGAAGAGGGTCGAGCGGGATTGGCTGGGACGGCAGTGAACATTCGACCGGCGGTGCCCGCCGCTGCTCCCGGAGCATTGGTCGCAGGCGGACCCGGCGCGAACTCTGCACGCCTGAACGCAAGCTCCTCATTCAGAATCTCGGTCGGCGGCGGGCTGCCGGGGGAACCCGGTGGGTTTTGTTGAATCAAGGTTTTGACACGGGCAGTTGGGCTGGGACGGCTGGGGGACTTGGCGCCGAGGGCGTTGTTGAGCCATTCCGAAATGCCGTCGAACTTCACCAGCTTGCCGCCGGGCGAGACCGAAAAGCGGAGCCGGCCGCCGACCATTTTCTTGAGGACCGGAACGTAGCCGAAGTCGTCAATGGTTTCGCCGCCCTGTTCGGAATCGAAGCTCAAGGCAACTCCCTCGTTCTTGGCGCGCTCCATTTCGAGCGAGGTGATTTCGACTTCGAGCTCGAGGTTGCCTCCGCGCGGGGAGTTGGTGACCCGCACCAGACATTCCTGGCCGTAAGTCACGCGATGACGGCCGGAATTCTGCGGGTCGGTCCCCTCGGTTTCGGTCACAATTTCTGTGTCGAGGCGCAGATGGTAGGCATAGCCGGGCTGCCAGGCGCAGGCCAGCGCGACGGGTGCGGCGGATCGGCTGCCGGTGATTTTTTGCTCGCCGCGTTTCCCGCAACCGGCGCTGAGCAGGAGGCCGGCCGCCAGCGCGGCAAACGCTGCAATTCCAGCAGGCCCAGGCGCCCCGCCAATCCGGGCCGGAACCGCCGCCGTGCCGCCACTGAAAGCTGCCGTCTGGTTGCGCATCATTTCGTGGTTCGCGAGTGCCGCCACCGATCCAACGCCTCTAGCGTCCGTTCGTTTCATTGAACGTTCCGTCCAGCCCGTTCGATCGTACCATTCCGATCCACTGGACGAAGCAAAGCGTTCAGGTTGGACGGAAAACGCGACCCTTTGCTCCAAAGAATCTTACTCGCCCCGTGCGACCAGCGCCCCGCTCCAGCGGTTCTCCAGCCGGACACGGGCGAAGAGTCTCGCGCCTTTGCCGAAGGAGAACGGTTTGTCATAGCGGTGTGCTTGGGTCGAGGGGCTTCCGCCACCGGCCCGCGGGTCGGTGCCGTCGAGCGTGAAGAAAATCTCTCCCTCCGCACTGTCCAGCTTGACGGCGCCGCCCGACGCGCCCGGTGAGAGCTTCGGCGGCGATGGAAACTGCCGATCGATCCATTCGAGGCGGGTCTGGATGAATTTCTTCATCCAGCTCACTTCTTCCGCGTAGCTGGAGCCGACGAAATAATTTGGGTTCACCGGGCGGCCCAGGATGGGCCATTTCTCGAAGTTGCGCCGCTGCGATTCCTCCAGGAGCGCGGCCAGTTCGTCCACGCGGGAAAGCAGGACGCTGGTGGCCAGCACATTGGTGCGCAGTTGCGTCCAGCGATCGACGTAGCGCTGGCCAAAGTCCGGATCTTCAAAGAGCCGGCGATACCAGGAATACTCCTTGTCGTCCAATTGGGGCCACAGCCAGGACTCCGGCAGCCAGCCTTGCTTGCCGTTCGAGTTGCCGAAGCTCAGGTTCCAATCCCAGATCGGGCTGGCCTTGATTTTCTCGCCGCGGTCTTTGTGAAAGAAGACACTGAAGCGGAAGCCGTCCACGTTTTTGGTGGTCTCGACGATGAGATGGTAATCGATGAAGGAATCCACGTCGATGAAGCCCGCGTAGCCCCGGACGGGATCGCGGAAGTCCGGGCCGTAGAGCGCATCTTCCAATTCGTTCAAGTGATTTTTCAGCCAGGCCTTCTGCACGCCGGTGATCTCATCAGGCTCCGGCTCGACGAAAAAGAATTCATTCGTGTGGCTGGTCTTGAACCCCTCCTCCCCGGCTTCATGTGCGTCATCCTCTGCCTCGCGCAATGGACTCTCGCGCCTGGCCCCGGCCCCGGGTGTGGGGCGACCCAAATGGTGGACGACCACGCGGCTGGATCGGCTGCTGCGACTCGAACTGGAGCTGGAGCTGGAACTGGAACTGGAACTGCGGCTGCCCCGATACGGGGGCTGAAATCCCCTCGGGTCGGCCGGGAAACCGCCGGGGCCGGTGGGAAATCCGGGTCGCGTGCTCGTAACAGGTCCGGGCGCGCCCGCAAATCCGCCCAAATCGCCACCTCCCGGTCCGCCCCAGTTGCCGAAGCCGATGTGGTCCTTCTTGAAGATGTACCCGCCCGTGACGCGCGGTTCGCTGGAGTCGTCCGGCTTGAGCCGGGCGATGTTCACGCGGCTCTTGTCGCGTTTGATTTTCTCCACCAGGACATACACGCCGACGTAATCGCGCCGGCTGAGCCGGCTGCCGGTCTGATTGACGAACACTTCGACGAAGCGAGTGCGCGGCGCCCAATGGCCCATCCCGGCGCTGATTTCATAGGCGAGCACGTCGCGCATCAGTGTCTTGTCGGGATATGGCGCGTAGAGGGCCCAATCCGATTCCGCGGGCAAACCGAGGAGGGAGACCTTGCGCGGATCGCCGGCAGGGTCGGTGATTTTGAGCGTGAAGGAGTTCTTCGGATAGCGCAACGAAGCCCGGCCTCGCACGTTGGCGAGGCATGGAGCGGAGAGTTCCGGCGCGGCAGTGAGCTTCGCGCGGGCGTTGCGCGAATCGATGAGTTGCACGCCCGCTTCAATTTTGCGCTCGCGCGCGAAGTTGGTGCCGAACGAATTGAGGATCGCCAGCGGGAGGTTGGAACTGAACTCGAGCAAATCTTCGTCGAGCAACGTGTAGTGCTCGGCGGCGCCCGCGCCGGTTGGGCGACCAGGCGCGAACGCCTTCGCGCGGACCAGCGTCGAGTTGGTCAGCGGCAGCGGCGCCTGGTAGACGGCCGAATTCTCGTCCGGCTCCGAGCCATCGAGCGTGTAGCGGAGGGTGCACTGCGGAAGGCTCGACGTGAGCTGGAGCGTGACGGGGATCGGAAAGGCGCCGCCGCGGGGCAAGAAGGCCAAGTCCGAATCCGGGCCGCCGCCGACCTTTTCTGCTTGGGCGGCTGAGGCGGTCGCGCCGACGAGGCCCAGGGCGATGGCAAGCACCAAATCGAGGCCGAAGCGAAGGTGTTTCCTGGCGTCGAGAGTCATTTTCACCCGTAATACTGTTCTGTTCGCCCCGTTGAGCCTGACTGACGTGGCGGCCGCGGCAGGCGGCCCGAGTCCGCACGGCGCAACCTGTGCATTGAACCACGCCCCGGCCACGACACAAGTCAATACTTGGCGGTGGGAGGGGCGCACGGGATCGGCCAAACGGTTCCTTGCCATAAAGGGCGGAACAAGCTCAAAATTCAGCCCATGAGACGCGCCAGGCCAAACCGCCCAGCGCTAGGCCAAACCCGCCTTTGGCCGAATACGTGTTAGGCGGGTGAGCATGCGTCGCATCTGCGAACGTTACAAAACGACACACGTTATGAAATCAGCATGAAAACGCCACTTCGCTCTGGTTTGGTCTTTTGTCTCTCATTAGCCATCTTCTCCTCGGTCGTGGCCCTGCACGTGGTCGCCCAAGAGAGCATAAGTATTGTCTCACCGAATACCGCGTACCAATCTGTGGACGGGCCGAATAGATCGACCATCTTCCGCACTACCTTGTCATTAAATTTCCAGCAAACAATTCATATGCCGACGTCTTGGGGACGAAGTGCCGCGGTCACGGGAGCAGTGACGAGCATTGCGTGGCGGCAGGACGAATATTGTGTTACTCCTGTGAACGTGCTTGACGTTTCCCTGTTCACTGTGCGCTTAAACGACACCGTAATTTACAGCGGACCACTCCGCGTTGCAGGGGATTGCTATAGTGGCCAGCCAGATCCACAACCTTTCGTCACCATCGTGTCTGGTTTCAATTTCCCTTGGTCGCCTTCGATGGGGAACATTCAGATGAGTATTCAGGCCAGTAATGTAGTCAACCCCAGGGGATGGTATGACATTGATGCTGCAGGGTCTGAGTTGGTCCTACAGGTTCAGATATTCATTCCTCCTGAACCGCCATGCACGCCTCACAAAGCGACGGCGGTAGCGCAGGTGGTTAATGGTTTTGTGGTTGGAGCTAGTGTCACGGATTCCGGGTGCGGATATACGAATACCCCGATGGTGGTGATCCGTGGCGGAGGAGGCACCAATGCCACCGCGACCGCTGTGCTCACGAACGGTAACGTAGCCGCCATTAACATTATGAATGCTGGATGCTGCTACACGAACACCCCACAGATCATCATCGCGTCGCCGCCATTTGTGCCGAAGGTAGCAATCAGTTTCAGCAGAGTAAGAGTCACGCAGAGCGTTGTTTTGGGCCGACGTTATGTGCTTGAGGCTTCCAATGATCTTATTACATGGAGCGCGACGGGGCCGCCGTTTACCGCCGATTCCGAGACAATCGAGAGCGAGTTTGACATCGCCATGACCGGCCGCTATTTCCGGTTGCGCGAGACGCTTTGAGCATCAGAAGCACGAACCTGTTGCCGCCTAACAAGGCGCTGCAGCGAACCCGGCGGGAGCGTCGCGGTTGCCATCGTTGCGTCCCGTGCGCCGGGTCGCTGAGCTTGGGTTCGTTAGGCCACTTCACACCATGAGCAACACGGTTACTGTGGAGAAAGGCTTGGTCGGACATTTTAAGCAGGCGTCTGGTCGGTCGCGTCTTGGAGTCGATTGGGCTGTTCGGGTTACGGGCGCACGAGATGCCGTGGTTGTCGTTCGGACTTATTTTTCATCAGACATGCCACAGGAAGCCGAGAAGAAGGCGTTCGCTGAGAAGGCGATGCTTTTCGTCCAGAGGAAGCTGGAGCAGGGTTGGCTTCCATGGCCGGGAGTGTTGGAGTATGAAGATGACGTGGCCTAACCATGCGCTGCAGCGAACCCGGCGGGAGCGTCGCGGTTGCAATCCTTGCGTCTCGCGGGCCGAGTCGCTGAGCTTGCGTCGGTAGGCCAATGAATCTCAACCAAGTCACGGCCGCCGCCCTTGACGTCGCCGCTTCGGTCGAGTTCTACAAGCGCCTGGGCCTTGAGCTCATAGTCAGCTCGCCACACTACGCCCGCTTCAAGTGTCCGGAAGGTGAAGCGACGTTCTCGGTGCACCTGGTCAAGGAGATGCCTGTTTCTTCCAGCACAGTGGTCTATTTTGAAACGTCGTCACTCGACGAACGAGTGAAACAACTTCAAGCCGCAGGGCTGTCGTTCTCTCAAGAGCCGCGCGATGAACCGTGGCTGTGGCGTGAGGCGCGCATCGTTGACCCTTCGGGCAATATCATTTGTCTATATTGGGCAGGGGTGAATCGCCTTAATCCTCCGTGGCGCATTCGGGCATAGCCCATGAACTGATGGAAGATTGACATCAGGGGCGAGTTGGTCAAGAGTCGCCGTACAGCAGTTTGTCAAGCGGCGCGTCCTTATCGCAGGACTCGGTTATGTACGAACCCGGGATTAGTCGGTCAATCCCACGCAGGCCACTGCGCGAAACGACTTTCTTGATCAGGGAAGTCGAGGAAGGTGGCTTAAGGACCGAACAGGAGATCCTTATGACCACTCACATTGTTTCCATTCCAGGGTTAATGCGGCGGGTGATTTGCATCGCCGCGCTCGCGTGGTTCATGGGTGCGGCAGGCGCGCGGGCAGGCATCACCAATTTCGTGAATTTCGAGACCGCACCGGTGCACCCGGTCGCGCTCGGGCAGGATGGCCACACGCTGGCCGTGTGTAATCTGCCGGATGGACGCGTCGAATTGTTCGACGTTACTTCAGGCGTGCCCGCGCCGGTCGGCAGCGTGGCGGTGGGGTTGGACCCGGTGACGGCCCGGTTCGCGTCGGCGAATGAGTTGTGGGTGGTGAATTATATTTCGTCCAGCATCAGCGTGGTGGACGTTGCGGCGCGAAGCGTGGTGGCGACGTTGCCGACGCCCGCGGGACCGGCCGACGTTGTCTTTGCGGGCAATCCGCGCCGCGCGTGGGTGTCGTGCTCGCGCACCAACGGGGTCTTCGTCATCGATCCGGAGACGCGTGCGGCCGTGACGAACCTTGCGATCGACGGAGAACGTCCGCGCGCGATGGCGACGAGCCCCGACGGATCGAAAGTGTACGTGGCCATCTTCGAGTCGGGCAACGGCACCACCGTGCTCGGGAAGAAATTGACGACGTTGGGCGTGCAGCCCTCGGGCGGGCCGGTGGAGGACGTTCGCGGGCCTTACAGCGGGCAGGATCCGCCGCCCAACTCGGGCACGGAATTTTACCCGGCCAAAGTCATTCCGAACGTGGCGCCGCGCGTCAGTCACATCGTTCGCAAGAACGCCTCGGGCCGTTGGATGGATGACAACAACGGGGATTGGACTGAATGGGTGTCGGGCACGAACGCCGCGGTGTCGGGCCGAATCGAGGGTTGGGACCTGCCGGACCGCGACGTGGCTTTCATTGACACGGCGACGCTGGAGGTGACTTACGCGCATGGGTTGATGAACCTGTGCATGGGCATCGCGGTAAATCCCGTCTCGGGCGAAGTCGCCGTAGTGGGCACGGATGGGACGAACGAGAAGCGCTTCGAGCCGCTGCTCAAAGGGGTGTTCCTGCGAGTGAATCTGGCGCTGGTCGATCCGGTCACGCGCACCAACCGGCTGCGCGATCTGAACTCACACCTGAGCTACCTCGTGCCGTCGATGCCGCCGGAGGAGCGGGCGCTGTCGCTTGGCGATCCGCGCGGCATCGAGTGGAGTTCCAACGGCGCGCGGGCCTACATCTCTGGCATGGGTTCCCGCAATTTGATCATCGTGGATGCGGATGGCAACCGCGCGGCCCCTCAGTGCATCGAACTGGGCGAAGGGCCGACCGGCATGGCGCTGGATGAACTCCGCGGGCGGCTCTACGTGTGGAACCACTTTTCTTCCAGCATTTCGGTGATAGACACGAGCGCCGGCGCGGTGGTGACAAACGTGCCGGTGTTCAATCCAACGCCGGAGATTGTACGCAAGGGAAGGCGACACCTATACGATACGCGCCAGAACTCGGGACTTGGAGTGGTTTCGTGCGCGTCGTGTCATCCGGATGCGCGGATGGACCGGCTGGCGTGGGACCTTGGCGACCCGGCCGGCGACCGGGTGACGAACAGCACGGGCGCGTTTCATCCCATGAAGGGTCCGATGGTCACGCAGACGTTGCAGGACATCATACCGCCGTCGGTCTTCAACGGACGGGTGATCACCCAGCAAGTGCTGCACTGGCGCGGGGACCGCCGGAACATCGAGGAGTTCAATCCCACCTTCACGGCGCTGCTCGCCCGGGACACCCAGCTTACGTCGAACGAAATGGCGGAGTTCAAGGGCATGCTGTCGAGCATTTACCTGCCGCCCAATCCGCTGCGAACGTTTACAAATGGTTTGCCAACGTCACTGCCATTGCCCGGGCTCGTCGGAAAGGTCTCGACGAATGGCGGTGGGCCGCCGCTGGCTCTGCCGCCCGGCAACGCAACACAGGGACTATTGAGTTTTCAGGGCAATTGTCGCTTCTGCCATGATCTCAACAGCGGGCGCGGAGGGCCGGGAGCGACGAATTCGTTCCCTCTGGCTCGCAGCGGCACCGAGGGCGTGCTTGTCTTTTCGCAGCTCCGCAACCTTTCGGACAAGCTGGGCATGGACGGGCTCGGGACCAACAGCCGCTCCGGCTTCGGATTCATGCACGACGGACGCGTGGACACGCTGACGCGCTTTTTGGTGGATGGATTTCCGCAGGTGTCCGGGACGGACCAGTCGATTGCAAACATGGTGGCGTTTCTGATCGCTTTCAGTGGGTCGGATGTCCTTCCGAACCCGAGCAAACCCAGCCAGGACGTGCCGGCGGCGGTGGGCCGGCAGGTGACCTTCGCGTCGCCGTCGGCGCCCACGCTGCTCAACGACATGATCAGCCTGGTCCAGCGGACCAACAGCCGGGTGCAAGTGATCCTGCGCGGGAAGAAGGACGGACTGGCGCGCGGTTGGCTTTTCCGTCGCGCGACGCAGGATTTTCAATCGGATCGCCACGGAGAAATCGCGCCGACGCTGGCCGAGGTCATCGCACCGGCCACGGACGCCAATCCGTTCACGGCCACCGTGGTGCCGGAAGGTTCGGGCGTAAGACTGGCGCTGGACCGTGATGGGGACGGCTACTTCGATTCCAGCGAAGTCGAGTTGGGCTACGATCCGGCCGATCCTTCCTCGCATCCCGGCCGCATCGTGAGCATTTCGAAGAACGGGAATGAGGTCGCGCTCAGATGGGAATCGGCGCCCGGGGTCCTCTACGCCGTGGAAGGAGCCACCAACTTTTCGCTCGGCAGCCCGGGCGGCGTGTGGAGCGCGCTTGCGCCGCCTTTCCTGACGGTCACCAACCTCACAAGCTGGACCGACGCGCCGCCGGCAGAGGTTTTGCGGCGATATTATCGGGTGCGCAAGGAGCCGTGAGCCTCTGCTTGACCTTGAATAACGGGCGCCTGTGTGGGATAAACACAGCATGAAGCTGACAGTAGATGAACGCGGCAGGCTAGCCAGCCCGCAATTATTCCGCCCAAAAGCAACTTTCGACGCCACGGTCCAGCCGGATGGCAGCATCCGCCTCGTGGAACTGGCCGAAACATCGGTGCCCATCGTGAAGCCGCGCCGCGTCAACGGACGGTTGCGGGGCGCGGACGTTCAACTGAGCAGGGAGAAGGTCGCCGCTGCCATACGCGCCGAGCGAGACGCGCGATGAGACGCCTCTGCCTTTGAGTGCCTGGCAGGCGCGACCAAATGGCTCGGAAAACTTCGCATCGATAACGGAGTCCTCAGCCGGTGACGACCGTGCCGACTTTCTCCCCGAGGATGACGCTACGCAGATTGTGGGCTTTGAACAGGTCGAACACGATGATAGGCATCTTGTTGTCCTGGCACATCGAGAAGGCGGTCGAGTCCATGACCGTGAGCCGCTTGAGCAGGGCCTCCTGGTAGGAAATTTGGTCGTAACGTTTGGCCTTCGGGTTTTTCTTCGGGTCGCAATCGTAGATGCCGTCGACCTTGGTGGCCTTGAGGATGACTTCAGCGCCGATTTCGTTGGCGCGAAGCGCGGCGGCGGTGTCGGTCGAGAAGAACGGGTTGCCCGTGCCGCCGCCGAAAATGACCACGCGCCCCTTTTCAAGGTGGCGCACGGCTCGGCGTCGGATGAACGGCTCGGCGACCTGCGGCATCGTGACGGCGCTCTGCACTCGCGTGGCGACGCCGAGTTTTTCGAGGGCGTCCTGGAGCGCCAGGGAATTGATCACGGTGGCGAGCATGCCCATGTAATCGCCGGTGGCCCGCTCGATGCCGCCGACGCTGCCGGAGAGGCCGCGGTAGATGTTCCCGCCGCCGATGACGATCACCACCTGCACGCCCAGTTCCCGGACTTCCTGGATCTGCCGGGCCATGTCGCGGACGGCCTCCGGATCGATGCCGACGCCGCGGTCGCCGCCGAGGGCTTCGCCGCTGAGCTTGAGCAGGATTCGATGGTACTTGGCGCGCTTTGTCATGGGCGCTGCGGTTCTACACGCGGGGCCGGGAAGCGTCAAACGACTTGTCTCGCTCCGGAGGAGGCCGCATTCTGCCGGGGCGATTTTGATTCGACCTCGTGAAGCCATGACCGAGCCAGCCATTACACCGCAGTTGGTCCAGCAACACAACCTGACGCTGGAGGAGTTCGCCCGTATCCAGGCGATTCTCGGCCGTGATCCGAGCTACACGGAACTGGGCATCTTCTCGGTGATGTGGAGCGAACATTGTTCGTACAAGAACACCCGGCCGTTGCTGAAGACTTTCCCGACGAAGTCCCCGAGAATTCTCGTCGGCGCCGGCGAGGAGAATGCGGGGATCGTCGACATCGGCGACGGGCTGGCCATCGCGTTCAAGATCGAGTCGCACAACCATCCCAGCGCCGTCGAGCCGTTTCAGGGCGCGGCCACGGGTGTCGGCGGCATCGTGCGCGACATTTTCACCATGGGCGCCCGGCCGGTGTGCGCGGTCAATTCGCTGCGGTTTGGACCGATTACCGCGGACGTCGTGAGTGGGAAAGTGGGTAAGCCGGTGAGTGAGAAGAACGGGAGTGCTGCGAAATCCCACTCACTCAATCACCCACTTATTCACTTACCCGCCCCCGGCGAACCGCCGCAGGAAGTTCTCAACAACCGCCGGCTGTTCAGCGGCGTCGTCAGTGGCATCGCCCATTATGGCAACTGCTTCGGGATCCCGACAATCGCGGGCGAAGTTTATTTCGACAAGAGTTACGAAGGGAACCCGCTCGTGAACGCGTTTTGCCTCGGAGTGCTGCGCCACGAACAAATCGTGCGCGGCGCCGCCCGGGGCGTCGGCAACCCGGTCTTCTACGTCGGGCCGGCGACGGGCCGGGACGGGCTGGCGGGCGCGGCGTTCGCTTCGCAGGACTTGACCGACGAATCCGCGCAGCAACAGCGCGGCGCGGTGCAAGTGGGCGATCCGTTCATGGAAAAACTGGTGTGCGAAGCCTGTCTCGAACTCCTCGCCACAGGGGCCGTGGCCGGCATTCAAGATATGGGCGCGGCGGGGTTGACGTGTTCGACCTGCGAGACGGCGGCGCGCGCTGGGACCGGCATCGAGATTGAGTTGAGCAAGGTTCCGCAGCGTGCGCCGGGCATGACGAGTTACGAGATCATGCTCTCCGAATCGCAGGAGCGCATGCTCATCATCGTGACCAAGGGCCGCGAGGAGGAGGTCAAGCGCATTTTCGACAAATGGGACCTGCCGTGGGCACAGATTGGCATCGTCACCGACACCGGCCGCATGGTCGTCAAACACAACGACCGCGTCGTCGCCGACATCCCGGCCCGCAAGCTCGCTGACGAAGCGCCGGTCTATCACCGTGAGGCAAAGGAGCCGGAGTATCTGAAAGAAGTGCGCGCGTTTCGTCTCGGCACAATTCCGGACTACTTCGAAGGCGTGGATGCTGAAGCGGAGGCGGGCAAGGTCTATCGCGGCAAGGTCGCCACGGTCCAAGAATTCGACTGTTTTGTCGAATACTTACCCGGCAAGAAGGGACTGCTTCACATCAGTGAATTGGCGGCGACTCGTCCCAAGAAAATCGAGGATGTTGTCAAAGTTGGCGACGAAGTTTGGGTCAAACACTTGGGTTCGGACGAAAAAGGTCGTGTGCGCCTCTCCCGCAAGGCTGCAACGGCCGAGAGCGGCAATGGAGCCATCGGCGAAGCACAACCACCCGTCGCAGGCAGCCGGTCTCCCGTGGATGATTTGAAGCAACTGCTGGCTTGGCCGTCCATCGCGTCCAAGAACTGGGTTTACCGCCAATACGACCACATGGTGCGCGACGGCACGGTTGTCTGCCCCGGCAGCGACGCCGCCGTGCTGCGCATCAAATCGGACTCACTGCCCGAGCTTTCGAGCGATCTGAAATCTCAAATTTCAGATTTCAAATTGGAGAAGTTCATCGCCCTGACCGTGGATTGCAACGGCGTCTACGTATACCTCGACCCGCACGAAGGCGGAAAAATCGCGGTGACTGAAGCGTGCCGCAACCTGGCTTGTGCCGGCGCCGCGCCGCTCGGCGTGACCGACAACCTCAACATGCCCAGCCCGCTCCAGCCCGAGTTGTTCTGGCAGATCAAGGAATCGGTCCGGGGCCTGGCGGATGCCTGCCGCGCGTTCAACGCGCCCGTCACCGGCGGCAATTGCTCGCTCTACAACCAGAGTCCAGCCGGCCCTATCGACCCAACCCCGACGGTGGCCGTGGTCGGCCTTATCGAGAAGCCCGAGCACGTCACGACGCAATGGTTCAAGGACGAGGGCGACGCGGTCATCCTGCTTGGGCAAGCCGTGGACGCCGCCGACCCGCTCCAAGGCCTCGGCGGCTCGGCTTATCTCCAGGTTGTCCACGGCCGGAAGACGGGCTCGCCGCCGCGCTGCGACCTCGATGCCGCCAGGACGCTGCACACGACGCTGCTCGGCCTGATTCAAGCAGGTGGCATCAAGAGCGCGCACGATTGCAGCGAAGGCGGCCTGGCCGTGGCGCTGGCCGAGTGTTGCATCAGCCAGCAACTGGCGCGGGAAACACCGCGGCTCATCGGCGCGCGAATCGACCTCTCCGCCTTCAAAGAGTCCCGTCTGGATTCCCTTCTCTTTGGCGAGACGCAGAGCCGTGTTGTCATCACCACGAAGGCCCTCGATGCCGTGAAAGTCGTCGAGCGGGCGAAACTTCTCGGAGTGCCGGCTGCCCGCATCGGTGCCGTCGGCGGTGACCGGCTCGAGATCAAGACGGCGGCCGGCGAGTTCTCCGCCGCGGTGGCCGAGCTGCACGACTGCTGGTGGAACTCGATCGCCCGCGCGATGGCATAATGCCTCACGCCAAGGACGCAAAGGACGCAAAGGTTCAGGGAAGGGCGAACACGCCGCCTGGCTTTCGAGCGAGGCTCTATCCCGGATATTTCATACGCGCCGTAGCCGCCGACGTCAGGAGGCGGATGGATCCAACGGGTTTACGAGTCCGCCTCCTCACGCCGACGGCTACGGGCTGTGGGCGTTTCATGCGAGCTGCGAACAATCCAGCCTGGTCCCTCTTTGCGTCCTCCGCGCCCTTTGCGTGAGGCCACTTAGATCGTGACATGCGCCCGCCTCAGAAAATTCCCGCAATGAAGTATTGCACGTGCCCGCCGGTTTGCTAACAATACGATGGCAATAACGAACGCGAACCAGTTCCATTCGCACCCGATTGATGAGCGATAGCATTGTCGAACCGAAAGGGGGCAGGCGCATTTTCCGTCGGCCTCCCGCAAAACAGGGCCTTTACGATCCCGCCTTCGAGCACGACGCCTGCGGCGTCGGGTTCGTCGTCAATATCAAGGGGCGCAAGTCCCATTCAATCGTCCGCAACGCGCTGGAGGTCCTGATCAACCTGGACCATCGCGGCGCTTGCGGCTGCGAGGCGAACACGGGCGACGGGGCGGGCATTCTGCTCCAGATGCCGCACGAGTTCCTGAAGCTCGCCGCGAAGGAGGCCGGCGTGGCGTTGCCGGGCGAAAAGGAATACGGCGTGGGGATGATGTATTTGCCGCCCGACGCGGGCGAGCGCCGCGAATGTGAGCAGGTGTTCGAGCAAATCGTCGTCGAGGAAGGCCAGCGCGTGCTGGGCTGGCGCACGGTGCCGACTTGCAATGATCCACTGGGCGAGACAGCCAAGGCCAGCGAGCCGTGCATGCGGCAGGTGTTCATCGGGCGCAGCGGGAATTTGGCCGACGCCATGGCGTTCGAGCGGAAGCTCTACGTCATCCGCAAGCGCTCGGAAAACTCCATTCGCTATTCGGGCAGATTTGCGGGCGGCCATTTCTTCTACATCTCGAGCCTCTCGTACAAAACGTGCATCTACAAAGGCATGTTGATGCCCGTGCAGTTGGAGCAGTATTACGCCGATCTCCGGCATCCGGCGATGGAATCGGCCCTGGCGCTGGTGCATTCGCGTTTCTCGACGAACACGTTCCCGAGCTGGGAACGCAGCCACCCGTACCGCTACCTGGCGCACAACGGCGAAATCAACACGCTGCGCGGCAACATCAACTGGATGCGCGCCCGCCAGTCGATGATGGCCAGCGACCTGTTCGGAGACGATCTGCCGAAGCTCTTTCCGATCATCAACACCGACGGCTCCGACTCGGCGATGTTCGACAATTGCCTCGAATTGCTCGTGCTGGCCGGCCGTTCGCTGCCGCACGCGGTGATGATGATGATCCCCGAGCCGTGGACCAACCACGAGTCAATGAGCGACGAAAAGAAGGCCTTCTACGAATTTCACTCCTGCCTCATGGAGCCATGGGACGGCCCGGCGTCGATTGCGTTCACCGACGGCCGGAAGATCGGCGCCGTGCTCGACCGCAACGGGCTTCGGCCCTCCCGTTACTATGTGACTAAGGACGACATGGTGATTATGGCCTCCGAAGCGGGCGTGCTCGATGTGCCGCCGGAAAAAGTCGCGCTCAAGGGGCGCCTCCAGCCCGGCCGCATTTTCTTCGTGGACACCGAGGCGGGCCGGATCGTGGGCGACGACGAAATCAAGAGCACGCTGGCCGGCGAGCATCCCTACCGCCAGTGGGTTCAGCAGAACATGATCGAACTCGCGGCGCTGCCCGAGCCGCCGCACATCCACGAGCCGGACCACGACACGGTGCTCCAGCGGCAACAGGCCTTTGGCTACAGCTTCGAGGACCTGCGCATCCTGATGGCGCCGATGGCCCGCGACGGCGTCGAGGCCGTCGGCTCGATGGGCACGGATACGCCCCTGGCCGTGCTGTCCGACAAATCACAGCCGCTCTTCAATTATTTCAAGCAACTCTTCGCGCAGGTCACCAACCCGCCCATCGATTGCATCCGCGAGGAAATCGTCACTTCCGCGGAAACGACTATTGGCTCGGAGAAAAACCTGTTGCGCCCACAGCCGGACAGTTGCCATCTCATCGAGCTGAAGTCGCCGATCCTCACGAACGAGGAACTGGCCAGGCTGCGGCACATCCATTCGCCGGGCTACAAGTCGATCACGCTGCCCATTCTGTACGAGGTTGCCGGCGGCGCCAACGGCCTGGAGCGGGCGATGGACAACGTGTTCGCCGCCGCGGACAAGGCCATTGCCGAGGGCATCAACATCCTCATCCTCTCCGACCGCGGCATCGACCACAACCACGCCGCCATCCCGTCGCTGCTCGCGGTCAGCGGGCTGCACCATCATCTCATCCGCAATGGGAGCCGCACGCGCGTCGGACTGGTGCTGGAATCCGGCGAGCCGCGCGAGGTGCATCACTTCTCGCTGCTCATTGGCTACGGCGTCGGCGCGGTGAACCCTTACCTGGCCTTTGAGACGCTGGACGACTTGATTCGCGAGGGCATGCTCAAGGACATCGACCACAAGACGGCCTGCAAGAACTTCGCCAAAGCGGCCATCAAAGGCGTCGTCAAGGTCACCTCGAAGATGGGCATCAGCACCATCCAGAGCTACCGCGGCGCGCAGATTTTCGAGGCCATCGGCCTTAACCACGAGGTCATCGACAAATATTTCACCTGGACGCCCAGCCGGGTCGAAGGCGTGGGCCTGGACGTACTCGCCCGCGAGGTCGAACTGCGCCATCGCCGCGCGTTCCCCGACCGGCCCGTCAACGGCCACACGCTCGACGTCGGCGGCCAATACCAGTGGCGGGCGGGCGGAGAGTTGCACCTGTTCAACCCGCAGACCGTTCACAAGCTCCAGCACGCGGTCCGCACCGGCAATTACAGCGTCTTCAAGCAATACTCGAAACTCGTGGACGACCAGCTCCGCGAGCATTACACGCTGCGCGGCCTGCTCGAATTCAAGCCGCGGACGGCTGTGCCGCTCGATGCGGTCGAGCCGGTCGAGAGCATCATGAAGCGCTTCAAGTCCGGCGCGATGAGCTACGGCTCCATCTCGAAGGAAGCGCACGAGACGCTCGCCATCGCCATGAACCGCATCGGCGGCAAGAGTAATACCGGCGAAGGGGGCGAGGACCCCGAGCGTTACAAGCTCGAGCCCAATGGCGACTCGAAGAATTCCGCGATCAAACAAGTTGCCAGCGGCCGGTTCGGCGTCACGAGCAATTACCTCGTCCACGCGAAGGAGCTTCAGATCAAAATGGCCCAGGGCGCGAAGCCCGGTGAAGGCGGTCAGTTGCCTGGAAAGAAAGTCTGGCCATGGATTGCCAAGGTGCGTCACGCGACTCCGGGCGTTGGCCTCATCTCACCGCCGCCGCATCACGACATTTATTCCATCGAAGACCTAGCGGAGTTGATTCACGACCTCAAGAATTCGAACCACCGCGCCCGCATCAGTGTGAAGCTCGTCGCCGAAGTGGGCGTGGGGACCATCGCCGCCGGCGTGGCGAAGGCTCATTCGGACGTGGTGCTCATCTCCGGCTACGACGGCGGCACGGGCGCTTCGCCGCAAACTTCGATCAAACACGCGGGCATCCCGTGGGAGCTGGGCCTGGCCGAGACCCACCAGACGCTCGTGCTGAACAATCTGCGCTCGCGCATCGTGGTCGAGACCGACGGCCAGTTGAAGACCGGCCGCGACGTCGCCATCGCGGCCCTGCTCGGCGCCGAGGAGTTTGGTTTCGCGACAGCGCCGCTCGTCGCAATGGGTTGCATCCTGATGCGGGTTTGCCATTTGGACACCTGCCCGGTGGGCGTGGCGACGCAGGATCCGCAGTTGCGGGCCAAATTCGGCGGCCGACCTGAGGACGTGGTGAATTTCATGCGCTTCGTCGCGACGGAATTGCGCGAGATCATGGCCCAATTGGGCTTCCGGACGGTGAACGAAATGATTGGCCGCACCGATTGCCTCGAACCGCGCAAGGCCGTGGACCACTGGAAGGCCCGGGGACTGGATTTCAGCAAGATTCTGTACCAGCCCGACATCGGCCCCGAAGTCGGCCGTTTCTGCCAGATCCCGCAGGACCACGGTCTGGACAAGGCGCTGGACAACACGACGCTGCTCGAACTGTGCAAGCCCGCGCTCGAGAGGAAAGAGCCGGTGCGGGCGACGCTTCCGATTAAGAACATCAACCGCGTCGTCGGCACCATTCTCGGCGGGGAGATCACGCGCCGTCATGGTCCCGAGGCGCTGCCGGAAGACACCATCCGGATTCACTTCAAAGGGAGCGCCGGCCAAAGTTTCGGCGCATTCATGCCCAGGGGCCTGACGTGGATTCTGGAGGGCGATGCAAATGATTATCTCGGCAAGGGCCTGAGCGGCGGCAGGATTATCCTCTATCCGCCGGAAGGGAGCACGTTCACGCCCGAGGAAAACATCATCACCGGCAACGTCGCCCTTTACGGCGCGACGAGCGGCGAGGTGTTCATCCGCGGCATGGCCGGCGAACGCTTCGCGGTCCGCAATTCCGGCGTCAATGCCGTCGTCGAGGCCATTGGCGATCACGGGTGCGAGTACATGACTGGCGGGAAGGTTGTCGTGCTCGGCCCCACCGGCCGCAATTTCGCCGCCGGCATGAGCGGGGGTGTTGCCTACATCCTCGACGAGAACGGAGACTTCGCCACGCGCTGCAACAAGCAGATGGTCGCCCTCGAGAAGTTCGAGGACGCCGAGGAAGCCGAGTCCGTGCGCCTGATGATCCAGCGCCACGCCGAGTACACGAAGAGCCAGCGCGCGTCCAAGGTGCTGGCGCATTGGGAAAAGTATTCCGGTATGTTCGTGAAGGTGATGCCCAAGGACTACAAGCGCGTGCTCAACGCCCTCAAGAAGGCACAGCAGCAGGGCTTGAGCGGCGAGCAAGCCATCAACGCCGCCTTCGAGGAAAACGCCCGCGATCTGGCGCGCGTGGGCGGCGGGTGAGTGGCCAGGCAGAGGAACTGGCCTTGGGGATCGAACGGCTGGACGGCGCGCTCAAAACTCTTTGAGGAAGCGGGCTGCGTCATCGTGGTTGCCGCAAAGCATGAGCAGGACCTTGTTCGGCTTTAGATGCAGGAAGACCACGCGTAAACCGAGCGACAGCCTCAGCTCGTAGGCGTTGCGGCGCAGTTTCCGCAACCCTAGCCCGCCGTGCCGGTGCGGCTGGCCAAAAGACTCCTGGAGTTGGCGCAACCGGCCGGCGAGTTCCGTCAGTTGGTCGTCGGAGAGAGCTTTTGCAGACTGCTTCCAACGAGTCGAGTGTTCAACTACGAAGCCCTTTGGCGGTTCCATCCCACACCTTGATTTTACCCCGGCGCCGATCGCGGCTTGCTTCCCGGTTGAGTTTTTTGATGGCCCGATCCAATTGCGTCCCGGTCACGCCGTATTCCACGAGCGCATAATCCTCGGCATAGACCTCGACGGGGCGCAGCGCGACGATGTTGGCGCCGCAGACGATGCCGATGTCCTCACCCTTGATCGCGCGGGACAGCCAATGGCTGAGGTTCTGGCGGGCTTTAGTGGCAGTGAGCGTCTTCACAGCGACAATTTAACGCCATAAGACTGCCATGACAAGTGCTCACACCTCACTGGGGATTGGAGAACTTTTCGCCCTCCGGGGGCCGACTCCAGCAGCTTGGCAGCTTGATCGTCCGTAATGCCCTCTTGTCAAATGCATTTTCCAAGCCCAAGCTGTCGGACATAAGCGCGATTCAGGCCGCGAAATCTTGACCGAGTGCCTGCTTTAAGCGGCTTGGACATCCGAAAGTCCAATGATTATGAAACCAAAACTTGCAATACTGACTGTTGTGGCCGCGTTGGCAGCGACATCATGCTCATCTCCGAAAGCCAAATCTGCGAGGAGCGGCGAGCTCATTCTTGAGAATGTGCAGGTCACCATCACCCCTGAAACAGATGGTGGAGCGAAGCGTGCCGCCTATGCAGATCCGTATTTCAAGCATCCTGGAGCTATTCTTGTGGCCAAATGGAAGGACGGAAGGTGCTCTTGCGAACTGACACGCACTTTCGTCACTCCCGCCCCAGACCCGGACTATCCCGAGTCGGCCTTTCGTTTTGGTTGTGGATTTGGAAATGGTGACGGAATTTTTTGGGAGTTCGTCCACAAGACCGAGCATGGCGACGTCTACATATTCAAACGAGGGTTGCCAGAGTCACAGCAAGTGCTCACTCCGGTGCTGTTTGCAGGGGTACCTCTGACAGTCGTCGCAGAAAAGAATTTGCAGGTACAAATCCTGCCACCACAAGAACAGGCCGCCAAGTAATTCACAAGCCCCCGATTCGCTTGCCGAATCCGGGAGTGCAAAGTTGTTTCCAATTCTGATACGGGCCGAGCGCGACCGGCCATTCTCCGACCCTCTCCTTTTCCCCCTTTCCCCCTTTCTCACTTTCTCACTTTCCCACTTTCCCGCTTTCCCACTTTCCCGCTTTCCTGCGTTCCCCGCTGCTGACGCGCGCCCCCTCCCTCCTTGCCTTCCCCCCGCGTTGCCGTAACTTTCCGCGCCGGATGCGGACGTTGCAGGAAAAATTTGAATCGCTGGCGCTTCGGTTGAAGGGCCTCGAACCGGCGTCCCACCTCGCCGACTACCGGAAGGTCCTCAAGCTGATGAACCACCAGGTGCGCCTGCTCCAGAACGCGGGCGCGGGCGGACGCGAAGTCTGCCAGGCGCGCGCGTTGCTGGTGGACGTGCTCATCCGCACCCTGTGGGACCACGCCAAAAGCAGCCTTTCCCCCCAGGCGCAAAAGGAGTTTCCGCCCCTGGCTCTCGTCGCGCTGGGCGGCTACGGGCGCGGCGAATTGAATCCCTTGAGCGACCTGGACATCTCGTTCCTTCATCAGGGCCAGGTCGCCGTGGGCACCCGGCCGATGCCCCAATTGGCGCGCTTGATGGACGTGTTGCTCATGACGCTTTGGGACCTGGGTTTCAAGCCGGGCCACTCCGTGCGCACCCCCGCCGAAACCGTCGAAGCCGCCAACAGCCGGACTGACCCCAAGAGCATGGAAACCAAAACGTCGCTGATCGAAGCGCGGTTCGTGGTGGGCGACGAGGGTATTTTCGAGAAGCTGCAAAAGGCCGTGCTCGCCAAGTGCGTCGCCGGCCATGAGGAGGAGTACATCGCGTTGCGAATGAAGGACCAGTCCGAGCGGCGCGCGAAGTTCGGCAACTCCGCCACGATGCAGGAACCCAACATCAAGAACGGCTGCGGCGGACTGCGCGACTACCAGAACCTGCGCTGGATGACCTTCTTCAAGTACCGCATACTGTCCTTGGAGGAGATGGAGCAGCGCGAGTTCATCACCGCCGCGGAGCGCCGGCAGCTTGAAGCCGCGTACGACTTCCTGCTCAGCGTGCGCAACCAGATGCACGATCTTTGCCCGACGCCCAACCGGCCCTATGAAGTGCTGACCAAGGCGCTCCAGCCCACGGTCGCCACGCGGCTGGGCTACAAGGATCCGTCCGCCAGCCGGCGCCTCGAGGAGTTCATGCGCGACCTCTACAGCCACATGCGCTGCATTTTCCTGACGACCCGAACGCTCGAGGAACGCCTGGCCCTGCTGCCGCGCCCCAGCCGGCTGCCGGACTGGAGCCGCTTCCTGCCCTCGGCCTTCAAGAGGCCGCCGCCGCAAACCATCGACGGGTTCCGGTTTGACGAGGGGCAGATCCATCCTTCGTCCCCGCGCATTTTCAAGGACTCCCCGCGCCGGCTGATGCGTGTGTTCCTCCACGCCCAGCAACGCGGGCTGCGGCTTCACCCGGATCTGGAGCAGATGATTCGGCGCGATTTGCGGCTGGTGGACCGGACTTTCCTCGACGACGAACACGTTCGCGAAACTTTCCTGGAAATCCTCAACCAGCCGGGCAACGTGGCGCCGACGTTGCGCGCGATGCACGACGTGGGGCTCCTCGGAAAATACGTCCCGGAATTCGGCCGGCTCACCTGTCTGGTGCAACACGAGTTTTACCACCAGTACACGGCGGACGAACATACGCTGATGTGCCTGGCGCAATTGGACCGCGTGTTCGAGTCGCAGGACGAATCGCTGGCCCGCTACGCGGAAACGTTGCGCAACGTGGAACGCCCGTTTGTGCTCGCCCTGGCGCTGCTGCTGCATGATTCGGGCAAGGCGGAGCACACGGGGGACCATTCGGAGGCCAGCGGCCAAAACGCGCTGCGCGTGGCCCGCCGCCTGCAACTCGACGGGGCGACGACCCATTCGCTCTGCCTTCTGGTCGAGCAGCACTTGACGATGGCGATGGTTTCCCAGCGCCGGGACCTGGAGGACGCGGCGGTCATCCGGCACTTCGCGGGGATCGTGCAGACGGCGGACAACCTTCGCATGCTGACCGTCCTGACGTTCGCCGACTCGCTGGCGACCAGCGCCACGCTCTGGAACGGCTTCAAGGACGCGCTGCTGTGGACGCTTTACCACAAGTCGATGAAGCTGCTGACCGGCTCGACGGAATTCATCCGGGCCGCGGAACGCCAGCGCGAATTGCTCGCGGAGGAAGTGGCCGGGATGCTGCCCCGCACTTTTCGCGGCGACGAAGTCGAGGCCCACTTCACGGCATTGCCGCCGCGCTATTTCCAGATTCACACCGCGCGGGAAGTCTTTGCCGATCTGGCCCTGACGCATCGTTTCATGCACATGCAGATCGCGGAGGACGACAAGGCGCTGGAACCGGTCATCGCATGGCAGAACGAGCCGGATCGCGGCTACACCGCCGTAAAGGTTTGCACCTGGGACCGCGCCGGCCTGTTCAGCACCGTTTGCGGATCGCTGAGCGCGTCGGGGCTGAACATCCTTTCGGCACAGATTTTCAGCCGCACCGACGGTATCGTGCTGGATACCTATTACGTGACCGAGGCGCATGGCGGGGGCTTGGTCGCCCGCGAAGGCCGGGAACGCTTTGAGAACGTGCTGAAAAGGGCGCTCACCGGCGAACCGCTGGATTTCCGATCGCTCATCGCGCGGCAGAAGGCCGCTCGGCCGCTTTACCACAGCCTGCCCGGCGAGCGCATCCGCACGCGCATTCTGTTCGACAACACCATGTCCGAGGACCGGACCGCGATTGATGTCGAAACAGAGGATCATCTCGGCTTGCTTTACGCCATCTCGCAGGCGTTGACCGCCCTCGGTCTCGACATCTCCCTGGCAAAAATCACGACCGAAAAGGGCGCGGCGGTGGATACGTTTTACGTTCGCGACCCCGGCGGCCGGAAGGTGGAGTCGCCCGACCGCCAGCGGGAGATCGCCGAGCGGGTTTACGGAGCCATCAAGGCACTGGAGCAGGCGACCTAGAGGAACCGCCATACTGAAATGCCATTCTGGAGTTTGATTCCGGAGTTGCCTTTTGGAGCAGTTTGTGGTCACAATGCCTAAACCTTAAACGACCCTTGGTTCAATCAGCTTCGCGGATGGACTCGGTGCGGAAGCAGGGCGCGAGGCTCGAGACAGCAGCAACCACTGATATGAGTAGAAAGGTCTGCCGGGTCAGTATCCTGGCCGCAGCGGTGTTTTCGTTCCTGACCTCGGTTTCAGGCCAAACGTCGCTGGTCAGCACGGGATCAGTCTGGAAGTACTTCGATCAAGGAGGCGTTCCGGGCAATTGGAAGGCGTTGCTCTTCAACGATTCCGGTTGGTCGAACGGCCCCGCGCAACTTGGATTCGGGGACGGTGACGAGGCGACTGTGATTGCGAAGACCAACGCGGCCGGTGTCACGAACATCGCCTTCTACTTCCGGCATCGGTTCACCACGCCCGACCCCTCCGCGTTCAGCAATTTGCTCGTGCGGCTTCGACGGGACGACGGAGCAATCGTTTACCTCAACGAGGTCGAGATTTTTCGAAGCAACATGCCGCCCGGACCGGCGAATTCCAGCACTTTCGCCGCTGCCAACGCTTCAGATGATGGCAACAACATCTTTGCCGGCCCGGTCAGCCTGGCTTTGCTCACCACGGGCGACAATCAACTGGCCGTCGAAGTGCACCAGCGTTCCATTGACAGTACAGACGTCACGTTCGATCTCGAGCTGCTGGGTAACGTGTTGTTCCAGCCTCCGACCGTGACCCTGGTTGCGCCGGTCAGCAATGAAGTCGTGGGCGCGACGGACTTCGCGATGGTGGCGACCGCGTCCGACACCGACGGCACAGTGGCCGCGGTGGAGTTCTACGACGGCTGGAGGCTGCTTGGCTTGGGCACCACGCCGACCAACGGATATTCCGTGTTGCAGTGGACGGGCGTTTCGACTGGAACTTACTCGTTAAGCGCGGTGGCCACGGACAGCACCGGGGTCAGCTCGACTTCGGCGCCTGTCGCGATTACGGTCGTGCCGTTCCTGGTGCCGCGGCAAGGGTCGTGGAAGTATCTCGATGACGGCTCGGATCCGGGTACGGGATGGGAGAGCGCGGCATTTGTCGACGACAACTGGCTGACGGGGAGAGCGCAACTCGGATTCGGGGACGGTGACGAGGCAACCGTGATTGCGAAGACCAACGCGGCCGGCCTCACGAACATCACCTTTTACTTCCGCCACTCGTTTTCTGTCGCGAATCCGGCGGCGTACAGCAACCTGGTCGTGCGAGTCCAGCGCGACGACGGCGCGATTGTCTACCTCAATGGCACGGAGATTTTTCGCAATAACATGGCCCCTGGCCCGGCCGGGAGCATGAACACGGCGTTGATTGCGTTGGATGATGATGCGTTTCACGGCATGCCGGTCAGCACCGGTTTGTTGAGGACGGGCGTCAACGTGCTGGCGGCCGAAATTCACCAGGCCAGTTTGACCAGCAGTGACGTGAGCTTCGATCTGGAGTTGCTGCCCAACGTGCCACCGGCGCCGCCGATGGTGACCGTGACCACGCCGGCCAACGGCGCCATGTTCGTCGGCCCAATCAACCTGACTATGACAGCGGCGACGTCCGATGTGGACAGCCCGGTCGATTCCGTGGTGTTTATGGATGGGCCCAACTCGATCGCCACGAACACGGTCGACGTTGTCGGCCTGGCGTCGGTCAGTCCACTCCTCACCCCTGGTCCGCATTCCCTGCGGGCCGCGGCCATTGATGCTTCCGGCCTCAGTCGGACTTCGGCCCCGGTGAGCATCACAATCATCCCGGCGCCCGTTCTCACGACCCTCGTGGCCACCGGCTCGGTCTGGCGATACTATGACACAAATAGCGCTCCAGGCTCGAATTGGCGATTGGCCGGATTCGATGATTCAAGCTGGAGCAACGGGCCGGGGATTTTGGGATACGGCACTCTGGGCGACAGCGTCGTGATGCGAACTCCGCGCACCCTCATCAATAGCGGCACGAATGGGAACCGCCACATCTCCGCCTATTTCCGGCACCTCTTCAGCGTGACCGATGCCGCGGACTTTACGAACCTCGCGTTCCGCGTCTTGCGCGATGACGGACTGGTGGCCTACCTCAACGGCACCGAACTCTTCCGCATGAACATGCCCACCGGGGCCATCGTAAGCGTCACGCGCGCCAACGCCAATGTGAACGGAACCAACGAACTGTTCTACGCGCCGACCAACATCGTTGCCACTCCCGGGCTGCTCCTGGAAGGCCAGAATATCCTGGCGGTCGAACTCCATCAGGACGCGCCGACCACCAGCGATGGGGCGTTCGATCTCTCCCTGGTCGGCGTCGCCCCACCGTCGGGGACGGTCCCCCGGCTGCACATTCAGCGTAGCGGCGCGAACGTGACGTTGAGTTGGAGCGTCGCCGGATTCGTACTCCAGCAGGCCGCGCAGCCGCGGGGGACTTACAGCGACGTCCCCAACTCCTCGAGCCCGTATACCCTAACGCCCTCATTCCAATCCCGCTTCTTCCGCTTGAGGCAGTAGTAGGATTGGCCTGAATCGTTGAACCGTTGAACCGCTCAACCACTTTAACGATTCAACGATTCAACGATTTAACGGCCTGACATTTCCATTGCCAGAGCTTCAGTGCGTACTACAATCGCCCCTGTTCCGTTCCGACGCGCCGCCGACTGCATGAAGAACATCGTCTACTTCGACCTCGAAACTCAGAAGTCCGCTGACGAAGTCGGAGGCTGGGACAAGGTCCGTGACATGCGGATGAGCGTTGGCGTCACCTACAGCACCGCCCGGGGCGAGTACCGCATCTATGCCGAGAAACAAGTCGACGACTTGCTTCAGGACCTGCGCCGCGCCGATCTCGTCGTGGGCTTCAACAACCTGGGCTTCGACTATGAGGTGCTGCACGGCTACACCATCTTCGATCTCCGCCAACTGCCCACGCTCGACATGCTGGCCGAAATCCGAAAGACCCTGCCGCACCGGCTCTCCCTCGATTCGATTGCTCAGGCGACGATGGGGCTGGAAAAAACCTCCGACGGCTTGCAGGCGTTGCGCTGGTTCAAGGAAGGCCGGCTGCTCGAAATCGCCGAATACTGCTGTTACGACGTGAAGATCACACGGCTTGTCCATGAATACGGCGCGGCTCGCAAACAACTTTTTTACTCGAGCAAGTTCGGCGGGAAAATGTCCGTGCCGGTGAGTTGGTAGGTCGCAGCTACCCTTTCCTGGCCCGCCCCTGCGTCTTTCCAAGCGCCTTCATCAAATCCTTCAATGGCAGGGTGTTGATCACGTCCGCCTTCTCCAGCCAGCCCTTGCGCGCCACGCCTGCGCCCAGGCGCAGGAACCCGAAATGTTCCCGCCGGTGCGCGTCGGGATTAATCACGCACTTCACTCCTTTGCGCTTCGCGTATTGCCAGTGCCGCCAATCCATGTCGAAACGCCACGGATTGCAGTTGAGTTCAATCCACGTCCCAGTCTCAGCGCACGCGTCGATGACTGCCTGCGCGTTGACCGCGTAAGGCTCCCGTTCCAGGAGCAGCCGGCCCGTCATGTGGCCGAGAGTGTGGACGTGAGGGTTTTGGACCGCCTTGACGATTCGCCGG
>Ga0137374_10000175_pt1 | contig 57100 bp, 48 predicted proteins | sample SagtaG_20_FD_104811 | JGI IMG/M metagenome (GOLD analysis project Ga0137374, IMG submission 104811) | Vadose zone soil microbial communities from Sagehorn Ranch, Mendocino, California, USA - Sage1_R_100_16 metaG | ecosystem: Environmental > Terrestrial > Soil > Vadose zone | place: USA... | reverse complement strand
GTGGGCACCAGCGCCGTCGCCCTCGCCGCGCGGAAGCTCAAGGCCAAGCTGATCGAGTACGCGGCCCACCTGATGGAGCGGCCCGCCGCCGAGCTGACCTTCCGCGATGGCGCGGTGCGGACGAAGACGGGCAAGGGGCCGTCCTATACCCTGAAGGACCTGGCGGGGCGCGCCCACTGGAACACGGAGTCGCTGCCCGAGGGCATGGAGCCGGGGCTGGAGGCAAGCGCCGTGTTCGGCTTCACCGTCTCCAAGGCCGTCGATCAGAACGACTGCGTCAACTCGTCGAATACCTACGGCTTCATCGCCGAGGTGATGGCGGTCGAGGTGGACCCCGAGACGGCGGCCATCAAGATCCTGCGCTACGCCACGGTCCACGACGCCGGCACGATCATCAACCCGATGATCGCGGAGGGCCAGATCTACGGCGGCGCGCTCCACGGCCTGGGCGGGGCACTCTACGAGGAGCTCGAGTACGACGACGACGGCCAGTTCCTGACGGGCTCCTTCATGGACTACCTGGTGCCGACGGCCTCCGAGGCGCCCGTGATCGACATCGCCCATATCGTCTCGCCCTCGCCGCTGACACCGCTCGGGTCCAAGGGGCTCGGCGAGTCCAGCTCCATGACGGTCCCCGCCGTGATCGCGAATGCGGTGAGCGACGCGCTGGGCCCGATCGGCGTGAGGATCACCGAGCTGCCGATGTCCCCGACCCGGCTCTGGACGCTGATCGAGCGCGCCCGGCAGGCCAAGGGCCCCGCGCGCTCGTGAAACCTGCGCGGTTCGACTATCACGCTCCCGAGACCGTCGAGGAGGCGATCGCGCTCCTCGCGCGCTACGGCGGCGGCGCCAAGCTCCTGGCCGGCGGCCAGAGCCTCATGCCGCTCATGAACTTCCGCCTCGCCCGGCCCGCGGCGCTCATCGACCTGAACGCGGTCGCGAGCCTCGCCTACATCCGCGAGGACGACGGCCAGATCCGGTTCGGCGCCATGACGCGCCAGCGCACGATCGAGTTCTCCCCCGTCGTCCGGCGGCGGCTGCCGCTCCTGGCCGAGGCGACCGGGCTGGTGGGACATCTCCCGATCCGCACGCGCGGGACCATCGGCGGCAGCCTCGCCCACGCCGATCCGTCCGCGGAGTACCCGGCCATCCTGGCGGCGCTGGACGGCACCGTCGTCGCGCGAGGGCCGCGCGGCGAGCGGACGCTCCGGGCCTCCGAGCTCTTCCAGAGCTATCTCAGCACGAGTCTCGCCCCGGACGAGATGCTCGTGGAGGTACGCTTTCCCGCCATGCCGGACGGCGCCGGGTATGCATTCGAGGAGTTCAACCGGCGCAACGGCGATTTCGCCATCGTGGGGATCGCGGCCATGCTGGTCGCCCAGGGGCAGCGCTGCACGGCAGCCCGCATCGTGACGGCGGGCGTCGGGCCAGCGCCGGCTCGCCTGCGCCAGGCTGAGGAAATCCTCGAGCGCGACGGGTTGTCGGATGCCGCCATCGAGGCGGCTGCGCGCCGGGCGGCCGAGCTCGTCGAGCCCGACTCGGATATTCACGCTTCCGCCGCCTATCGCCGCAACCTGACCCGCGTGCTGACCGGCCGCGCCCTGCGCCGGGCGGTCGCCCGACTGGGAGGCCGCTGAGTGTCCGATCTCGTCCCGATCCGGTTGACCGTGAACGGCCAGGTGCGCGAGGGGCGCTCGGAGACGCGAAAGCTCCTGATCGACTTTCTCCGGGAAGACCTGGGTCTGACGGGGACTCACGTCGGCTGCGAGCACGGTGTCTGCGGTGCCTGCACGGTGCTCGTGAACGGCGAGGCGGCCCGCTCCTGCCTGATGCTGGCGGTTCAGGCGAATGGGACGGAGTTGCTGACGATCGAAGGGCTGGCCAGGGACGGCAAGCTTCATCCGCTCCAGGAGGCCTTTCACGAGCACCACGGCCTTCAGTGCGGCTTCTGCACGCCCGGCATGCTGTTGACAGCGCTCGATCTGCTCCGGACCAATCCCCGACCCACCGAGGCCGAGATCCGTCAGGGCCTCTCCGCGGTGCTCTGCCGCTGCACCGGCTACCAGGGAATCGTCAAGGCGGTGGAGGCCGCCGCCGCCGCGCTTCGCAGCTCCCCCTGACGGGCCCCGTCCCCGCGGGCTACTTGCCGAGAACGGTCAGAGTGCTCTGGCCTCCGGCGACGCTGACGAGCGCCGCCGAGGGTGAAGAATAGGTGATCGTATTGCCGGCCGCGTTCTTGATCGGACTCGTGATGGACACGGTCGCGCCGCCCCTGATGAAGACCGGGATGCCCGAGATCAGCTGGCACGCTCCCCCGCACAGGCTGTTCGTGATCGACACGGTATTGCCGACGCCGATGAAGTTCAGGAGGGCGCCGCTGATGGTGAGCGTCGAACCCCCGGCCAGGCTCAGCAGCGGACCATTCATGATGGTGAGCACGCTTCTGTTGGCCAGGCTGAACAGGTCGGCGGTGACGGCCGCCGTGCTGCCGCCGGTGAGGTTGAGGCCGGCGCCGCTCTTGATCGTCATGATGCTGCCGTTCAGGCTTGCGACCGACGGAAACCTGGTCGCCGCGTTGACGCCGCCGAGGTCCACCGCGTCCAGCTTGCTCGTGAACGCGCTGTTGCCGGACAGGATCAGCAGGGGGGCGCTCGCGTCCAGCAGCGCCGAGTTGACGTCAACCAGCTTCTGCACCGTCACGCTGGCCCCGTTGGCCCCGGCGAGGAGGGTGGCCTTGAACGTGGCCGTCGAGCCCGCTCCTTTTTCTGTCAGGATATTGCCCGTGACCGTCATCGCGCTGCCGTCGAGCGCGAGGAAGGCGGCGGCGCCCGTACCCGAGAGAGAAGAGCTGTTGGACACGGAGATCGCGTCACCCGTCAGCGCGAGGGTCCCCTCGAGATCCTGGACGAAGGTCGTCGCGGCTGTCATGCTGCCGCTGCCGCTCGTGGCGAGCAGGCTCGTGGCGGCGACGGTGGTCGGATCGAGGAAAATGAACGGGTTCGTGGCGTCGCTGGCCGAGAGGATGCCCTTGACGTCCACCAGGCTGCCCGCGACGTTGAGCGTCGTCGCGGTGGTCTCGAGGAGGGGCTGGGCGAGATTCACGTTGCCGGCCTTCGGCACGTGCAAGAAATCGCCGCCGATGTTGACAGTCTGGTTCTTGTAGGTCGTGACCGCTTTGCCGCTCTTTGCGGCTCCGCCCGAATTCCCGCCGGAGCCCCCGGCGCCCGAGCAGCTTCCGGTCGTGCAGGGGGTAATCCCGTTGTTGACGACGTTACAGTCCCCGCCCGAACACCCGCCGCCCGAGCCATGTCGGGCGCCGCGTGCCTCGTTGATGACCAGCGCGAGGGCCGCGGCGCGCTCCTGCTCGCGGGTCTCCAGACTCGCCAGGAAGGCGTCGGAGCCCTTGACGAACTGGGGATCTGACTGGAGATCGGCGAACAAGGCCTGTGCCGCCTCCGGGGTGAGAGCGCGCATCTGGCCGAAACCGCCTGGCGTGCCGATGAAGGACTGGAGCGAGCCGATCTGCAGCGCCGGCCCTCCCGGAACATTGCCCGGGGAGACGTCGACCAGCCCGTGCAGGACGTGGACGTTCGTCGGAGGCGTGGCCCCGACAACCTCGACGACCAGCACGGTGCCGCGCACGGCGGCGATCGCATTGGCCGTGCGGATCTCGATGGTCTCGCCGGGACTCATTCGCCGGCGGGCGACACCGACCGCGATCTTCCCGGAGGTCAGGTTGATCGTGGACCGGCCGACGTTTTCGGTGATCGTGAGGACCGACAGCTCGCGGACCGTGACGAGAGCCTTGCCTCCGAGGAGGACCCTGACGGTGGATCTCTCAGCGGTGCTGATGCGGTCATCGCCGAAGACGTTGTCCTTGAAGCGCAGGGGCACGGGCTGGGGAAGCGGGAGCCGCGCCACCGTGGCCTGCCCTGACAGGGTGCTGACGACGCCGATGCCGCTCTGCTGCGCCAGGGCCGGGGAGGAGATCGCGAGGACCATGATCAACGCGGCCAACGCCGCGATGCGTGCCAAGTGTGCCTTCATCAGTGACTAGCCTCCTGTAAGTTGTTGAGTCTATTCGGGATTCGGGCATGCTTCCTATTGCTTATCAGGTCGTCCCGATTGCCTATCATTCGATACTGGCACAGTAGGATTGGGCCTTGACAGCGCGTCGAAAAATTTAGTATTACTTAACTCGACTTTCCGATTTCGGTAATCCCTCCGGGGCCGGCCGAGGCCCATCCGCCGGCCGAGGCCCATCCGATGGAGGACGTACGTGAAGACGCAGCTCACGCTCAAAGTCAACGGCGAGAGGCGGGATCTGATCGTCGCCGCGCACAAGACCCTGCTCGAGGTCCTCCGCGAGGACCTCAACCTCACCGGCACCAAGCACGGCTGCGAGCTGGGCGAGTGCGGGACGTGCACCGTGCTGGTGGACGGCTTGCCCGTGCTCTCCTGCCTCGCGCTGCCCGTCGAGCTCCAGGGACGGGAGATCAAAACCGTCGAGGGCATGGCCGAGAACGGCCGGCTCCACCCGCTCCAGCAGGCCTTCGCCGAGCTGGGCGCCGCCCAGTGTGGCTACTGCACGCCGGGCATCCTGCTGACGGCCGAAGCGCTCCTCGCCGGGAACACCGCGCCGACACGCGACGAGGTCCGCGAAGCCCTCGCGGGCAACCTCTGCCGCTGCACGGGCTACACGAAGATCCTCGAAGCCGTGGAATTGGCAGCTCTCAGAATGCACGGAGCGCGCGCATGAACGCCAGCAAGCTCTCGGTCATCGGCCAGTCGCTGCCCAAGATCGACGCCTGGGCGAAGGTCACCGGCGAGACCAAGTACGCCGACGACATGGTGCTGCCGCGGATGGCCCACGCTAAGCTCCTGAGGAGCCCGCATCCCCACGCGCTCATCAGGCGCATCGACACGACGCGCGCGGCGGCGCTGCCCGGCGTCTACGCTGTGATCACGGGCCGGGATCTGCCGCGGGTCAAGTTCGGCATCATGCCGGTCTCGCAGGACGAGGAGGCCCTCTGCGTCGAGAAGGTCAGGATGGTCGGCGACGCCGTCGCCGCCGTCGCCGCGGTGGACGAAGAAACGGCCGAGCGGGCCGCGCGCCTGATCGAGGTCGACTACGAGCCCCTCAAGCCCCTCATGTCCATCGAGGAGTCGCTGGCGAGTCCGGACGTGCGCATCCACGAGTACGGCGACGGCCCGAACGTCCACAAGGCCGTCTCGCTCCAGTTCGGCGACGTCGAGGCCGCCTTCGCGGGCTCGCACCTTGTCCGCGAGGACGTCTTCTACTTCGAGGGCAACACGCATCTCCCGATGGAGCAGCACGCGGCCGTCGCGCACTGGGGTCCTGATGGTAAGTTGACCCTCTGGTCTTCGACCCAGACGCCGCATTACGTCCATCGCCTCCTGTCCAAGATTCTCGACACGCCGCAGGCGCACATCCGCGTGGTGGCCGCGCCGGTCGGCGGCGGCTTCGGCGGCAAGCTCGATCCCTTCGCCCACGAGATCGCCGCGTGCAAGCTCTCGCAGGTGACGGGACGCCCCGTGAAGATCACGCTCACGCGCGAAGAGGTCTTCTACGTGCACCGCGGCCGCCACCCGGTGCTGATGTGGGTCAAGACCGGCTTCGCCAGGGACGGCGGCATCACCGGGATGCACTTCCGCTCCTGGCTCGACGGGGGCGCGTACGGCTCCTACGGCGTCGCGTCCACCTTCTACACGGGCGTGCTCCAGACCGTCACCTACAAGATCCCCGTCTACAAGTTCGAGGGCGCTCGCGTCTTCACCAACAAGCCGCCCTGCGGTCCCAAGCGCGGCCACGGCACCCCGCAGCCGCGCTTCGCCGTCGAGTGCCAGATCGACAAGGCGGCCGAGCAGTTGGGTCTCGACCCCGCCGACATGCGGCGGCGCAACCTGACGGAGCCGTTTACCAAGACGGCGAATCACCTGACGATCAGCACGACGGGGCTCGGCGAGTGCATCGACCGCGTGGTCGAGGCCTCGGGCTGGCGCCAGAAGCGCGGCAAGCTGCCGCCGGGCAGGGGCATCGGGATCGCCTGCTCGGCGTATCTCACCGGCGCCGGCTCGGCCATCTACTGGAACGACATGCCCCACTCGGGCGCCGTCGTGCGCGCCGACCGGAGCGGGCTCGTTGCCGTCCTCTGCGGCGCGACCGACATCGGCCAGGGCTCGGATTCGATCCTCGCGTATCTGGTGGCCGAGGTGCTGGGGATCCAGCCCAAGGACATCCGCGTTCACCCGGCCGACACCGACCTCACGCCCGTGGACCTCGGCTCCTACTCCTCGCGCGTGACCCTCATGGCCGGGAACGCGGCGATCCAGGCCGCCACCCACCTCCGCGCCCGGATCTTCGAGGCCGCGGCGAAAAAGCTCGAGGTCGCGCCGGACCAGCTGGCCGCACGCGACCGCCGCGTCTTCGTCATTGACGACCCGGAGAAGGGGATGAGCTTCGCCGAGGCGGTGGTGCTGGGCGAGAGCATGCACGGCGTGCTGGCCTTCCCCGGCTCCTACGCGCCGCCCAAGCGCGCGGGCAAGTACAAGGGCGGCGGCGTCGGTCCCTCGCCCTGCTACTCGTTCACCGCGTGCGTCGTCGAGGTGGACGTGGACGCCGAAACCGGGGACGTCAAGCCGGCGGAGATCTGGATCGCCCACGACGTCGGCCGCGCGCTCAACCCGCTCCTGGTCGAGGGGCAGACCGAGGGCTCCGTCTACATGGGCCTGGGGGAAGCGCTGATGGAGGAGCAGGTCTTCAGGAAGGGCGTACACAAGAGCCCCTCCATGCTCGATTACAAGAGCCCGACCACGCTCGAGACGCCGGAGATCCACACCATCCTGGTCGAGACCGACGACCCTGAAGGCCCGTTCGGCGCGAAGGAAGCCGGGCAGGGGCCGCTCCTTCCCGTGCCCCCGGCCGTGGCGAACGCGGTCCACGACGCCGTCGGCGTTCGCATCGACGAGATCCCGATTTCGCCCGACAAGGTGATCCGGGCTCTCGAGCTCAAGCGCCAGGGCAAGCTGCCGCGCGTGGGGCCCGAGAAACTCCCGCTCTTTACCTTCCCCGTGCCCAAGGCGGTGGAGTCGGCGTTCGGCCTGCCGGCGGAGGAAATTTCCGTGAGGCCCTTCGACCCCCAGAGGTCCTTCGGCGCATGATGCGCCTGCCGCCGTTCACATATCTGGCGCCGGTCTCTGTCGGCGACGCGGTGAAGCTCATGGCGGACTACGGCCCCGAGGCCATGCTGGTGGCGGGGGGCACGGATCTCTATCCGAACATGAAGCGCCGCCAGTTCGAGCCGTCGGTGCTGGTGGGGCTCCGCGGGATCCGCGACCTCGCCGGCGTGAGCGGCTCCGCGAAGGCGGGGGTGAGCATCGGCGCCGGCACGACGCTGACCGCCGTGTCGTCCCACCCCGAGATCGCCCGTCACTACCCGGGGCTGGCGACGGCCGCCGGGCTCGTGTCGAGCCCGCAGCTCCGCAACGTGGGCACGCTCGGCGGCAACGTCTGCGTGGACACGCGCTGCAACTACTACAACCAGTCGTACGAGTGGCGGAAGGCCGTCAACTTCTGCATGAAGAAGGACGGCGGGATTTGCCTTGTCGCGCCGGGCAGCCCGCGCTGCTGGGCGGTGTCCTCGTCGGACACGGCGCCCATGCTCTGGAGCCTCGGCGCCAGCGTCAGGCTCGCGGGCCCGAAGGGCGAGCGCGCCGTGCCCATCTCGGCGCTCTACCGGGACGACGGCATCCAGTATTTGAGCAAGCAGCCGGGCGAGGTCCTGACGACCATCGTGCTACCGCCCGCTGACGGCTGGCGCTCGACGTATCTCAAGCTCCGGCGGCGCGGGTCATTCGACTTCCCGATTCTCGGCGTCGCCGTGGCGCTTCGCATGGACGGAGACACGGTGCGGGAGGCGGCGATCACGCTCGGCGCCGTCGCCTCCCAGCCCCGGCCCGTGCCGGCGGCCGCCGCCCTCCTCGTCGGCCAGCGGCTCACGCCGGAGCTCATCGACCGCGTCGCGGACGCCGCCTTCATGCCGTCCAAGCCCCTCGACAATACCGACCTGACGCACCCGTACCGCAAGAGGATGACGCGGGTCTTCGTCGCGCGGGCTCTCCGTTATCTCGCCCGCCCATGACCTCGCTCGGCTCGCGCATCAAGGGCTTGAGGGCGGAGCGCGGGCTCCAGCAGCGCCAGCTCGCCGAGAAGGCGGGCATGACACCGAGCATGGTCTCCCAGATCGAAGCGGGACGGTTGACGCCCTCGCTGCCGACGCTCGGCAAGCTCGCCGCGGCTCTGGGCGTGCCCATCGCCTCGCTCTTCGAGCCCACGCCCCACGGGCGGCTCCACGTGAGCCGGAAGAGCGAGTACCCGGTGGTGTCCTTCGACGGCACCACGGAGAAGTGGCACGTGCTCGGAGCCGGGCTCTTCCAGGGCAAGATCCGCGCGGTGGTCTCGACGCTCGGCCCCCGCGCCAAGGGCGTCAAGACCGACACGGTCATCATCGACCCCGGACAGATGAAGCTCTTTTACGTGCTCGAGGGCAAGGTTGCCCTCCACTACAATGGCGACACCCAGCATCTCGAGGCGGGCGACAGCGCCTACCTCGACGGCGGCACGCCTCACGGCTGGGAGAACATCGGTACCAGGAGCGCCAAGGCACTCTGGGTCATCCTCGGTTGAGGAGAGGAAGAGTGATGCGACAAGCGGGGAGCACTAACCTGATCGGCCCACGGTCAACATGCCAGGAGGCATGTTGAGGATGATAGTCGACTTCCGCACCGAGCCGGCGAAGTACAAGCACTGGAGGATGTCCTTCAACGGCCCCGTGGCGACCCTGGCCATGGACGTCAGAGAAGACGGCGGTCTCAAGCCCGGCTACGAGCTCAAGCTCAACTCGTACGACCTCGGCGTGGACATCGAGCTGTACGACGCCATCCAGCGCCTGCGCTTCGAGCACCCGGAGGTCGGGGCAGTCGTGCTGACTTCGGGCAAGGAGCGCGTCTTCTGCGCCGGGGCCAATATCCGCATGCTGAACCAGTCTTCCCACGGCTGGAAGGTCAACTTCTGCAAGTTCACCAACGAGACCCGCAATGCGATCGAAGAGGCGACCGCCGAGTCGCGCCAGAGTTACCTCTGCGCGGTCAACGGTCCCTGCGCGGGCGGCGGATACGAGCTGGCGCTGGCGACCGACTGGATCATCATGGTCGACGACGGCTCGACCACGGTGGCGCTTCCCGAGGTGCCGCTGCTGGCCGTGCTGCCCGGCACCGGAGGCCTGACGCGCTTGGTGGACAAGCGCAAGGTCCGCCGCGACCGCGCCGACTTCTTCTCCACGCTCGAAGAGGGCATCAAGGGCCAGCGCGCCGTCGAATGGCGGCTCGTCGACGAGGTCGTGCCGCGCTCCAAGCTCGAGGAGACCGTCAAGCGCCGCGCTGCCGAGCGGGCGACGCGCAGCGACCGGCCCGCGGGCGCCACGGGTATCGCGCTGCCGCCTCTTGGGCGTGCCATCGAGGGCGACCGGATCACCTATGGCACGATCGCCTGCGCCCTCGATCGGGCCCGGGGCGTCGCGGAGATCACGGTCAAGGGGCCCAGCGCTCCGCCCCCGGCCACCCTCGAGGCCATTTCTACCGCCGGCGCCGCGTTCTGGCCGCTCGGACTCGCGCGCGAGCTGGACGACCTGATCCTGCATCTTCGGGCCAACGAAGAGGAGGTCGGCATCTGGGTCTTCAGGACGCAGGGCAGCGCCGATCTCGTCGAGGCGCATGACCGGGCGCTGCAAGAGCACGCGGCGGACTGGCTGGTGCGCGAGATCCGGCTCTATCTCAAGCGGACGTTCAAGCGCCTCGACGTGTCGTCGCGGTCGGTATTCGCGCTGATTGAGCCCGGCTCCTGTTTCACGGGCACGCTCCTCGAGCTGGCGCTGGCGGCCGACCGGTCCTACATGCTCGACGGCGCGCTCGAAGGGGACACGCGCCCGCCGCCGGCGGTGCGCCTCACGGGAATGAGCTTCGGCGCGTACCCGATGGTCAACGGGCTCACGCGCCTCCAGAGCCGGTTTCTCGGCGACCCGGGGCACGCCGACGACCTCAAGCGGCGTATCGGCCTGGACCTGGACGCGGTCGCGGCGTCCGCCGCCGGGCTCGTGACCTTCACGCCCGACGACATCGACTGGGAGGACGAGATTCGCGTCGCCATCGAGGCGCGCGCCGCGTTCTCGCCGGACGCCCTCACGGGCATGGAGGCCTCGCTCCGCTTCGGCGGGCCCGAGACCCTCGAGAGCAAGATCTTCAGCCGCCTGTCCGCGTGGCAGAACTGGATCTTCCAGCGCCCCAACGCCGTGGGAGACAAGGGCGCGCTCCGCGTCTACGGCACGGGCCAGCGCAGCGAGTTCGACCGAAGGAGAGTGTGATGGCCGGCACCGATTACAGCACGCTGATCCCCAACAACGTCAGCCTGCACGAGAACCGGCGGCTCCAGCGCGCGCTCGAGGACTGGCAGCCGAAATTTCTCGAGTGGTGGCGCGACATGGGTCCCGACGGCTTCCAGGCCAAGGACGTCTACCTCCGCACGGCCGTGAGCGTGGACGCGCAGGGCTGGGCGAAGTTCGGCTACCTCAAGATGCCGGACTACCGCTGGGGCATCTTCCTCGCGGAGCCGGAGCCGGGCCGCCAGGTCAACTTCGGCGACCACAAGGGCCAGCCGGCCTGGCAGGAGGTGCCGGGCGAGTACCGCGGGACGCTCCGCCGCCTCATCGTGACCCAGGGCGACACCGAGCCGGCGTCGGTCGAGCAGCAGCGCCACCTCGGCCGGACCTGCCCCTCGCTCTACGATCTGCGCAATCTGTTCCAGGTGAACGTGGAAGAGGGCCGCCACCTCTGGGCGATGGTCTACCTCCTGGACGCCCACTTCGGCCGGGACGGGCGCGAGGAGTCGGAGGCGCTCCTCCAGCGGCGCTCCGGTGACGCCGACAAGCCGCGCATCCTGGGCGCGTTCAACGAGAAGACCCCCGACTGGCTCTCCTTCTTCATGTTCTGCTTCTTCACCGATCGCGACGGCAAGTATCAGCTGGCGAGCCTGGCGGAAAGCGGCTTCGACCCGCTGTCGCAGACCTGCCGCTTCATGCTGACCGAGGAGGCGCACCACATGTTCGTCGGTGAAGCTGGCATCATGCGAATAGTCGAGCGCGCCTGCCAGCTCATGCGTGAGCACAAGACCGACGACCTCCGCAAGCACGGCGCCATCGACCTGCCCACGATCCAGAGGTATCTCAACTTCCACTGCTCGGTCTCGCTCGACCTCTTCGGCTCGGAGATCTCCACGAACGCGGCCAACTTCTACACCACCGGGCTCAAGGGGCGCTTCGAGGAGACGAAGAAGCAGGACGACCACCTGCTGAAGGACGCGACCTACAGGATCGCCGAGCTCGACGGCGACCGCATCGCGATGCGCGAGGAGTCGGCGCTGGCCTCGCTCAACGAGCGGCTGCGCGACGACTATGTCGCCGACTGCGCACGCGGGGTGGCGCGCTGGAACGAGGTCATCCGGAAGCACGGCATCGACTTCGAGCTCCGGCTCCCGCACCGGGCTTTTCATCGCGCCATCGGCAGCTTCGCCGAAGCGCGCGTGTCGCCGGATGGGCGGGTCATCAGCCAGGCGGAGTGGGATGCCAGACACCACGACTGGCTGCCGACCGAGGACGACAAGGTGTATATCCAGAGCCTGATGCAGCCCGTGACCGAGCCCGGCAAGTTCGCCAACTGGATAGCGCCGCCGGCCCGCGGGATCAACGGCCAGCCCCTGGACTTCGAGTACGTGCGGCTGGTCTGAACGGCGAAGCCATGCCCAGGGCCGTCACGCCGAAGAGCTTCGGAGCACCGCTCGGCATGTACTCGCACGGGATGGTGGCGCCGGGCGGCGAGATCGTCGTGGTCGCCGGCCAGGTCGGCATGGGGCGGGGCGGCCAGGTCGCGGGTGGTGACGTCGTCGCCCAGACGAAGCAGGCACTGGACAACGTGCGCGCCGTCGTCGAGGCCGCCGGCTGCGCGCTGCGCGACGTCGTGCGGTTCCAGACGTTTCTGACGCACGCCGAGGACATTCCCGGCTTCATGCAGGCACGGGCCGAGGTGTTTCCGCGCTACTTCCCTGACGGCGCCTATCCGCCCAACACGCTGCTGATCATCTCGCGGCTCGTGAAGCCGGAGCTTCTCGTCGAGATCGAGGCCATGGCCGTCAGGCCCGTGAAGGCGTCAAAGGCGCCGCAGCGGACGGCCAAGCCCACCAAGCGCGCTCTCGCACAGAAGCGGCGCCGCTAGACCGTACGCCGCACGGAGGACCGACATGGCAACGCAGCCGTTCCAGGTGCCTGACCGCTTCAATGCCGCCACCTTCTTCGTGGACCGGCACGTCGCCGAGGGGCGCGGCGGCAAGATCAGCTTCATCCACGAGGACGGCGAGCTGACGTATGCCGGCCTCCAGGAGCTGGTCAATCGCGTCGGGAACGCACTGCGCGGCCTCGGCGTCGAGCCCGAGCACCGGGTGCTCTGCCTCCTGCTCGACTCGCCGGCTTTCCTCGCCACCTTTTGGGGCGCGATCAAGATCGGCGCCGTGCCCGTCCCGGTCAACACCATGATGCGGGGTCAGGACTACCTTTACTTCCTGAACGACAGCTGCGCCCGGGTCGCCGTGATCTCCGAGCCGCTCTTGGCCGAGGCCGGGCCCATACTCTCCCAAGCGCGCCACCTCAGGCACGTCGTCGTGGTCGGCAAGCCCGGCGCCGGCCAGATCGGCTTCGACCCGTGGATCGCCAAGGCCTCGTCCACGCTCGAAGCGGTGGACACCTCGAAGGACGACGCCTGCTTTTGGCTCTACTCGTCGGGCTCGACCGGCTTCCCGAAGGGCGCCGTCCACCTCCAGCACGACATGGTGGTCTGCTCCGACACCTACGCGCTCCAGGTGCTGGGCATCACGCCCGAGGACAGGACCTTCTCGGCGGCCAAGCTGTTCTTCGCCTACGGCCTCGGCAACAACATGTACTTCCCCATGCGCGTCGGCGCGCAGGGGGTGCTCTACCCGCACCGGCCGCTGCCGGAGGCCATGTTCGAGGTCATCCAGCGTCACCGGCCGACCATCTTCTTCGGCGTGCCGACGCTCTACGGCGCCATGCTCCAGGTCAAGGAGGCCGAGAAGCGCTACGATTTCTCCTCGGTGCGCCGCTGCGTGTCGGCAGGCGAGGCGCTGCCTGAGGAGATCTACAAGCGCTGGCACGAGCGCTTCGGCGTCGAGATCCTCGACGGCATCGGGACGACGGAGATCCTGCACATCTTCCTGTCGAACCGGCCGGGACAGTCGCGGCCGGGCTCCACCGGGCTCGCGGTGCCGGGCTACGAGGCGCGCATCGTGGACGACGAGGGGCTGGCTGTGCCGGAGGGCGAGATCGGCAACCTGCGCGTCAAGGGCGACTCGACCATGGCCTATTACTGGAACCAGCACGAGAAGACCAAGGCGACGCTCTTCGGCGAGTGGATCCAGACCGGCGACAAGTACTACCAGGACAAGGACGGCTATTTCTGGTACTGCGGCCGCGCGGACGACATGCTCAAGGTCGGCGGCATCTGGGTCTCGCCGGTCGAGGTCGAGAACACGCTCGTCGGCCACCCGGCGGTGCTCGAAGCCGCCGTTGTCGGGCACGAGGACACGGGCCGCCTCGTCAAGCCCAAGGCCTTCGTCGTCCTCAAGGACGGCCACGTCGCCGCGCCGGCGCTCGAGGAGGAGCTCAAGGGCTTCGTGAAGGACAAGCTCGCGCCCTACAAGTACCCGCGCTGGATCGAGTTCGTCCCCGCGCTGCCCAAGACAGCGACCGGCAAGATTCAGCGCTTCAAGCTGCGCTGACGGACTGCTCGCCCCCTCAACCCTACCCTCTCCCCCACGGCGGGGGAGAGGAGTTTCCATCTCCCTCTCCCCTCAGGGGAGAGGGCAGGGTGAGGGGCGCACCCGCTACTGGTTGACGATATCGGGTTTCATGCCGCCGAGCGCGCCCAGCAGATCGTTCTTCTCCTGCGCGCCGACCTTGAACTTGTCGAGGCTCCTGACGAGGTCTTCCACCAGCGCGTTGAACTCCGTGTCGGTGATCTTCATGCCCTTGTGCGCGTCCTTCATGGAGGCGCCCGTGTACGTGCAGGGCCCGCCCGAGGCCTGACAGATCTGGTCCACGAGCATCCTCTTCAGCCGCGGAATGTCCGCGCTGGCGAAGCGCTTGTTGATGCGCGTGTCGCCCGCCACGTTGACGATGAAGTCGTCCACCACGGCCGTGATGGCGGGCTTGCCGCCCAGCCTGTCGTAGAGCGGCTTCTTCTCCATCGCCATCTTGTCGCCCTGCATGCCGCTGGCGCAGCCTGCGAGGAGCGCCGCCACCGCCACCAGGATCCCGATCGTCCGCCGCCACGTCATGGTTGTGCCTCCTGGGTCAAAGAGTTTATGGGGGTCGAAGAGTTATGGGCCGGCGCCCTCCTGCTACATGGCTCTACGGGCGGGGGTGGACGCCCGGATGTGTTGACCCCGGGCGGGATGGCTGGTAGTCATTACGCCCATATGCAGACAGCCGGGACCCCGCCGGACGCGCCCGTCGCGCTCCTCGCCAGGATCGCCCAGGGGGACCGCGAGGCCTTCAGCCGCTTCTACGACGCCTTCGCCGGGCTCGCCCTCGGGCTGATAACCCGGATCTTGCGCGATCCAGCCGCTTCGGAGGAGGTGCTGCAGGAGGTCTTCTGGCAGATCTGGCAGGAGGCCGCCCGCTACGATCCCCAGCGGGGCAGCCCCGAGGCCTGGGTCGTCATGCGCTCGAAGACCCGGGCAATCGACCGGCTGCGTGCCATACGTAGAAGAGAGAGGACCTTTGTGGCGCCCGCGGACGAGTCGGTGACCCGATCGAACGAGGCAGGGGGCGAGAACCCCGGCGTGGCGGCCGAGACGCGGGCACTCGTTCGCTCGGCGCTCGACGGCTTGCCCGAGCCTCAGCGGCGCGTGGTCGAGCTGGCCTTCTTCGAGGGGCTGACACAGTCGGAGATCGCCAGCCGCCTGGGCGAGCCGCTCGGCACGGTCAAGACGCGGGCGCGGCTGGGACTCGAGCGACTGAGAAGCTTGCTGAAGCGAGAGGAGCCGGCGGAGCCATGAACCGGGACGAGATCGCCGAGCTGGCCGCGGGCTACGCCCTGGGCGCGCTCGACGCCGACGATCGCGCGCGCTTCGAAGCACTCCTGGCCGCCGGGGACGCCCTGGCGAGAGCGGCGCTCCGTGACTTCGAGGGCGCGGTCGCCGGACTCGCGGCGGAGACGATCAAGGCTCCGTCGCCCGCGGTCAAGGCCGCGCTGATGGCGCGCATCGACGCCCAGGGCCGCGGCGACGGCGAGGCCGTGGTGCGAGCCCTGTCCTCCGTCAAGCCGAAGGATGCGCGCCGGTCGACGTGGACCTACGTGCTCTCCGGCGCCATGGCCGCCGGCATCGCCGCGATCGCTGTGGGATGGATCGTCTCGACCGCCTACGACCGGCGGGTGACTCAGCTCGCCCAGGAAACGGCGGCGCTCAAGCAGGAGCTGGAGCGCCAGCAGTCGCTCGTGGCGTTGCTTCGCGATCCGGCGACGCAGGTGGTCGCGCTCGCAGGTCTCGAGCCCGCGCCCGGCGCCAGGGCACGGGTGCTCTGGCACGTGACGGCGGGCGGTCTCCTCGTCGCACAGGGGCTGCCGCCGGCTCCCGAGGGCAAGGCGTACGAGCTCTGGGCCATAGCCGGCAAGAACGCGCCGGTGCCGGCGGGCATCTTCACCGTCGACGCCAAGGGCGTGGGAAGCCTGCGCGTAGCGCCGATCCGGGTGGACGGGACGGTGGACACCTTCGCGGTCACGCTCGAGCCCGCGGCCGGCGTCCCCGCGCCCACCGGCACGATGTACCTCGCCGGCAAGCTCTGATCCGTCCGGCTGATTGACATCCGGAGCGCAGGAGAGTAAGAACGTCTCGGTGTTCTTCATGCGTTCACCCGCGGTTAACCTCAGGTTGTGCCGCCAAGAGACCAAGAGAGGGAGGCAGCTCATGCATGTCGCGCGGAGAATGTGGCTCCTGTGTATCGTGCTGTCGCTGGTGCTCGTGTCGCCGGCGTTCGCTCAGAAATTCGACTGGCAGCAGGCGAAAGGGACTCAGCTGCGGGTCCTCCTGAACAAGCATCCCTGGCAGGGGGCGATCGAGCCCCATCTGAAGGAGTTCGAGACGCTCACGGGGATCAAGCTCGTAGCCGAGGTGTATCCCGAGGACCAGTTCCGCGCCAAGGTGCTGGTCGAGCTGACCTCCGGGGCCAGCTCGATCGACGTGTTCATGAGCATGCCGGCCCAGGAAGGCCTCAAGTACGTGCGGGCGGGGTGGCTCCAGCCGGTGGACGAGTTTCTGAAGAATCCCGCGCTGACGGCGCCCGACTACAACTGGAACGACTTCCTCGAGAAGACCCGTGACGCGATGGTCATCGAGGGCAAGATCGTCGGCCCGCCGATCCAGGTCGAGAACACGTCCCTCATGTACCGGAAGGACGTGTTCCTAAAGTACAACGTCAAGGTGCCGACGACCCTCGACGAGCTCGAGGCGGCGGCCAAGGCGCTCAACGGTAAGGCCATGACGGACGATGGCCAGCCGGGCTACGGGATCACGGCGCGCGGCAAGCGCGCGGCGGCGACCTCGCAGTTCGCAGCGTACCTGCACGCGATGGGCGGCACCTGGCTCGGGCCGAGCCGCGAGCCGATCTTCAACAACGAGGACGGCGTCAAGGCACTCGAGCTCTACGGCCGCCTGCTCCGGCTGTACGGGCCTCCGGGCTCGGAGAACAACCACTGGTACGAGGCCTCCTCGATCTTCTCGCAGGGCAAGGCCGCGATGTACACCGACGCCAACTCGCTCTTTCCCGTGATCGAGGACGCGCAGAAGTCCAAGGTGGTGGGCAAGGTCGGCTACGCGCTTTTCCCGCGGGGGGCGAAGGGGCAGTACGGCTCGACCGTGGCGGCGTGGGGCCTCGCGATGCCCAAGACCAGCAAGAACCAGAAGGCCGCGTGGCTGTTCATGCAGTGGGCGACCGCCAAGGACCAGGTGCTCGCCGTGCAGAGCGAGAAGGGCGTCCTCGGCGCCCGCGAGTCGGTATGGAAGGATCCGAAGGGCATGGCGAAGGTCCCGGCTGACCTTCGCGAATCACTGACGGTCGGCTCCAAGGTCGGCACGCCGCTGTGGAACCCTCCGGTGGTGGCGGTCGCGGAGTGCCGGGACGCCATCGGGGCCGCCATCGTCGTCGCCATCCAGGGCGGCGACGTCAAGGCCGCGGCCAACAAGGCGGCCACCGACGTCAAGCGGATCATGCTAGAGACCGAGAAGAAGTAGATCCCGTTGCGGCACCTCGGCATCGGGTGGTCGCGTTTCGTCGAGCGCCACCCGGTGCCGGTCTTCACCGTCCCCTCCGTCGTCGCCGTCGCGCTCCTGATGGCCTTTCCCGTCGTCTACACGCTCTACATGAGCGTGCATTCCTGGTATGCCTCGAGCCTCACGAGCCCGCAGTTCGTCGGGCTCGAGAACTTCCGGCGCGCCTTCTTCGAGGACGACCGCTTCCGCAACGCGCTCTGGCTGACGGTGTACTTCACCGCGCTCGCGACGGCGCTCCAGCTCGTGCTCGGCGTCTCGCTGGCCCTCGTGCTGAACCGGCCATTCCGCGGCAAGGGGCTGGTGCGCTCGGTCTTCCTCCTGCCGATGGTGGCGACGCCGGTGGCGATCGCGCTCGTGTGGATGATGATGTACAACCCGACGCTCGGCGTGATGAACTATCTCGTGGGGCTGGTCGGCCTCGGGCCCTACCGGTGGGTCAGCAACGCGGCGATCGTGGTGCCCGCCCTCGCGGCCGTGGACACCTGGGAGTGGACGCCGCTCATCACGCTCATCACGCTGGCGGGGCTCGCGACGCTGCCCATCGAGCCCTACGAGTCCGCGCTGATCGACGGCGCCTCGGCGGCGCAGATGTTCTGGCGGATCACGCTGCCGCTCTTGCGGCCCACCATCATCGTGGCCCTGCTCTTCCGGGCCATCGACTGCCTCAAAACCTTCGACATCATCTACGTGATGACGCAGGGCGGTCCCGGCTTCGCCTCCGAGACGCTCAACGTCTACACTTTCCAGGTCGGCCTTTTCTACTTCCACATCGGCTACGCGAGCTCGCTCCTGGTCATCCTCTTCGCGCTCGTCCTGGGTGTAAGCCTGCTGCTCATCAAGGTACGACGGGGGGCGTGGTGAGATGCTGAGCGTCTCGGGCGGAGGACGTGACCGGGTCAACCCGTGGACCTACGTTCTCCTGGTACTCCTGCTGATCCCGTTCCTCTTCCCGCTCGCATGGATGTTCCTGTCCTCGCTCAAGACCCAGGTGCAGAACACCGCCTACCCGCCGGTGTGGGTCTTCGCGCCAACCCTGGGCAATTACCGCGAAGTCTTCCAGAAGAACCCGTTCTTCACCTTCACCGTGAACAGCCTGGTCGTCGCGATGGGCTCGACGGGTCTGGCGCTCCTGCTCGGTCTGCCCGGAGCCTACGCCATCGCCCGTTTCAAGCGGACGGGCATCGCGCTCGCCATCCTGACCGCGCGGATGGCCCCCGGCATCGGCTACCTGATCCCGTGGTTCATCCTCTTCACCAAGGCGAAGATGATCGACACGTACACGGCGCTGATCCTCACCCATCTCATCGTGGCGCTGCCGCTGGTGCTCTGGGTGATGATCGGGTTCTTCGAGGACGTGCCCGGCGACCTCATCGAGTCGGCCCGGATCGACGGCTGCACGCACTTCGCCGCGTTCCTGCGGATCGCCCTGCCGCTCGCCAAGCCCGGCATCGTGGCGACCGGCATCCTGGCCTTCATCTTCTCCTGGAACAACTTCCTCTTCTCGCTGATCATCGCGGGCTTCAAGACCCGGACGCTGCCGATCGCGGTCTACAGCTTCCTGTCGTACGAGGAGATCAACTGGGGCGGCCTGACGGCGGCGGCCACGGTGATCACTCTCCCGGTGCTTCTCCTCGCGCTGCTCGTCCAGAAGCACATCGTCCGCGGTCTCACGCTGGGGGCGCTCAAGGGCTGAGCGCCGTCGCCCGGAAGCCCCTATTCGAGATCGAGCGCCGCCTTCAACCCGGCCTCGATCCGGGCGAGCGTGGCCTGTGACAGCGCTCCGAGACGTTCGGCCAGTTTGGCTCGATCCAGGGTCGTCACCTGGTGGCAGAGGGCCACTCCCGACTTGCGAAGGCCGCTGGAGCCCTCGAGCAGTGGAACCGCCGTCGGGCCTCGCTGAGCCTGCTTCGCCGAGGTCGAGAGGGGCACGACGATCACCGAGCGCCACCCGGGCGTCGTGTTGAAGCCGTCGTGCGAGACGACGATGACGGGTCGCCGCCCCGTCTGCTCCGACCGGGACCGTGGGGCCAGGTCAGCCCAGAACACATCGCCGCGCTTCACCGTTTCCGCCGCCTCTCACGCCAGAGCTGGAGTGAGGCCGCCTCGAGGGCGGGATCGAGGTCGCTCGTAGTGCCCGCGTGTTTGGCCGCATACTCGGCGATTGCCTCACGTACGGAGGCGCGTTGCCGCTCACGGAGCCAGGCCTCTATCGCCTCGCGTGCGATCACTGTGGCCGGCCGTGAAAGTGCGGCGGCCTGCTCGCGCAGCGCCGCGTAGACCTCTTCGGGAAGGGGGAGGTGAAAGTTCTTCATCTGGCCATGACCAGGGCTCTATTCATGCCAAGAATTTATGGCATCCTAGCATGGCATATCAAGGCCTTCTCTGACAGAGTTGGCGGGACGTGAAGCGGGGCAGGTTGAAGAGGCGCTACCGGCCGGGGAGCCGGGCGGCGTGGAGCACGGCGATCACGGTCATCGAATCCTTGATCTCGGCGCGCTCGACCATGCGCAGCACCTCGGTGAAGGGGAATAGGCGCCGCTCGATGAACTCCGTCGCGTCCGGGGGGCGGGAGGCCGGGCGCAGGTCGCGCGCCACGTAGAGGTGCGCGGTCTCTCGCATGATGCTCTTGGAGGTGTGAACGTCGCAGAGCTTGAGCAGCGAGCCCGCCTCGCGCCCCGCCTCCTCGGTGAGCTCGCGCTGGGCGGCCTGTTCGAGGCTCTCGCCCGGGTGCTGGGCTCCCGTCGGGATCTCCCAGTAGAAGCCTTGCGCGACGTACCGGTACTGGCCGACCAGGAGCACGGTGTCCGCGTCCACGAAGGGCAGCACGCCCACGCATTCGCCCGCGTCGACGACTCCGTAGATGGTCGTCCGGCCGTCCGGCATGAGAGCGATATCCTCGCGCACCTTGATCCAGTGGTTCTCGTAGATGGGGCGCGTCGAGCGCGTCCGCCACGGCTCGCGCGAGAGCGGATGCGGGCGGTCGGAGTCGGCCATGGCCATCCTCCTTACTACCACGTCCTCACGTGGTGGGCTATAATCCAGGCGTGAGGATCAAGCTCCGGAATCCCAGCCGCGAGGTGGAGCTCCGCGGGCGCAAGCGCGTCAAGGACGTCCTGCGCGAGCTCGACATCCTGCCGGGGACCGTGCTCGTGATCCGCGGCGCCGACCTCCTCACGGCCGACGAAGTCGTGGCCGACGGCGACGAGTTGGAGGTGCGCCCGGTGATGTCTGGCGGGAGCGCCAGCTCGTGAAGTGTCGGAAGTGCGGTGCGGGTGCCGTCATCGAGCTGCCGCGGCACAACGCCGCCTTCTGCGCGCCCGACTTCCAGGAATTCTTCCGCAAGCAGGTCGCCGAGGCCATCCGCAAGCACAAGATGTTCACGACCGACGAGCCCATTCTCGTCGCCGTCTCCGGCGGCAAGGACTCGCTGGCGCTCTGGGACGTGCTGATCGAGACGGGCTACCGGACGGCCGGGCTCTACCTCGACCTCGGCATCTTCGACTACTCGGTCGAGTCCAAGTCCAAGTGCGAAGCCTTCGCCGCCTCCCGCGGCCAGAAGCTCATCGTCGAGTCCGTGGCGGAGCGCGTGGGGGCGGGCATCCCGGAGGTCCAGAAGGCGACCCGGCGGCCGACGTGCTCAGCCTGCGGGTTGAGCAAGCGCTACCTCATGAACCGGGCGGCCGTGGACCACGGCTACCCGGTCATCGCGACTGGCCACAACCTGGACGACGAGGCGGCCGTGCTCTTCGGCAACGTGCTGCACTGGCAGATGGACCCGCTGTCGCGGCAGTCGCCGGCGCTCGCCTCGACGCACCCCAAGCTCGCCCGGCGGGTGAAGCCGCTCTACCGCCTCTCGGAGCGCGAGACGGCGGCCTATGCCTTCCTGCGAGGCATCGACTACATCGTGGACGAGTGCCCGTTCGCCAAGGGCGCCACGTCCATCGCCCACAAGCAGATCCTCGACAGCCTCGAGGAGGCTTCTCCCGGCGCCAAGCACAATTTTCTGTTCGGCTTCCTCGAGAAGGCCCGTGGGGTTTTCGAGGGCGCCCTACCTACCGTGCTCAACGAATGCGCGATCTGCGGCCAGGTCACGACCGGAGAGATCTGCGCCTTCTGCAAGCTCAGCGACCAGGTCAAGCGCCGGCGCGCCTGACCGTGCGGGACACCACCAAGGAGGCAGCGATGAATAACGCGGTGATAGTCGGGGCGGCACGCACCGCCGTCGGCAAGCGCAACGGCAAGCTCTCCACGGTCCGGCCGGACGACCTCCTGGCGGACACGCTCAAGGCGCTGGTGGAGCAGACGAAGATCGAGCCGGCCGAGGTCGAGGACGTGGTCATCGGCTGCGTGGACCAGCTGGGCGAGCAGGGCTTCAACATCGCGCGGAACGCGGCGCTCATCGCCGGCTTCCCGCTCGACGTCTGCGGCACCACGCTCGACCGCATGTGCGGCTCGGGGCAGCAGGCCGCGAACTTCGCGGCCATGGGGGTGATGTCCGGCCAGTACGAGTGCGTCATCGCCGGCGGCGTCGAGAACATGAGCCGCGTGCCCATGGGCTCGAACGGCTCGGGCCCGGGCGAGGGGCCGCTCTCGCCGCGCCTGCAGGCCCTCTACAACATCGTGCCGCAGGGCATCTCGGCCGAGATGCTGGCCGAGAAGTGGGGGCTCAAGCGCGAGGAGCTGGACAAGTTCTCGGGCGAGAGCCACGAGAAGGCGGGGCGCGCGATCGCCGAGGGGCGGTTCAAGCGCGAGATCGCGCCGATCACGCTGCCCGACGGCAGCGTCTTCGACACCGACGAGGGCGTGCGCGTGCCGGTCAACTGGGACAAGCTCGCCTCGCTGGCGCCCTCCTTCAAGCCAGACGGCGTCGTCACCGCGGGCAGCTCCTCGCAGATCTCCGACGGCGCCGCCGCGCTGCTCATCATGTCCGAGGCCCGCGCCAAGGCGCTCAAGCTCACGCCCCGCGCGCGCATCGTCGCCACCTCGCTGGCGGGCGTGGACCCGACCATCATGCTGACGGGTCCCATCCCGGCGACCCAGCGCGTGCTCAAGAAGGCGGGGCTCAAGATCGACCAGATCGACCTCTTCGAGATCAACGAGGCGTTCGCGTCCGTCGTGCTGGCGTGGGAGCGTGAGCTCCACCCCGACATGGGGCGCGTCAACGTCAATGGCGGCGCCATCGCGCTCGGCCACCCGCTCGGCTGCTCGGGCGCGCGGCTCATGAACACGCTTCTCCACGAGCTCGAGCGCAGCAAGAAGCGCTACGGGCTCCAGACGATGTGCATCGGCTTCGGCCAAGGCATAGGCACCATCATCGAGCGGCTGTAGCCGCCGCGTGAGGCTGCGTCCGGGCCCATGGGTGCTCGGGGCCCTGGTGGCGGCGGCGGCCTTCGCGCTGGCCGTCACCAGGGTCGAGGACCCTGACGCCTGGACGCACTTGGCCCTCGGCCGGCTCATGGTCGAGACCCGCGGGCTGCCAGCCCGCGAAGCCCTCGTCTTTCCCAGTAGCGCCCTGCCGTACCACAACACCGAGTGGCTCTACGACATCGTCCTGTACCTGGTCTTCCGGCTGGGCGGGCTCGCGGGCGTCGTGCTCCTGAAGGCGGCCACGGCCGCCCTTGCCTTCTGGATACTCTTCAAGGACGCGACGCTGCCGCGGGAGCGTGCCGCCGACCGCCGGCTTCGCGCGCTCGTCGCCGCCACCGTCCTGCTGGCTTGTCTCCCCGTGGTCAGACACCGCTTCGTCGAGCGGCCGGACATGGTCCTGATGGTGTTCCTCGGCTTCACCATCTACGCGCTGGACGCCTATCTGCTCGAAGGCCGGCGGTGGCTCTATGCGCTGCCGGCCGTCCACGTCCTCTGGGCCAACATGCACCCGAGCGTCATCGTGACAGTCGTGCCCTTCGGCGCCGCGCTTGTCGCCGGCGCCGGTCTGCTTCTCCTCAGGCGCATGTGCGCAGTCGACGCGCCCGGTACGCCGTCGCTGACGCAGCTCAAGACGGTCGCGGCGGTGCTGATTGCCGATCTCCTGGCGTCCCTCCTCAATCCACGCGGCGTCGAAATCATGACGCTCCCACTCCAGCTCGCGGGTTCGCCCTGGTTCACGCAGGAGATCAACGAGCTCCAGCGGCCGCCCTTCGACTTCTACCCGGGGCCCTACGTGCTGGCGGCGCTCCTCCTGCTCACGCTCCTCACCTTGTGGCGGCGCTGGCCTCTGTACCCGGCGCTGCTCGTGATTCCGTTCGCGTATCTCGGGCTGTCGGCCGTGCGCTTCATCTTCGTCCTCGTCGTGGTCGGCGCCCCCGTGCTGGCTCGCAATCTGGCGGCGATCGCCTTGGTCGGGACCGGCAAGCGCTTTCGCCGCGCCGCGCTGGCCTTGGCCGCGGCCGGCTTCGTGGCGGGCGTGGCGTCGATCGGTCTGGCGCTGGCCCAGGTGCCGCCCTGGGCTGACGCGCGCAAGTCCGTGGGCCTCGGCATGGACGCGCGCTTCGTCCCCGAGGGGGCGCTCCGCTACCTGGATCGCATCGGCATGACGGGGCGCCTCTTCAATGCCTTCCACTTCGGCGGCTACATCGCCTGGCGCGACTTCCCGAGGCGCGCGGCCATCATCGACGGGCGCGGCTACGTGCCGCCGGGGCTGAAGGAGGAGATCCATTTCGCCCGCGCCTATCCGGATCATCTGGCACGGCTCGGCTCCGTCTACGGCTTCGAAGCAGCCGTGATGGACTATCCGGTGTACTCGGGTCAAGGCCTCGAGGGCCTGGGGCCCGACGCCGACTGGGGGTTGACGTCGCCGGCTTGGGCGCTCTGCTACTGGGACGACTTCGCCCTCGTTTACCTCAAGCGGTCTCCGGCCTGGGCCGACGTGATCGGGCGGGACGAGTATCGCCGCGTCCACCCGGCCAATAGCCTGATGGCCTTCTGGCGGTCGCTCGCGGACAAGGCCGCGCTGCCGGAGATCCGCGCGGAGCTCGAGAAGAACGTCGCCGAGACCCGCTCGGCGCGCGGCCTGACGCTCCTCGGCTTCGCGCTCCTCCAGGACGGCAGGGCCGACGCGGCCCTCGAGACGTTCGATCGCGTGCGCGATCCCGAGCGCCGTCTCGACGTCCTGCAAGGGCAGGCGCTCGCCTGGCAGCAGAAGGGCGATGGGGGGCGCGCCATCCTGGCCTACGAGCGCGCCGTCGCCGTCCAGGAAGACGCGCTCACGCTCTACGGGCTGGGCGCGGCGCTGGTTGGTGCCGGTCGGGCGCGCGACGCGATCCGCCCGCTCGAGCGGGCGCGGGGGAAGAACCCCGGCCTCCTGCCCGTCTACCCGCTGCTGATTGACGCCTACCGGCGCGCGGGGGAGCCCGAACGTGAGCCCGACCTTTCCCAGGCCATGGCGGCCGCGATGAAGCGCGCACAGGCGGCGGAGCGCGCGGGGCGCGGGCTTGCGCTGAACCGGGAGGGCCGGCTGCCCGAGGCCGTGGCCGAGCTCGAAGGCGCCGTGGCTCTCGATCCCGACAGCGCGAAGATCAGGAGCGATCTCGGCTTCGTCTATCTCTACGCCGGCCGCGTCGAGGACGCGCTCCGCGAGCAGCGGGCCGCGCTCGCCCGGAGTCCGCGCCTGGCCCAGGCTCGGTACGGCCTGGGTCTTGCCCTCGAGAAGCGCGGGGACGGGGAGGCGGCACGGCAGGCCTTCGCCGAGTACGCGCGGCTCGAGCCGCGGAGCTACCTCGCGTGGCGGCTGCGCGAGGCGTCCGCCGCGCCGGCGCGCTGAGACGGCGACGACACGACTGGGATCAAGCGCCGCCCGACTGGGCGCGCATCGTCCCCACGACGTAGGCGAAGAGCTCTTTGCCGAAGTCCGAGGCGATCTGGGCCGATTCCACGTCGGCCTCCACTTCGTTTAGATACTGCAATCGAAGGACATCGTCGTCCGCCGGCTCCGGGATGACCCCGGCGAAGAAGAAGCCGAGCGCCTCGATCGGAGCGCAGAGATCCCGCGCGCCGAGTCAGTTGCCCCGTGAGAGATGCGCTTCCTTGCGGATGACCCGGTCCAGGAACAGCGCCGTGGGCTCGTAGATGCGGATCCGGTCGAGAGGATGCTGGTAATCCGCGAGGTCGAATGTCTCGGGCGGCGTGACTCCCAAGGAATTCCTGGCCATTGGACGCGTACCCTCGCGATATAGTGGATGCTGTGCCTCGAGTCTCGCACACGGGGAGCACAGCCGCAAACATCGCGGCGCGGCCCGAGACGCAGGACGGCGAGAGCCCCCTCGTCTCCGTCATCGTCGTGAACTGGAACGGTCTCGCCTACCTGCCGGAGTGCCTGGATTCCCTGGCGGCACAGTCCTACCCGGCCCTCGAAGTCATTGTCGTGGATAACGGCTCGACTGACGGCTCGATCGAGTATTTGCGCGGTCAGCACGCGGCCCGACTCCGCCTCGTCGAGAGCCCGTGCAATCTCGGCTTCGCCGGCGGCAATAACATGGGTATTCGCGCCTCCAAGGGCGCCTATCTCGCGCTCATCAACAACGACGCGGCCGCCGACACGCGCTGGGTCGAAGCGCTCGTGGCGGCGGCCGAGGCCGACCCGGACGTGGGCATGTGCGCTTCAAGGATCTACGTCTGGACGCGGCCGGGCGTCTTGGACGGCGCGGGCCTCCTGATCTCGGGCGACGGCATCGGCCGCGGGCGCGGGCGGCTCGAGCCCGACGGGGAGCTGTATGAGCGGGAAACGGATGTGCTCTTGCCGAGCGCTTGCGCGGCGCTCTATCGCCGCTCGATGCTCGACGAGATCGGCCTCTTCGACGAGGACTTCTTCGCCTACTGCGAAGACACGGACCTGGGGCTGCGCGCCCGGATCGCGGGCTGGCGCTGCCGTTACGTACCTCGTGCCGTCGTGAGGCATCGCTACTCGGGCTCGACCGCCCCGCACTCGCCCTTCAAGGGCTTTCACGTTGAGCGCAATCGAATCTGGGTCGTGGTCAAGTGCTTCCCGCCCTCATTGGTCGCGGCGAGCCTCGCCTACACGCTCGCGCGCTACGCGCTCCAACTCTACGCCGCCGTGGCCGGGCGCGGCGCGGCGGGGCGACTCGCGGAGAAGCAGTCTCCGTGGGCGCTCGCGGCCATCGTGCTGCGCGCGTGGTGCGCGGCGCTCGCCCGGCTGCCCGAGATGCTGCGTCGTCGTCGCCGCATCCGGCTGACCCGGAAGACCAGCCGTGGGGAGATCGCGAGATTGCTCCGCACACACCGGGTCGGCTTGACCGAGCTTGCGCTGAAAGACTGATGCGCTGCCTCTTCTGCAGGTGCGCCGCGCTCGAGCCCCTCTACGAAGGTATCCGTGACCGTTACGGCGTCGATTCGGAGACCCGCCGCTTCCTTCGCTGCACCGCATGCGGTTCGGCCACGCTCGATTCGCCGCCGTCCCCGGAGCGGCTGGCCCAGCTCTACCCGGCCGACTACACCTTCAAGCTGGCGGCTCCACGCTCGGTGTGGCGGAGGCTCCTGCAATCTCTCGAGTGGCGGCTCTTCTATGAGCCGGGCAATCGCGGTCGGCTGGCCGTCATCCGCCGGCTGACCGCACTCTCCGGTGGGCTCGTCCTTGAGGTGGGTTGTGGCAGCGGCCTCTTCCTGCGTCATCTCCGGGAGGCGGGCTACGCTGTCGAGGGCGTGGAGACTTCCAGCGCGGACGTCAGGTATGCGCGCGACCAGATCGGCCTCACCGTCTTCGAGGGGGCGCTTGAGACGCTTCCCCTCGAGCGAGGGCACTATGACGCGGTGGTCATGGTCTATGTCCTCGAGCATATCCTGGACCCCGCGGCCACCCTCGAGCGCATCCACTCCCTCCTCAAGCCGGGTGGCTGGGTCGTCCTGGGCCTTCCCGTCATGGATAGTGGGCAGGCCCGCTGGCTTGGCGCGCGGTGGAGCGCCGTCACTGAGGCGCCGCGGCACGTTGCCATCCCGTCGGTCGCCGGCGCGCGGCGTCTCCTCGAGCTGACGAGGTTCCAGGACATCCGCTGGGCGCCCTCGCCGCTCGGCGAGAACGCCGGGCACATCGCGCTGTCGCTGCTGCCGGGGGCCGCGACGCCGCGCGCTTATGGCCGCGCTGGCGCGACGGGCATCCTGGTCCGCCGCGTGGCCGGCGCGCTCCTCATGCTGCCGTCGCTGCTGCTGGCTGCTTTCGAGCGGCTGCCCTGCGGGCCCGATGCGAAGGCCGGCACCATGTTCTTCTGCGGACGAAAGCCTGGAGACGCTCATGTACCGTGAGACGCGGGTGCACGTGGTCATTCCCGCCTACAACGTGGCTGCCCACATCGGCGCTGTCCTGCGCGGCTTGCCCGACTTCGTCGATACCGTGACCGTGGTGGACGACGGCAGCACCGACGGCACCGCGGAGGCGGCACGGGCCGCGGGCGACCGTCGAGTGACCGTGCTGCGGAGCCCCGTCAACGAAGGCGTGGGCGGTGCGATGACGCGGGGCTTCAAGCACGCCTTGGGCCAGGGAGCGGGGATCGTCGTCAAGATGGACGGCGACGGGCAGATGGCCCCGGCCGATCTGCCGCGTCTCCTCGAGCCCATCGTGGACGGGCGATGCGAGTACGCCAAGGGCAACCGGTTCCTGATGAGCCGTGAGCTCGACATCATGCCGAGAGCGCGCCTCGCGGGCAATTTCGTGTTGACCTTCCTGACCAAGCTCGCGTCGGGCTACTGGAACGTGTTCGACCCGCAGAACGGCTACGTCGCGATCGCCTCGGGCACGCTCGACCTGATCGACCTCGACCGGCTGTCGCGACGCTACTTCTTCGAAAACGACATGCTCATCAACCTCAATATCTTCGACGCCCGCGTGCGGGACGTCGCCATGGTCTCGCGCTACGGCGACGAGCCGTCGTCCATGCGGCTCGGGCGCATCCTCTGCTCGTTTCCCTACCACCTCTTCCGCGGTTACTGGTATCGCTTCTACCGGAAGCACGTGCTGCGCGACTTCTCGCCGGTGGCGCTCTTCATGCTCACGGGGCTGCCGCTCCTGGCCTGGGGAACGGGGTTCGGTGCCTACACGTGGGCGCAGTCGTGGCTGCGCAACCAGTTCGCCTCGACGGGGACGGTGATGCTGAGCGTGCTGCCGTTCCTGGTGGGGTTCGAGCTGGTGCTCCAGGCCCTCGTCCTGGAAATGCGCGACACGCCCCGCTAGGCGCTCAAAAATTCCGCCTGCTAGGGCTGGCTACGGCCGGAAACTGCCAGCGCCTCCTGGATGGCTACCTGGAGATCGGCCGGGCGCACCGGCTTGAACAGCACGTTGATCACGCCGAGCTTCCTGCAGCGCTCCCGGTCCTCGGCCTGCAGCCCCCAGCCCGTGATGAAGACCACGGGCACCCGCGGATCGCTGGCGCGGATGCGCTCGGCGACGTCCCACCCCGTCATGCCCGTCATGCCGAGGTTCGTCAGGACGAGGTCGAAGCCGCCCGGCACGAAGACCCGCAGCGCCTCGACGCCGCTTGCCACCGGCAGCACGTGGTGGCCCAGCTCGGTCAGCATCTCGCCGAGGATCGTCATGACGTGAAGCTCGTTGTCCACGAGGAGGATGCGGCCGCGGCGGGTGCCCGGGACAGCCTCGGCGCCGGCCGGCGCCGGCACGCCTTCGGCCGTGCCCACAGGCAGGACGATGGTGAACGTGGTCCCGCGCCCCGGCTGGCTCTCGACGCGCATCTCGCCGCTGTGGCGCTGGACAATGGAGAAAGACACCGACAGCCCCAGCCCCGTGCCCACCTCGCCCTTGGTGGAGAAGAACGGGTCGAAGATGCGCGTGCGCACGTGCTCGGGCATGCCGACGCCCGTGTCGGCGATCGTCAGCACCACGTGCTCGTCACCCTCGGGGCGCGTGGAGATGCCCAGCGTGCCGCCCTGGGGCATGGCGTCGATGGCGTTCAGGATCAGGTTGGTGACGACCTCGTTCAGCTCTGACGGCCGGCCCATGACGGGGGGCAGGGGCGTCAGGCGCAGGTCGAGCCTGAGCGGCACGCCGCCCTTGGCCACGCGCTCCTCCCACCGCGGCCGGGTGATGGCCACGGCGTCCTGGATGACCTGGTTGAGCTCGACCGAGACAAAGGGCTCGTCGGGCCGGAGCCGCGCGAACTTCTGGATGCGCCGTACCGTTTCGGCGCCGCCCGCCGCCGCCGTCTCGATCACCGACAGTCCCCGGCGCACGACTTCGGTGTTTCCCATGTTCTTGGTCATCAGCTGCGAGTACCCGAGGATCGCCTGGAGCAGGTTGTTGAAGTCGTGCGCGATGCCGCCCGCCACCTGTCCCAGCGCGGTGAGCTTCTCGGACTGGTGCATCTGGGACTCGAGCTCGCGCTGCGACGTCATGTCGCGCACGATGGCGAGGAGCTCGTCGACCTTGCCGTCCCGGCCCGGCACTCCGGACAACGTCACGGCCAGATTGAGCGCTCCGCCGTCGGGCCGCTTGGTGCTGAGGTCGAAGGTGGTAACAGGCTGTGCGCCGATGAGGGCCTGGCGCGCGGCCTGCTCGTAGCGCTCCGGGAACATCCCGCGCAGCGAGCGGCCGATGGCTTCCGTGGCCGTCAAGCCGAAGATCCGCTCGGCCGCGGGGTTCCAACCCGTGATATTGCCGCGTCGGTTGATCGAGATGATGGCGTCGCCGGCCGAGCGGACCAGCTGCTCGAGCGAGCGCTTGGTCTCGGCGACCTCTCCGTAGAGCCGCGAGTTGCGGATGGCGACGGCGAGCGAATCCGCGAGCATCTCGAGCAGCTCGCGCTCGCGCGGATCGATCGGCCGCGCGCTCGAGCGATTGGCGACCACGAGGAAGCCCACGGTCGCCCCTTCGTCCCGTATCGGGCAGATGATGGCGCCCTCGGTGTGCAACACCTCGGGCAGGGGCTCGCCCAGCACCACCTGGGCCTCGTCATAGCCCAGCGACTCTTTGAGCTGCGCGGTGATGCCCGTGGTCAGCTCGGCCAGGTCGAGCTGACCGAGGATGCCGCGGGAGATCTCGCGGAGGATGGACAGCTGCGTCACGCGAAGGGACTGCTCCGCCTGCTCGCGCCGGGCCTCCTCCTCGAGGGTACGCGTCTTGGTCGAAAGCGCGCGCATCTCGTTGACCAGGCCCGAGAGCTGGCTGCTCTTGCCGAGCTCGGTCTGGCGCCGCGCCAGCGCCCGCCGCACGGTCTCCTCGAGGTCGACGCGGCTGAAGGGCTTGATCAAATACTCGAAGGCGCCGTGGGTGAGGGCGTTCTTGACAGTGTCGAGCGAGGCATAGGCCGTGATCATCACGGCCTCGATCGTGGGATCGATGGCCTTGATCCGCCGCAGGAGCTCGATGCCGTCCATCTTCGGCATCTTGATGTCCATGAAGACGAGATCGGGGTTGAAGGCCTCGAGTGTCTTGAGCGCCGTGTGGCCGCTGTCGGCCGTGGCGATCTCGTAGTTCGGCTTGAGGATCATCCGCAGGGACTCGCGCGGCCCGACCTCGTCGTCCACCACGAGGATGCGCGGGCGCTCGCTCATAGCAGTGTCACGGGCAGCGTCGCCGTAAAGCTGACCTCGGCGCGCCCCTGCTTGACGTCGAGGTGCCCGCCCTGCGCTTCGAGGATGCGCTGGCTGACGCACGGCCCGACGTCGATGAGGTTTTCCTGCACCACCTGGATGGGATCGAAGATCGCGCGGAGCTCGTCCGGTTTCACCTCGGCGGTGCGCGAGGCGACCGTGATGCGAAGCGGTTCTCCTCCGGCCGAGTGGGAGATGGCGACGGCGATCTTGGCTTCCTGGCCCGGCGTCTTGCGCAGGAGGTACCAGATCAGGTAGGCGACGGCCTTCTTCAGCATGCCACGGTCGCCCCTGACGAGGAAGGTGTCGCCCTCGTGGGAGAAATTGACCGTCACCTGCTTCTGCGTCGACTCGTCGGTGAAGGTGAGGAGGAGAGCGTCGGCCGGCGTGGCGGGTATCTGCGCCACGCCCATCTCGACGAGGGCCTCCTCGACAGCCGCGCGCATGTCCACGACATCGCGCTTGTAGTCGCCCTCGTTGACGAGCGCCGCCAGCTTGTCGAACATCTGTACCAGTCGCCGCACGTCGCGCCCGACGACGGCGGTGAAGTGATGGCGGAAGGAGACGTCGTCGTAGCGCTCGCCCAGGAGCTCCATGAAGGCGTTGATGGACACGAGCGGGTTCTTGATCTCGTCGGCGATCCGCGCCACGACGCGCGTAAGCAGCTGAAGCTGCTCGGCGGCGCGCCGCTCGAGGGCGAGCTGGCGCTGGGCCGTCAGGTCCTCGAAGACCAGCACCGCGCCCATGGGCGCCGTGCCCTCGCCCATGACAGGGTAGGTGGAGACCTCGAGCGGCAGGCTGCGCAGCGCCAGCTGGATCTCATTGCGCGTGACTGAGCGCCCGCGCGAGAGCGTCTCGTAGAGGAGATCGCCCAGCGGCGAGGGCAGGGCACGCAGGTCGCGGTTCAGGACGTCGCGCGCCGCCATGCCCAGGATCTCCTCGGCGCGGCGGTTCATGATCACCACGCGCTGCTCGGGCCCGATGCTGATAACGCCGCTCGACATGCGTTGGAGGATCCGCTCGTTGAACTCTTTCTGGTACTGAAGCTGGTGATGGATGCCGATGTCGCGGATCGCGGCGGCGAGGTGGCTTGCCAGGTTGAACAGCGTCTCGGTCTCCCGCCGCCCGTACGCGCCGCCCGTGATGCGTTGGCCGAGCGTCAGGATGCCGACCAGCTCTCCATGCGAGGCGAGCGGAATCGCGACCACGGCCTGCAGCACGGCCATCTCCCGGGCGATCTCGCGCGCCACGGGATCGGTTGCCCGCCCCTGCGCCTCCTCGATCTGGATGAGCCGTCCCTCGGACATCAACCAGAGCGGCAGGCCGCTGTCGGCGGGGAGGCTGACCGATTCGACCACGTGGCGAGCGATCCCGTGGGAAGCGCGCACCCGGTACTGCCGGTGCTCATCCTCGGCCAGAAGGATGGCGCTCCGGCTCGGGCGCGCCAACTCGGAGACGGCGTCGAGGAAGAGATCGATGACGCGCGGGAGGTCGAAGCCCGCGGCCAGCGCCTTGGCGAACTCCTTGGCGACCTGGTTCAGCTCCCGCGAGGGCCCTTCGTCGGGGAACTCCGACTCTTCCACGAGCGGCCCGTGTCCCGCCGGTCGCGGTTTCGCCCGGAGCGCCATCACCTCCTGCAGCAGCCGAAGCTTCTCGTCGGCCTGGTGCAGCACGGCGCGCAGCTGCTGGGTCGTGAAGGGGTGCAGCACGGCGAAGTCGGCGCCCTCGGCCGCGGCCTCGTCGTCCGGCGACAGACCCTCGGTCGGCAGTATGCACACGATGACCACGCTGGGCCTGAGCTGCCGTGCCTTCGAGATGAAACCCTCGAGGTCTCGGATGGGCGGGGTGACGTGCTTGAGGATCAGGTCCACCTCGGTGAGGCGGAGTGTGCGCAGCGCCTCTTCGTCGGTCGGAGTCGGGAAGACGGAGCAGTCCGGCAGCGCCCGGAGCAGCCGAGCGTCCAGCGCCTCGTCCTCCGAGATCAGCAGGGCCGTTCTCACGCAGTCACTTTCCCCGGTTTTGCCACCGGCACGGGGAACTCGACCGTGAAGGTGCAGCCGGGCCGGCCGATATTGTTGCGCGCGCGCAGGATCGCGCGATGCGCGTCCGCGATGGCGCGGCAGATGGCCAGCCCGAGGCCGGTGCCGTGGTCTTTCGTCGTCACAAACGGGTTGAAGATCTGCTCGATCATATCGTCCGGAATGCCGCTTCCAGTATCCGAGACCTCGACCAGCAGCGTGGAGCCGCCTCCCTCCGAGAGATCGGCCACCCGTACCGTGAGCTCTCCGCCTGGCTCCATGGCTTCTAAGGCATTCAAGCACAGGTTCAGGAAAAGCTGCTCCAACTGAGACGCGTTGCCGGGCACAGGGCGGGGGGCGCTCTCGCCGACCCGACGAAGGGCGACTCGGCGCTCCTCCAGGCGGGGCTGGAGGAGCTGCAGGGTATCCCTGAGGGGCACCGTAACGTCCACCGGCTCCATGGGCTGCCGGGAGGCCGATGACAGCATCCGGAACCGGTCCAGGAGGTCGTCTACCCGGGCGATCTCGCGGCCGGCCACCCGGCTGAAATTGTCCCGGAAGCCCGCATCGTCGAAGCGGGTCGGCAGGAGCTGGGTGAAGGTCTTGATCGCCACCAAGGGGTTGCGGATCTCGTGCACCATGCCGGAGGCGATGGCTTCCATGGAGGCCAGCCGCTCGGCCCGCCGCCTCTCGCGCTCCAGCTCCTTCACGCGAGAGAGATCGCTGAAGACCGCCACCGCCCCCACGAGGGCACCCTGCGGGCTCAGCAAGGGCGAGGTCGTGCACATGAGCGGCACCATCTGGCCGACCTGGTCCGGCAGAGCGATCTCCACCTGTGAGCGGGACTGGCCGTCGTTCAGCGTGGCCTCGATCAGCCGGCCCAGGACCGGCGGTAACTGCTCGATACCGCGCCCGCGCAGGGCTTCGGCCGACAATCCCGTGAACTGCTCCGCGGCCTTATTGAAGACGCTGACCCTGTCCCGCGTTCCCACCGCCACGACGCCGCTCTCGATGGTCGCCAGGGTCTTCTTGAGCTTCTCGTTGACCTGGACCACACGCTGGTGCGTCTGCGCATTGCGGATCGCGACGGCCGACTGGTGCGCGAGCGTCTGGAGGAGGTCCGCGTCGTCGCTGAAGTACGGGCTACCCGAGCGCTTCGGGCCGACTACGATCAGGCCGAAGAGGCGTCCTTCCTCGAGAAGCGGAGCGGCGACGTCGGCGTTGAGACGTACCATGTCGGCCTCAGCGCCCAGATCCTGACCTGCCAGCTCGTCGCGAAAGACAAGCGCGTGAACCGCCGCAGCCCGACCAGGGAGCGGTGAAGTCAGGGAAAGGGTTTGCAACATGATCCCTGGTCCAGCCTTCCAGGCGCACTCGAGCTGCGCCTCATACTCTTCGAGCAGGTAGACCGCTGTCCACTCCGGCTTGAGGACGTCGCGGATGACACCGCCCACGCAGTCCAGGATCGCCGGCAGCTCGATCGTATTGCTGAGCGCCCGGCTCGTCTCACGAATGACCCGCTGGTAGTTGTACGGCTCGCGGTAGAGATAGCGATCGAACGCCAGTTGAATCCGCGTCTTGAGAGGGTAAAAGAGGACCGCCACGCCGAGGCCCAAGAGAATCTCGAATGGGGTAAACCAGGCCCCGTCTCGAAAGACCAGATTGCTCGCGACCAGAAGCAGCACCAGTATCGCTCCAGCAACGCCGAACGCGGCTAAATAGACCACGCCTTGTTTGACCACGACGCGAATATCCATGAAACGGTGTCTGATGATCGCGTGGCCGATAAGCCCAAGCATGATGAGGGAAAAGATCGGACCATACCTACCAGCAGTTGAGATTCCGAGCATCAATGGGATGAGTACATTCGTTACCATTGCTAGCGCGGCAGGCACTGACATGGCAACTAGAACGTACGCGCTCTGCAGTTTGAGTAACCCAGCGGCCTCTCGGTACGTCGAAAAGAGGACGTAAATACCGAGGGCGAAACATCCCAGGGCGTATACGGCAAACGGAGCGTGAAGAGGCCCGTAAAAAACCTGAACGCCGCCTTCGTAAACTTCGACTCCTGCGACTATCCACGAAGACCAGGAAATGAGGGAGAACGCGAGACCCAGTGGGATGAATATGCATCTGGTGATGACGGAGCTCCGGCGATCCGGATGTCGAAGGCGCTCGGCAAACCTAAGCATTGCAATCGGAACTAAACTACCTGTCGCGAAGGACAGTTTGACGTACCAAAGTGCTGGCGGCGTAGCTGCGTGTGCCAAGGCCAGAGCGAAGGCCCACACGGCGATCGGCATTACTACCAGAAAGAAGGCGCGATGGGTCGCCGATCGTGAATCCCTTCTGAGGACATAAATACCGATCGTACAATTGGCGGCGGCACAGAAGATCGCAAGTAGAGTCATAACAGTAGTGGTCATTCTTAAGGCACCTCAATTACGCCATGTCACTTGTCGAGCCATCGGTAGTTCCTGCCGGGTGCGACAGCCTAACGAAGTAATGCGCTTTGCTCCTCGATGAGCGCCTGAATGCTCGCTGCAGGAAACTCGACCAGGATTGTTGTTCCAGATCCCCCCAGTCTCGTCTCTGCTCGTATCGATCCCCGATGAGCATCGGTGATGCTGCGGCAGATGGCGAGACCTAACCCTGAGCCCGCTGCCTTTGTTGTAAAAAACGGATCGAAGATCTTTGCACGGATTGCATCTGGGATCCCCGGCCCCGTATCGCTAACGGCTACCTGAATCCAGGGTTGACCTTGGCGCTGTAGGCGTACAACGCTGACACCAACCTGACCGCCCGGAGCCATCGCTTCAATAGCGTTCAGGAACAGATTCAAGAAAAGTTGTTTTGCTTGAGCTGGGTCGATGCTGACGAGCGCTTGTGACGTTCCCAAATTGCGTTGAACCCTAATCTGCATTTGTTCAAGCTGGCCCCGGAGCAAGGAGAGTGTCTCAGAGATTGGTTCGCGTATATCCGTGGCGGCCTCGGTTTCGGGCCTCGGGGCTGCAAGCCCTCGAAGTCGACCCACGAGGCCGTCGATTCTATCGATCTCGGTCCTGACGACCTTGGAAAAATCATCTCGAAAGTCGGTATCTGAGAATCGTTCGGGGAGCAATTCCGCGAAGGTTTTGATGGCGACAAGGGGGTTCTTGATCTCATGGGCGATACCAGAAACTAAAGAGCCGAAGGATGCTAAGCGTTCTGCCGTTGTCTTCTCGTTCTCGAGCGCCTTGACTTTCGACAGATCACTAAAGACGATAAGAGCTCCGATGACGGCACCTCGATCATCCCTGAGAGCCGAGGTAGAGCAAACCAACGGGGTTCGGCGATCTCCCTCACCAGGCAAGGCTGTTTCGACCTGTGAGCGCGGGTTTCCGTCGGCGAGGGTCTGGTGTAGTTGAGACCCAAGGGGTGGTGGGAGCATATCAACGCTCAGCGTCGTCAGACGTTCTCTCGACAGCCCAGTCAGTCGGGCGGCGGTAGAGTTGCAAAGGGCAACTCTGCCACGATGGTCGATCGTAATGACTCCACTGTCCATTGTCCGAAGAATATTCTCGATGTATTCGTTGATGACGACAACCTGACGATAGAGCTGGGCGTTCTTGATAGCGATTGCCGCTTGATTGGCAAGCGTGGTAAGCAGTTCGACATCTTCGTTGAAGTAAGCGTCTCCGGCCAACTTGGGTCCCAATAGGATGAAGCCAAGCAAGTGGCGCTCGGAGAACATCGGCAATGCAAAGTCGCCACCAAGCGAGGTTAGCTCTCGAATCGCCTCCCTTGCTTGTGACACGTCGAGCGATCGTCCGAATTCGTCCCGAAGGAAGGGCCTTCGAGCATTGTGAAGAAACACAGGTAGCGCGTTGCTAGCTTCCACAGGTTTGTCGAGACGTGCGGTGGCTGTGTCTCCAAAGCTCTGGTGCGTGGCGAGACGAAAGGATGGATCGCCAGGATCACGAACGAAAACTGCAATTAGATCTGGACGGCACGTGCGCCTGGCTACTTCGCAAACATAGTTGAGAAGCGCCTGGAGATCGAGGGTAGAGCCTATGGTACGGCTGGCCTCCCGGATGATCTGTTGATAGTTGTAGGATTCACGGTAAAGATATCGATCCAACCAACTTTGGATCCATCCCTTCAGAGGTTGAAATGCTAGAGCTATAACCAGTGCAACGAAGACCTCGGTTGCAAGAGGGATCTCCTGCTGACGCTTGCCCATGGCGATGCTCAGGAGAGCAAGGAATGCAGCAAACACACTTCCTGCAATGATCGCCGCGATGAGATAGACGCTGCCCCGACGGACGACGAGACGAATGTTCATCAGACGGTGGCGAATGATTGCATGGGCAGAGCAAGAGACCATCAGGAGCGTAAAGTAAGGCCCCAGCGCACTGTACGCGGACGTTTTCCAGATGAGCGGAATGACAAGATTCGTGGTGGTTCCGCCAACGCCACCAAGGACGATCCCTAGGAGAAGGTATCTGAGCTGGAGTCGCCTCAATCCGGAAGACGTTCGGATGGTTCTCCACAGGGTTGAGATCGCAAAGGAGAAGGCGCCGATGAAATACACACCGAACAGCTTGTGTAGTGGGCCATAGACAACGGTGTAGTGGCCATCGATCTCGGCGGAACTGATCACGATCCAGGGCGAGAAGGATAGCAGCGCGAACAGTCCGCACAGTGCAGCTGGAATGTAGACTCCGGGATCCTTGACTGTGAATCGATCCGTTGAGAAGGCGTGAAACATCCAAATAAGACTGAGGGGGATGGCGCCCGCAAAGGCAAAACCTAAGCGCGCTAGCCATAGCAGCTGCCGTGGCTGTTCAGCCGACAGTGCAAGGAAGATAGTCAAGATCCATCCAACAATCGCAACCACGGAGAAAGCGAAGAGCCTATTGATCAGGGCTCGTCGATTGTGAAGCACCACCAACGCGCCAAGGCAGAGATGAGCGGTACACAGGAGCACGATACCGAGCGTACGAAGGCCCATAAGTGGGTGCCTGGAAAGCCTAGGGTTCCACGCTTCCTATGACTAAGGCTGAGACGCTTCCGCCATAGCTATGCCCGTTGACGAGCACTCGATTAACCCGGGCAGCGCGGCTCACGTTCGGAACGTAGTCAAGATCGCACTGGGGATCGGGGACCGTCTGGTTGATTGTTGGAGGGACGCATTGATCTCGAATGGACAGGCAGGCTGATGCCGTCTGGTAGCCGGTCGCAGCTGCAAGCGGTTGACCAATCATTGACTTGATGGAAACGACAGGGATCCTGTAGGCATGCGCTCCGAGAGCGATCTTCAGCGCGTTTGTGTCACACACGTCGTAGTCTGGCAAGGAACTCCCGTGTGAGTTGACATGGTCGATATCGGATGGCCGAAGATTGGCACTGGCAATAGCTGACTGGATGGCCTGAGCCATCACCCGTCCAGTGATATCTCCCTTCCTCATTCCAATGGCTTCACTGGCTGCCCCGTAACCGAGTATCTCGGCGTACATAGGGGCGCCGCGATCCAACGCGAACTCGTAGTGCTCAAGGACGAGAGTGACCCCCCCCTCCGAGACGACAGCGCCATCGCGGAGTAGGTCATAGGGACGCGAGGCTTCCGTGGGCGCGTCATTTCTCTTCGTAAGCGAACCTAGGGCACAGAAGGCACTGAAGGAGGCGGGGAAGATCGGAGCGTCGCTACCCCCAGCCAGAGCGACGTTAGCTTTTCCTGCGACAATCTGTTCGAAGCCCGTTTGTATGGCATCAAGGCTCGTACAGCAATTTGACGAGATCGACATCGCACGGCCCTTGATCCCACATTCGATAGCGAGGTAGCTTGCCGCGGTATGAGACGGGAACTCCAATGCAGACCACGGTTGCACGCTCTTGGGTCCTCCAACTCGCAAGGCCTCCATGGTATCTCCGGCTATGTCGCCCACGCCGTTCGCGGAGGTTCCAAAGCAGATTGTTGTCTGCGACGCCAGATTCGGTGTGATCACCAGCGCCGCATCGTCAAGCGCCAAGCGTGCGCTGGCCACGGCCAGCTGCGAAAAGCGCCCCATCATCTTGGCCTTTCGGACAGAGATGAAATCTGAAGATACGAAGCCTTTCACCTCACCGGCGATCTGGCAGGAATATGAAGAAGGGTCAAACGCGCTGATGTAGTCAATCCCGGACTTGCCTGCCACGAGGGCATCCCAAAACGCGTCCTTGCCGATGCCGTTGGGAGCGACGACACCAAGCCCGGTGATGACTACGCGACGGGACCTTCGCATCGTTCCCTCCCCGAAAGCTCCATGCTTTAGGGATTGCTGGGGTAGGGCGAGAGGCAGCTAGCGTATCATAAATACGCGTCGCGCCTCGGATTTGCTGACTGCGATCTTTGGGGTACAATTGGGCGTGAAATGGGTTTTACTTTCTCGCGCCGAGCCTTCCTGGCGGCCCCGCTCGCGCTGCTGACGAGCCCTCGGGCAGCTTTTGCCGAGGCACCGGCCCGGCAGATCTTCGATTACTCGGTCGAGGTGGGTGTCCTGTTCAACCTGATCACTTTCGCCCTCAAGGGCACGGTCGTAAAAGAGGTTGACCGCGCCGCCGGCCGCTATCGAGTGACCATGAACGGCGACGGGGACAGCATCTCGCTGCATGCCGAGGCGCGCGGCATGATCCGAAAGGGACGGTTCATGCCGGTCGAGACACACAGCTATAGCACCATCGGCGGGCGGGAGAGCCGTCTCGACCTTCTCTACGATCACGACCGTGGCACCGTCGAATACCGCTCCGTCATGCACACGTTCTTGCTTGGCCGCCGCCGGCAGGTGGACGATACGCTCAAGCTGCCCAGCGACCGTCGCGTGGACGATCTCCTCTCGGCCGAGCTTAACTTCGCGGCCAATGTGCTGGAGCAGGAGCCGGATGGCACGTATCGCACCTTCATCATTCGTCGCTCCCGCCCCGAGAACGAAGCTCCCGACGATGTCTCCGCCAGCGGGTACCGGGCCGAGCTGGTCCCACTTCGCTTCCAGGTGACGCCGGGCGATGGCACAGGCCGCCTCAACTCGCTGATCGACATCACCAGCTTCTCCTCCTGGGCACGCAGCAATCAGCCCGCGCGGGTCACGTTCAGTCCCGACCGCCATCTCGAGAGCGTGCAGACCAAGCTGATCCTCGGCACCACCTTCAAGGCGCGCCTCTCGGCGGCCGGCTGACGCCTCTCACGATGGGCCACGACCTGGTCGGGCTGGGCGAGGTCATGCTCCGGCTGGCCGCCCCGCCGCCCCAGCGCCTCGACCAGGCCGTGGCGCTCGATGTCCAGATCGGCGGCTCGGAGGCCAACGTGTTGGCAGCCGTCTCGCGCTTGGGTCTCCGCACGGCGTTCATTTCGGCGCTGCCCGCCGAACACGCGTGGGGCGACCGCACGATACGCGAGCTCTCCGGCCACGGCGTGGATTGCGCGGGGATCCTCAGGCGGCCCGGGAGCCGCATGGGCCTCTATTTCCTCGAGTACGGCGTTCCGCCGCGGCCCGTCCGCGTGCTCTACGACCGGCGCGACTCGGCGATGAGCCAGCTCGTGCCGGAGGAGGTGGACTGGGCGATCGTGCGGGGGGCGCGCCTCGTGCACCTCTCGGGCATCACCCCCGCGCTGGGCGACAACCTCCGCGCCGTGATTCGGCGGGCCTGTCGCGAGGCGCAGGCGGCGGGCGTGCCCGTGTCGTTCGACGTCAACTATCGCTCGCGCCTCTGGTCGGCCAAGGAGGCGCGCGATTTCCTGACGGAGGTGCTGCCAGGTGTCCGCTATCTCTTCATCGGCTCCGACGACGCCGAGACCGTGTTCGAGCTCTCGGGCGCGCCGGAAAAGATCCTGAGCGGGCTCGCGCGGTCGGCACCTGCTGCCACCGTCGCCCTGACCCTCGGCGAGGCGGGCTCGGCCGTGCTCGATGCGGGCGCGGTCCGGCGACCGTCGCGGCTCTACACGGTCACCACCGTGGATCGCGTGGGCGCGGGCGACGCCTATGCCGCGGGCTTCGTCCTGCGCGTGCTGCAGGGGCGCTCCGTCCAGGAGGCCGTGGACGCGGCGACGGCGCTCGCCGCGCTCAAGTGCACGATCTGGGGCGACATCGCGCTCGTGCGCCCGCCCGAGCTGGACGAGCTGATGGCCGCGACGAACGCAGAGATCCGCCGCTAGGCCGCCGATGGCGGAGGCTCCGCGCGAAGCCGAGAGGATCCTGAAGGGTCTGACGAAGGCCCAGAGCGAAGCCGTCACCCACGAAGCCGGGCCGCTGCTGATCATCGCGGGGGCGGGAACCGGCAAGACCACCGTCATCACCCGCCGCATCGCGCACCTTATCGCCACGCGGAAGGCCCGGCCGTCGGAGATCCTCGCGCTGACGTTCACCGACAAGGCTGCCGGCGAGATGGAAGAGCGCGTGGACGAGCTCGTGCCCTACGGCTACGCCGACGTGCAGATCTCGACCTTCCACGCCTTCGGCGACCGCCTGATCAAGGAGAACGCGCTCGAGCTCGGGCTCACGCCGGATTTCCGCCTCCTCCTGCGGGCCGAGCAGGTGATCTTCCTGCGCGATCACCTCTTCGAGTTTCCGCTCAAGCATTTCCGGCCGCTGGGCGACCCCACCCGGCATGTGCAGGCCATGATCACGCTGTTCAGCCGGCTCAAGGACGAAGACGTGGGAGCAGACGAGTACCTGGCTCACGCCGAAGGGCTGCTGGCCGCGGCCGGCGACGACGCCGCCCGGATGGAGGCCGAGGAGCACGTGGAGCTGGCGCGCACCTTCGCGCAGTACCAGACGCTCATGGCGCGCCTCGGCCAGATCGACTTCGGCGACCAGATCGTCGAGGTGCTCCGTCTCTTCCGCACCCGGCCGCATGTCCTCAGGCGCTGCCAGGAGCGCTACCGCTTCATCCTCGTCGACGAGTTCCAGGACACCAACTACGCGCAATTCGAGGTGGTCAAGCTGCTCGCAGCGAAGCATCGCAATCTCACCGTCGTAGCCGACGATGATCAGTCAGTGTATAAGTGGCGCGGCGCGGCCATCTCGAACGTGATCGGCTTCAAGGAGCTGTATCCCGACGCTCGCGACGTGGTGCTCTCAGAGAACTATCGCTGCCCACAGGCGGTACTGGACGCGGCGTACAAGCTGATTCGGTACAACGATCCCGACCGGCTCGAAGTCAAGTACGGCATCAGCAAGAAGCTCACGAGCCTTGCATCCACGGCCGGCAAGCGCGGACCCGTTCACCTCGCCTTCGACACCGTGTCGAGCGAGTCCGACCGCGTGGCGGAGATGATCGCCGATGAGCACGCACGGGGCAGGGCATACCGCGACTGCGCCATTCTCGTCCGCGCGAACCAGGACGCCGATGCGTTTCTGCGCGCGCTCAACCTGCGCGGCATTCCCTGGACGTTCTCGGGCAACGCGGGGCTGTACGGGCGGCCGGAGATCCGCCTCCTGATCGCGTTCCTCCGCAGCGTCGCTCACACCGACGACTCGGTCAGCCTTCACTACCTCGCCTCGTCGGACATTTACCAGGTGCCGATCGTGGACCTGACGGAGTGCGCGACCTACGCCGACCGCAAGCACCGAACGCTCTTCCATGTCCTGCGGCAGGTCCCAGCGGACCTCGATGTGAGCGAGGAAGGGCGTGGGGTCATCGGGCGGCTCGTGGCCGACCTCGAGCGCTACATGGAGCTCTCGCGCGAAACGCCCACGGGCGAGCTGCTCTACCAATTCCTGGTGGACTCAGGGCTGATGACCCGCTACACCAAGGCGCCGGCCGAGCAGGAGCAGGAGGTCCAGAACGTCAGCAAGTTCTTCACGCGCGTGCGTGACGCCGCGCGCGTGCTCCAGTACGACAACGTGCGCGAGTTCGTCAACCACCTGGACGCCTTGATGGACGCGGGCGACGACCCGGCGGTCGCCGAGGCCGACACGGACACGCCGGCCGTAGCCGTCCTGACCGTCCACAAGGCCAAGGGCCTCGAGTGGCCAGTGGTCTTTCTCGTCAACTGCGTCCAGGAGAAGTTCCCGACGCGGCGGCGCGGCGACGCGCTCGAGATGCCGCTCGGGCTGATCAAGGACACGCTGCCTACCGGCGACTTCCACCTCCAGGAAGAGCGCCGGCTCTTCTACGTCGGCATGACGCGGGCGAAGGAGGCCCTCTACCTCACCGGCGCCGAGGACATGGGCGGGCGCAAGAAGTGGAAGACCAGCCAGTTCGTCGTCGAGGCGCTCGACCTGCCCAAGGAGGCGGCGCGCCCCTTCAAGGCCAAGGCGATCGAGGCGCTCCAGCGCAACGCGCCGGCGCAGGGGCCGGAGAACGCCAGCGCGGCGCCGATCCCGCCCGAGCAGGAGCTGACGGTCAGCCACAACCAGGTGGACGATTACGAGACCTGCCCGCTCAAGTACCAGTACATTCACATCAAGCGTATCCCGCTGCGACAGCACCACAGCGTGGTGTACGGCAGCGCCATTCACAAGGCGGTCGAGTTCTACCTGCGGCGCCGGGCCGTGGGGAATTTCACCTCGCCGGAAGACTTCTTGAAGGCCTTCGACGACGCGTGGCGGAACGAGGGGTTCCTCACGCGCGAGCACGAGGAGCAGCGCAAGCGCGCGGGCATCGAGGCGCTGACGCGCTTTTACCACGAGGAAGAGGCGTCGGGCCAGAAGCCAACGGACGTCGAGAGCGAGTTCGGCTTCGCGCTGGGTCCGACGCGCGTGCGGGGGCGCTTCGACCGGGTGGACGACACGCCCGAGGGCAGGATCGTCATCGACTACAAGTCGAGCGACGTCACGGAGCAGAACAAGGCCGACCAGCGCGCGAAGGACAGCCTGCAGCTCAAGATGTACGCGCTCGCGCAGAAGGAGATGACGGGCCATCTGCCGGCGCTCGTGGAACTGCGCTTCCTCGAGTCGGGGCTCACGGGCCGCCACACGCCGACCGAGGAGGACCTCAGCGAGGCGATCGAGGCGATCGAAGCCGCCGCGGCCGGCATCCGCGCGCGCCGCTTCGACGCCACGCCCGGCTACCAGACCTGCCGCTACTGCGCCTACAACCAGATCTGTCCCAGCACCGCCACGCGGGAATAGGAGAGTCCCATGAAGCTCAAGGCCAACGGCATCGAGATCAACTACGACAAGCAGGGAAGCGGCCCCGTGGTGACGCTGAGCCACTCGCTCGCCTGCAACCTCCACATGTGGGACGAGCAGGTCAAGGCGCTGGCGGGACGCTACACGATGCTGCGGTTCGACACGCGCGGCCATGGCGAGACGAGCGCGCCCGAGGGCGCCTACTCGCTCGAGCAGATGACCGACGATCTCAAAGGGCTTCTCGACGGGCTCGGCATCAAGGAGACGCACTTCGTCGGGTTGTCCATGGGTGGCATGATCGGGCAGACCTTTGCCCTCAAGCACCCGGCCATGATCAAGAGCCTCGTCCTCTGCGACACGACCAGCCGGTATCCCGCTGCGGCGGGACCCGTCTGGGAGGACCGGATCAAGACCGTCGGCGCCAAGGGCATGGAGCTGATGGTGGCGGGGACGCTCGAGCGCTGGTTCACCGCGCCATTTCGCGCGCGCCGGCGCGACGTGGTGGAGCGGATCGGCGGCATGATCCGCGGCACGCCGCCGGCGGGCTATATTGGCTGCTGCCACGCCATCCCCAAGATCAACGTGACCGACAGGCTCAAAGAGCTGCACTGTCCGGCGCTGGTCATCGTGGGCGAGGAGGATCCGGGCACGCCGGTCGCGATGGCGCGTGACATCCACGCGGCGCTGGCGGGTGCGCAGCTGGCCATTCTCCGGTCGGCGTCGCACCTGTCCAACGTCGAGCAGCCCGAGGAGTTCACGCGCGTGCTGCTGGAGTTCCTCGACAAGGCCTCCGGCAAGAGCTCGCGCTAGGAGCCTGCCCCCTCCGATGGCGCCGGAGCGGTGGTCGGGGACGGCGTGGATCAGGCCGCTGCGCCTCTGGTGCGGCCTGATCCTGTTCACGTATCTCCTGACGCACTTCACCAACCACGCGCTCGGCCTGGTCTCGCTCGACGCCATGGCGGTGGGGCGCGTCTGGTTCCTCTCCCTCTGGCGCAATCCTGTCGGGACCTTCGCCCTTTATGGCGCGCTCCTCACCCACTGGCTGCTCGGGCTGTGGCTTCTCTACAAGCGGCGGACCCTCCGCATGCCGCTGTGGGAGGCGACGCAGATTCTGTTCGGATTGTCCGTGCCGCCGCTCCTCGCGTATCACTTCGCGGCCACGCGCCTGGCACACTCGATGTTCGGGGTACAGGACATATATCCACGCGTGGTGTTCGGGCTCTGGGTGCTCGACCCGGTGGCCGGCTTCCGCCAAGTATCACTGCTGGCTGTCGCATGGGCACACGGGTGCATGGGGCTCCACTTCTGGCTTAGGCTCCGGCACTGGTACCGGCGGGCCTTCCCACTGTTCCTGAGCGGCTTCGTGCTCGTGCCGGTGCTCGCGTTCCTGGGTTTCGCCGAGGCCGGCAGGGAGGTGAGGGCGCTGGCACGCGATCCCGCCTTCGTGCCGCGCCTCCAGGTCGAGACCCGCAATCCTTCCCCGGCCCAGAGGGCCACGCTGCTGGGGGTACGCGGGACGATCGTGACCACCGTGTGGGGGCTTCTCGTGCTGACTGTCCTGGCGCGAGCCGGACGCGCGTTCCTCTCGCGACGACGCAGGACGATCAGGCTCTCGTATCCCGACGGCAGGAGCGCCGTCGTACCGCCCGGCTGGACGGTGCTCGAGGCGAGCCGCTCGGCGGGAATCCCGCACGCCTCCGTGTGCGGCGGCCGTGGCCGCTGCTCGACCTGCCGCATTCGCGTCTCGGCGGATCCGGCGTCACTGCCGCCGCCCGGCGCGCAGGAGCTGCGCGTCCTCCAGCGCGTCGGAGCTGCGCCCAACGTGCGTCTGGCCTGCCAGCTTCGGCCGACCCGCGACCTCTCGGTCGTGCCGCTCCTGCCGCCGACCGTGGACGCCGAGACCGGCCAGGCACCGGGAGGCGACGGGCAGGAGCGCGAGATCGCCGTGGTCTTCGCCGACCTCCGCGGCTTCACGCGGCTGGCCGAGCACAGGCTGCCCTATGACGTGGTGTTCTTCCTCAACCGCTATTTCGAGGCCGTCGGCGGGGCCATCGCCGACGAGGGCGGTATCGCCAACCAATACACGGGCGACGGCGTGATGGCGCTCTTCGGCGTCGGGACGGGGCCCGAGACGGCCTGCCGCCAGGCACTCCGGGCGTCCGGCGCCATGATCGCGCGCGTCGAGGAGTTCAGCCGGTCCTTCGGAGCCGAGCTCGAGGCGCCGCTCCGTCTCGGCATCGGGATCCACACCGGTCCCGCCGTCGTCGGCGAGATGGGCTATGGCGAGACGCGCTATCTCACGGCCGTCGGCGACACCGTGCACGTCGCCAGCCGGCTCGAGGCGCTCACCAAGGAATACCAATGCGAGCTCGTCGTGTCCGAGCAGGTCATGGCGCGCGCTGGCCTGCCGGCGTCCGAGTGGCCGCGCCACGATCTGACCGTGCGGAATCGGGAGACACCGCTCCGTATCGTCGTCGTCACGGACGCGCGGCGCCTCGCCGACGGCGTCGTTGAGGGCGCTGGCGCCGAAGGGCGGCCCGCATGAGTCGCCACGCCGGCCCCGGCCCGGACGTCGGGCCCCCGCCCCAGCCCGAGCCCAGCTACGCCGAGCGCGCGCGGACGCTCGTCCATTTCGCGCGCTCCGGCATGCTGTCGACGCTCTCGCGCCGGCATACGGGCCATCCCTTTGGCTCCGTCATGCCGTATGCGCCGGACGTGCGCGGCGCGCCGCTGCTCCTCATCAGCAGCATGGCCATGCACACGCAGAACCTCGAGGCTGATCCTCGCGCGAGTCTCCTCGTGATGCAGCCCGACTGGGCGGAGGACCCGCTTGCCGGCGGTCGCGTCACGCTGATGGGGCGGGCGGCGCGCGTACCGGATCAGGAGCGGCCCGACGCGCGCGAGGCCTATCTCGCGCGGCAGCCCAAGGCCGCCTTCTGGGTGGAGTTCGAGGACTTCGCCTTCTGGCGCCTCGAGGTGACGGACGTTTACTTCGTAGGCGGCTTCGCGGCGATGGACTGGGTGACGGGGGAAGCTTATGCCTCCGCGCGGCCCGATCCGCTTGCGGATGCGGCCGAGGGCATCGTGGAGCATATGAATCGAGACCACTCGGTCGCTCTGCTCACGCTGGCGCGTGCCCACGCCGATGACGTCGCCGAGGAGGCGACCATGCTCTCGGTGGACCGCCTGGGCTTCCGCGTGCAAGTGCGGAGCGGCGAGCGTCTCCACGGCGCGCGTATTTCTTTCCCGCGTGAGATCGTGACCGCGGAGGAGTGCCGCGCCGTCCTCATCGAGATGATCCGCGCCGCGCGCGGCTAACCGGCACCCGGTCGGTGTATCCTATTCTGGGCGCTGACAGCAGGGCCGGGGAGCATCTAACCTCCCCGCATGGAGGGACGTGATGAGCGTGGACGTGGTGCGGCGGCGGTTCACCGTGGACGAATATCTCAAGATGGTCGAGACCGGCATCCTGAACGAGGACGACCGCGTCGAGCTGCTCGACGGTGAGATCGTCGAGATGACGCCGATCGGTCGCTCCCATGCGGTCTCAGTCGCAGCCTTGAATCGTGCGCTCGTGACCGGCATTGGCTCGCGTGCCGTGGTGTGGTGCCAAGGGCCGATCCGCCTGTCAGCGCTTTCCCAGCCAGAGCCCGACCTGGCGCTCCTACGGTTGCGCCCGGTGTCCTACCGCGATGCGGACGCGGAGCCCCGTGACGTGTTGTTGCTCATCGAGGTCTCGGACTCTTCGATCAGGCGCGACCGTGAGCTCAAGCTTCCGCTCTACGCTCGTGCCGGTATTCAGGAGTACTGGATCGTGGGTATCCAGGAAGGATCGGTCGAGGTCTACACGAGCCCCTCCGCTTCCAGCTACGTGTCAGTCCAGCGATTCCGCGGTGGCGAGACGGTCAGTCCCTCGGCCTTCCCAGACCTCCGCATCAGCGTGGACGAGATCTTCGCCTAGTAGTCCTTAGGATCCAGCCAGTCGCGCAGGCCGTCTCCCGCCAGGTTGAACGCGAGGGTCAGCGAGAAGATCGCGAGCCCCGGCCACCAGGCCATCCACGGCGCCGTTTCCAGGAACTGCTGGGCCGCATTGAGCATCGTGCCCCAGCTTGGGCTGGGTGGCTGCACCCCCAGCCCCAGGAACGACAGGATCGCCTCCGCGATGATCGCTGCCGGGATCGAGACCGTCGCCTGGACGAGCAGCGAGCTCGTGATGTTCGGCAGGATGTGCCGGCCCATCACGCGCAGGTCGCCGGCGCCGAGGGCGCGGGCGCCCTGGACGAATTCCTCCTCGCGCGTGGACAGCACGAGGCCGCGCGTGAGCCGGATATAGGTCGGCGTCGCGCCCACGCCGATCGCCACCGTCGCGTTGGTCAGCGACGGGCCCAGGATCGTGACGAGACCGATGGCGAGGATCAGGAAGGGAAACGACAGCCACGCATCCGTCAGCCGCATGATGAGCTGGTCGAAGGCGCCCCGGTAGAAGCCGGCCACGAGGCCGGCGGGCACGCCGATGGCCATCGCGAGGAGGATGGCGAAGACACCGGCCTGCATGGAGATGCGGGTCCCGTACACCACTCGCGAGAGCACGTCGCGCCCGAGGTCATCGGTCCCGAACGGGTGCGCGGCGCTCGGGGCCTTGCGGGTCTGGCCCCAGTCGGTCCGCAGGGGGTTGTCCGGAGCGATCCAGGGTGCTCCCAAGGCCAGCAGGAGATAGAGGAGCACCACCGCGGCGCCGGCCAGCGCCGGCGGACGCCGCGCCGCACGCCGCCACGCCCGCTGGAGCCGCGTCGCCTGTGCGGGGGGGCTGGCCTCGGCAATCGCGGCCGCCAGCGCGCCGCCGTCACTGGCCACTCGCCGCTCCTTTGACGCGAATGCGCGGGTTCAGGAGGGAATACGACACGTCCACCAGCAGGTTGATCAGGACGTAGGCGCCGGCGGTGATCAGGACGAGGCCCTGGACCAGCGGGTAGTCCCGCGTGAAGACCGACTCCACGATCAGCCGCCCGAAGCCCGGCACGACAAAGATCTGCTCGGTGACAACGGCCCCGCCCATGAGCGCGCCCATCTGGAGTCCCAGGATCGTGACCACCGGGATGAGACTGTTTCGGATCGCGTGCCGGAAGATGACCACGCGCCCGGCCAGCCCCTTGCTGTAGGCGGTCCGTATGTAGTCCGCGCTCATCACCTCGATCATGCTGTTGCGTGTCTGGCGCATGAGCACCGCCGCCAGCGTCGTCCCCAGCACGAAGGTGGGCATCAACATGCGCGTGAGGTTCGCGACGGGATCCTGGAGGAAGGGGACGAATCCCGAGGCCGGGAGCCAGCCGAGCCGTACCGAGAAGAACAGGATGAGCATGATGCCGAGCCAGAAGCTCGGGACCGAGAGGCCGCAGAGCGAGAGCCCGTTGGCGAGATAGTCCCAGAACGTGTTGCGGCGGACGGCGGAGAGCACGCCGACCGGAATGGCGATCGTGAGGGCGACCAGGATGGAGAGACACGCCAGCTCGAGGGTGATGGGCAGCTTTCCCGCCACCGTCTTGGTCACGGTCTCGCGGGTGCGAACGGACTCACCCAAGTCGCCACGGATCGCCAGCCCGACCCAGCGGAAGTACTGGATCGGGATCGGGTCGTTGAGGCCGTACTTCTGGCGGATGTCCGCGAGACCGGCCTCGTCGGCGTCCGTCCCCGCCAACACCCGGGCGGGATCGCCCGGGATCATCCGCACGCCCGTGAAGACGATGACGCTGATCATCACGAGCGTGACCGTCGAGATGGCGATGCGCTGGATCAGGTATTCGAGCACGGCGCGTCACGCGACCGGCGCCGCGCCCACGTGGCGCTGCGCCGGCCTCCCCGATTTCCGCCTATTGCCAGGACGCGCCCTTGATGCGGATGAGGCCGTCGGGCACGGCCTTGTAACCCTTGAGGGCCTTCGGGTACGCGACGATATAGTTCGCGTGGTAGATGTAGATGACGTTGCGGCGGGCGAAGGCGAACTTCTCGACGGCCTGCCGGTACAGCGAGGTGCGCTGGGACAGGTCACCGACTTCGCGCGCCCGGTTCAGGATCACGTCCACGCCCTCGTCGCAGGACTGCGTGGTGTTCAGCGTGGCGCCGCAGGTGTGGAACTGGAAGATGTTGGCGTCCGGGTCCACCCGCCCGCTCCAGCCGATCAGGAAGGCCTGGTCCTTGCCCGCGTCATTGTCGTTGAGCGCCGAGGCGAACTCGGAGGGCTTGAGGCTGACGTTGAAGCCCGCCTCCTTTACCATGCCCTGGATGACCTCGCCGACCCGTCGCTGCTGGGGATCGTTGATGATGACCATCTCGAAGCTGTAGCCGCCTGCCAGACCGGCGTCGGCCAGGAGCTTCTTGGCCTTGGCCACGTCGCGGACCGGGCACTTGCGGCTCTTGTCGTGGAACGGGCTCACGGGTGAAATGGGCGTGCAGCCGGGGGTGTTTTGGCCGTCCCACACCACCTTGTTGAGCGCCTCGCGGTCGATGCTGAGATCCAGCGCCTCTCGCACCCGCGGGTCGTTGGCCAGCGGCGTGCCCAGATCTCCCGGCGGCTTGGGGGGCTTGCCGGTCTTGTTGTGGAGGTTGATCGTGATCCCCGAATACCCGATGCCCGTGACGCTCGAGACCTCGAGCTTCCCCTCCTTGCGAATGTTGGCGGCGTCCGTCGGTCCGACCTGATGCATGATATCGATGTCGCCGGAGCGCAGGTTCGCCAGCCGAACGTTGTCGTCGGGGATGATGCGGAAGATCAGGCGGTCGAACTTCGCGGCGCTCTTGTCGAAGTAGTGCGGCGATTTCTCGAGCACGATGCGGTCCTGCGGCACCCGCTCCACGAACTGCCACGGGCCCACGCAGACGGGCGCCGTGCCGAATTTCTCTCCGAGCTTGTTCGCCGCGGTCGGCGAGACGGGCATCCCGGAGCGATCGGCCAGGATGGCCACGAGCGGGGAGAACGGCGTCTTGAGCTTGAGCCGCACCGTGAGCGGATCCACGACCTCGATCGAGTTGACGGACTCGAGCTCGCTCCGCCGGTTCGAGCCATTCATGTTGAGGTGGCGGTCGAGCGAGTACCGGACCGACTCCGCGTTCATGGGCGTGCCGTCGTTGAATTTCACGCCGGGGCGCAGCTTGATCGTGACTGTCTTGCCCCCGTCGGCGAAGGTCGGCATGGCGGCCGCGAGCTGGGGGGAAATGCGCAGGTTCTCGTCGATCTCGTAGAGCTTCTCGCACATCTGGGCGAAGATGATCCGCCCGACGTAGGTGCGGGACGGGGAGGGGTCGAGGATGTCGGGGTCCTGGTTGAGGGCCACGACCAGGATCTTCTTCTGGGCCTGGGCCGGCTCCGTCGCCAGCGTGAGGGCGATGACAAGAGCCGTGACCGTCATCAGCGCGCGCCGCATGAGCATGGGCACTGCCTCCATCGCTTGGTGGTTGACCTTCGGGGCGACCTGGCCGCGAAACCGCGCCCATCATACATCTGCTAAGGTAAGGCGCGAAAGGGAGGGGATCATGACGCAGCCAGGGCAGCAGCGAGTGGAGCTGGCGGAGATGGCGGGCATCATCGAGCGGCTGGCGGGCGAGCTCGCGCTGGGCGAGGAGCCGGCGCGGTTCGTTGCCGTCCTCGAGGGCGAAGAGGACACGCCGCGGGATGAGTGACGAGAGCCTGGCCGGCCTCGCCGAGGCCATCAGGGGGCGGCGACTGTCTCCGGTCGAGGCGGTGGAGCGGTGCCTCGGCCGCATTCGCAAGTGGGACAGCCGCCTCCACGCCTTCATCCGCCTCGACGAGGAGGGCGCGCTCGAAACCGCGCGCTCCCTCGAGGCCGACGCGGCCGCGGGGCGCTGGCGCGGGCCGCTCCACGGCGTGCCGCTGGGCTTCAAGGACCTCTGCCACCTCCACGGTCTGCCCACCACCTGCGGCACGCGCATGCCGGAGTACTTCGTGTCCGTGCAAGAGTGCACCGCGGCGCGGCGGCTCCTCGACGCGGGCGCGATCGGCCTGGGTAAGCTCAACATGACCGAGCTCGCGATGGGCGCCTTCGGCGACAACGGCCACCACGGCGACGTCGACAACCCGTGGCGCGCGGGGCACGCGTCGGGAGGCTCTTCGAGCGGCTCGGCCGCCGGGGTTGCCGCGGGGTTTTTCGCGGGCGCGGTCGGATCGGACACGGGCGGCTCCATCAGGCTCCCGGCCGGTTGCTGCGGCGTCGTCGGCCTCAAGCCGACGTACGGTCGCGTCAGTCGCGCGGGCGCCATGCCGCTCTCCTGGTCCATGGACCACCTGGGCCCGCTGGCCTGGACCGCCCGGGATGCCGCGCTGATGCTGCAGGTGATGGCGGGGCGCGATCCCGCCGACGCGACCGCGAGCCGCCGCGCGGTGCCGGACTACGCGGCGGTCATCGAGGGCGGCATTGCCGGAGTGCGGATCGGCGTGGCGATGAACTACTTCTTCGAGGGCGTGGAGGAGCAGACGGCGGCGGGTGTGAGACAAGCCGCGCGGCAGCTCGAGCGTCTGGGGGCGCGGGTGAGCGAGATCGGCGTCCCCGATCCTCGGGATATCATCGACGTGGCCATGCTCATCACGCGCGCGGAAGCCTCGGCGCTCCATGCCCGGGTGTTCCGGGAGCGGCCGCAGGATCTCCAGCCCGTGGCGCGGGCCCGCCTCCAGGTGGGCTTCAGCATCTCCGCGTACGACTATCTCCAGGCGCTGCGGCTGCGCGCCAAGCTGACGCGGGTGTTCGTGCGCGAAGTCTTCGCGGAGGTGGACGTGCTCCTCACGCCCGTGATCCCCGGGCCTCCGCCCGTGTTGGCCGCGCTCAAGGCCGCCCCGGTCGACGAGTTCAACGCGCGGGGAGGGCGCTTCTCACGCTTGACGCGGCCGTTCAACGGCCTGGGCCTGCCCGCGCTCTCCGTGCCGTGCGGCTTCACGGACTTGGGGCTGCCGCTGGGCTTTCAGGTGGTGGGGCGGCCCTTCGATGAGGCGCTGCTGCTGAGGCTCGGCCACAGTTATCAGGAGGCTGCAGGTTGGCACTTGCGTCGACCGCCTCTGGAATAAACCACCCCTCACCGTGCCCTCTCCCCTGAGGGGAGAGGGGAACAAAGTCCCCACCTCTCCCATCAGACGGAGGGGATCAAAGTCCTCATCTCTCCCATGAGGCGGAGGGGATCAAAGTCCCCACCTCTCCCATGAGGCGGAGGAGATCAAAGTCCCCAGCTCACCCGCTAGGCGGAGGGGATGCAACTCCTCCCCTCTCCCCATCGGGGCAGAGGGTGGGGTGAGGGAGATCGAAGGCCCAGAGCGCCTGGGGTGACGGCGCCTACAGCACGAAGTGCAGGGCGTAGATGCCCGTGACGGCGCCGGGCTCGGCGCCGTGGGCCTCGAGCGGCTGCGCACCCAGAGCCTCCGCGCACGCGCGCTGGACGATGTCGGCGTCCGTGCCTTCCACGAGGAGCACCCAGCGCGCGACCTCGTCGGGCTTGTCGCGGATCGATTTCTCCGCCGTCTTCACGGTGGTCGTCTCGACGTCGGCCTCGCAGAGATGCGCCGCCGAGATGCCGGGCCGCTCGAGGAGCTTGGGCAGGGCCTCGCTCGTCAGCCACTGCCGGAGCGCCTGCTCGCGCCCTGCCCTCGGACCCAGCCGGATCGTCGCCATGGCGCCGCCGATGCCGCGTCCGATGGAGAGCGTGTTGCGGCAGGCCGTCCGGTTCGAGTTCCTGAAGAGCGCGAGGCATTTCCGCGTCCACGGGGTCGGGTTATTGAGGCGCTCGACGTAGGCGGGGCTCGCGAGCGTCTCGAGCGTCTCGGTCTCGTACATCATGAAGTACTTCGGCGCCGCCGCAGCCGCCACGTAGCGCCTCCCGCGCAGGAAGCCGGGCACGCCGCACCGCTCCGGCATGTGCTCGCGCGTGTGCCAGTCGTTGTAGTCGGCCTCGCCGGACGCGTCGACGTCGGCCCAGAATGCCAGGATGGCCTTGCCCAGGAAGCTCATGGGCCCGACCCTAACCGGAGGCTGACGCCGCGTCAAGAGGGAGCCAGCCGTCGGCGCCTGTTGCGATACACTATCGTCCATGCCGACTCCGGCGCGCCGGACCTGGACCGCGGTCGTCCGACTCTTCGAGCGGGACGAGCGCCTCTTCGCTTTCCTCCTCGCCGTCGTCATGGTCGGCGGTCTCTCCACCCTCGGCCTCGCGCTCCGGCCGCGGCACCGCATCGACCTGCCGTCCCTCGTGTTCTGGTTCGCCATGTACAAGGTGGGCATCCTCGCCCTCGTCAGCGTCAACCCGCGCTCGACGCGCGTCGTGTTCAGCGGAGCGCTCGGCGTGGATCTGCTGCTGATCTTCGCACTCCTCTACCTCACGGGCGGGGGCGACAGCCTCTTCGTCAACCTCTTCTACCCGCTCGTCGCCGTCAACGCGTACTACTTCGGCAGATGGGTCGGCCTGCTCCTGACTCTCATGGCGTGCCTCCTGTACTGGGAGGCGGCGCTCCTGGCGCAGCCCGAGGCGTCGTGGACGGCCGTGGTGATCCTGATGGCCTTCGTCGGGCTGCCCGCCTTCGCGGTGGGACACGTGGCGGACCGTGAGCGCCGGGCGCGTGCCGAGGTCGAGCGGCTCAACGCGGAGCTGACCGGCACGATCACGCGGCTCCAGGCCGCCCAGGCCGAGCTGCTCGTCGCGGAGCGGATGGCCACGGTCGGCAAGCTCGCGCTCAAGGTCGCCCACGAGGTGCGCAACCCCATCGCGGCCATCGAGCTGAACGCCGAGATGGTCGGCGACCTCGTCAAGGAGCGCGGCGGCCCGGACATGGCGGAGGCGGCCACCCTCGTGAGCGCCATCCGCGAGCAGGTCAACGCACTGGACGCGATCACCGAAGAGTACCTGGCCTTCGCGCGATTCCCGCGCCCGCAGTACGACGAGGACTCGGTCAACGAGATGGTCGCGGCCCTCGTGGAGTTCGTCCGGCCCGTGGCGGCGCGGCAGGGGAGCCTGGTCGAGGCGACGACGGACCGGACCGTGCCGCCCATGGCCATAGACCGCACGCTGCTGCGCCAGGCCATCTTGAACCTGGTCAAGAACGGGCTCGAGGCGCTGAGCCGTGGCGGCAAGCTCACGGTGAGCACCCGGCGCGTGGACGACCAGGTGGAGATCGACATCCGCGATACCGGGCCCGGCATAGCCCCCGAAGTAGGCAAGCGGCTCTTCGAGCAGTTCTTCACGACCAAGGCGCAGGGCACCGGTTTGGGACTCTACATCTCGCGGCAAATCATCGAGGAGCACGGCGGCACGCTGCGCTGGCAAAGCGCGCCGGGCGTGGGCACCACGTTCACCGCGAGCCTGCCCATCAAGAGGACCGAGCATGCCTGAGCAGGCGACCCTTCTCGTGGCGGACGACGACGAGGCGGTGCGCCTGAGCCTCGAGCGGGCGCTCACGCGCGAGGGTTACGGAGTCGTCCTCGCGCCCGACGGCCAGGCCGCGCTCGACCGGCTGCGCCAGGGCGGTGTCGATCTGCTGCTCTCGGACCTCAGGATGCCGGGACTGACAGGCCTCGAGCTGCTCAAGCTGGCGAAGGAAGTCGCGCCAGACGTGGACGTTATCCTCCTCACGGCCTTCGGGACGGTCGAGGAGGCGGTCCGCGCGATGAAGGACGGCGCCATCGATTTCCTGACCAAGCCGCTCCAGCGCGCCCAGCTCTTGCGCGTGGTCCGGCAGGCTCTCGAGCGCCGCTCGCTGATCCAGCAGAACCGCGCGCTCCAGCGCCGCCTGGATGACCTGCTCCGCCAGGGCAACGCCATCGGCGTCAGCCCCGCCTTCAAGCAGATGATGACGCTCATCCGGCAGGTGGCGGACAGCTCGGCGACGGTCCTCATCCAGGGCGAGAGCGGCACCGGCAAGGAGCTGGCCGCGCGCGCCATCCACGACGGCTCGCCCCGGCACGCCGGCCCCTTCGTCGCCGTCAACTGCGCGGCGCTGCCGGAGACGCTGCTCGAGTCGGAGCTCTTCGGCTACGAGAAGGGCGCGTTCACGGGCGCCGCCGGCCGCAAGGAGGGGCGCTTCGAGCTGGCGGACGGCGGGACGCTGTTCCTCGACGAGGTCGCGGATCTCTCGCCCGTGACCCAGCCCAAGATCCTGCGCGTGCTCCAGGAGGGCGAGTTCGAGCGCGTGGGGGGGACCCGCACGATCCGCGTGGACGTGCGCATCGTCACCGCGACCAACCAGGACCTGGCGCAGCTGGTGCGCGACAAGCGCTTTCGCGAGGATCTCTACTACCGGCTCAACGTCATCACGATCACGACGCCGCCGCTCCGCGACCGGCGCGAGGACATCCGCGTGCTGGCGCAGCACTTCCTGCGCGTCTACGCCGCCAAGAACAACCGCGTGCTGGAGGGCTTCACGGACGAAGCGCTGGGCTGTCTCGAAGCCTACCGCTGGCCTGGCAATGTCCGCGAGCTCGAGAACGTCGTCGAGCGCGCGGTGGTGCTGGCGCGCGGCGCCGTCATCGAGGCGGCCAACCTGCCGCCCAACGTCACCGAGCGCTCGGTCACCTTCGCGCGCGCGGAGCCTGCGGGCGGGCCGGCCGCGCCGGGCGCGGCGCCCGACGGCGTCTTCACCATCCGGCTCGGCACGCCGCTGGCGGAGGTGGAGCATCGCGTCCTCGAGGAGACGCTGCGGTTCGCGAAGGGCAACCGCACCGTCACCGCCAAGCTCCTCGGCATCGATCCCAAGACGGTCTTCCGCAAGCTCAAGCAGGTCGAGGCCGAGGAGGGTCCGGCTGAACCCTCCGACACGCCGTCCGAGGGCTGACCGGTGGCCTTCGAGCAGATCCGCTACGACGCGGCCGGCGGCGTCGCCACCGTCACGCTTCATCGGCCGGAGAAGCTCAACGCGGTCACGAGCGTGCTGCTCCGGGAGTTGATCGCCGCCTTCGACGCGGCCGACGCCGACGATGCCGTCCGCGCCG
>Ga0137374_10000151_pt1 | contig 59625 bp, 54 predicted proteins | sample SagtaG_20_FD_104811 | JGI IMG/M metagenome (GOLD analysis project Ga0137374, IMG submission 104811) | Vadose zone soil microbial communities from Sagehorn Ranch, Mendocino, California, USA - Sage1_R_100_16 metaG | ecosystem: Environmental > Terrestrial > Soil > Vadose zone | place: USA... | reverse complement strand
CTGCGCTGCCACATCCGTGCCGCCCACGGGCCGCACCGCCACGCGTACTCCTTCGCCTTCCACAACGAACGGCTCGCCGTAACGCGCCGGATAGAAGCTGGCCAACTCCATGCCGCCGCTTGCCCCCTGGCGGCGCGCCATCGCCAGCCACGCTTCCTGCTCCACCGGCTTGAGGCCGGCCGGCGGTGTCAGGTTTTCCTCCTGCGCCGCCTGCGCCTGGCGCGCACTGAACCCGGCGATCTCGCGGCCGCCCACGCGTTGGCGGCTCGCCGAAAATTCGACGCGCGGCGATTTCCGCGCACCGGTCCGTTTTTGTGCAGAGGAGCGCTCCGACACCGCTGCGCCGTGGTGCGCACTCTGGAGAGCCATACCGGCGCCAGCCGCCTTTTGCTCGAATTGGTCTCTCGCAGGCGCCGCGGCGAGCGTCAGCAACACCGCCGAGAGCGACATGAGTGTAACGGAGAATGTGATTTGAAGCGCTGAAGCGCGCAGAGAACTATTCGGTTTCTTTTTCATGGGGATGTTCAAGTTTTGCCTTGGATTTGCTGAAGTGTTGTCCACCTCCACCCTTAAGTTATTTGCCTTAGGAATGTCAATGAAAAATCCAGTAGCATGATCACCTCGTCCAAGCTCCAAACGTGATCGCTAATTCCTGCTTCCATTTCTGACGTCACGCGCAAGTTAGCGAAGCCGCAGCCATCGGCGTGCCTGATTCGATCAAGGGCGAGGCGTTGGTTTGCTTTTGTGTCTTGAAGAAGGACGCGAATGGCGACGTCGCCCTGGCAGCCGAATTGAAAAAGAACGTCGCGCGCGATCTCGGCAAAGCGCTTGCACCGCGCGAGGTGGTCTTTGTAGCTGATATACCAAAGACGCGAAACGCGAAAGTCATGCGCCGCGTTGTGCGCGCCGCGTATCTCGGCGAAAAACTCGGTGATACGTCCGCCTTGGAAAACCCGGCGTCCTTGGATGAAATCAAGCGCGCGGCAGTAGCACAGCGCGCTTAACCTTTATTCGCCGCGCGGGATTCTGATCCGGTCAGTTAACCAATCGGCTTCATCGTTGAAACCATAGGTCCGAGTGACGCGTTCGAGTGCGCGATAGCGTCCAAGTACATCGAACCCGATGCTGCATTGCAGCTTTCGCAGGCAAACCGGGCAAAGGTGCAGCGGGCGCCGGTCGCTTTCCGCGAGGTGATTCGACCCGTTCATCAGGCAGTTGAAAAACGTGCAGTGAGCGAGCCCGAACATGTGACAGGTCTCATGCGCGAGCACTTTGCAGCTGCGGCGTAGCAGCAGCGTTTGATAATCGCTGCCGCGACCTTCGCCGTAGAATGCAGGATCGTATCGGGCGAAGCTGTAAACGCCGACGCGCTCGCGCAGCGAGGCCTGGCCGAAGACAAAATTCCACGACGGCTCGGGATAAAGGTCTTCCATGGTGACCGCCAGCACGCAGAACGCGTCCGACGGCACGCGCGTTTTGAGAAAATTGAGCACGTCGCCTGTGAGAATCTGTAGATTGCCAGTATTTGGATTGTGTCGCGTCGTGAACTTGGACGTGTCCAGCGAAACCGTCGGGAGTACTTTGACTTCCATTGCGAAAAATGCCGATCCAAACTCGCGCAGCTTCTCGATTTCCGGGCTGCGATCGGCGGCAAATTCACCCAGCGGTTGAAGATAGATCACGTGCCGCGAATCAGTCGGCCGATTCGGGCGCGACGCTTTGAATTCGTCGAAAGTCTGCGCCGACTCGGGATGGACAGTAAGCCAGTCATGTGGACCGGGTTTTGGAATCGGTTCAAATTCGGGCGCGTCGGCCAAGAACGCGCGGCGCAGAGCGGGCGGCAATCCCGTCAGATCGCCGACCGCCGCGCGTCTCGCGTCGGGGCCTGGCGGTTCAAAGGCCATGCTCAAAACCGCCAGGCAAAAAATTGCAGTACATCTCGTCAGCACGTCGTATGGAAGAGTCCGCCTACTCGCTCGGTCTCTGCGAGTTTGTTGTAAAGCACCACGGCTTCTTTTGTCGGCAACACATGCGCGACGATTTGCCGTTCCTTCAAGAAATTCAACGTCTTGGGCGGGACATGAAGGCATTCGGCCATTCCCCGGGAAAGCACGACTACTCTGGCGCCGTGATCCAGCAATTCCTGCACATCGGCAATTTGAATGCCGGGACTGTGATTGGTTTCCGTCTCGCGCCAGTTCCACTCGCGCGAGCCGCCCGGAAAAAGCTTTGCATCCTTGTAAGGTTCATCCTTCCCTTCAACCTCAAGTCGGCTCCAGGAAACATTTTTGATCCGCGGGGAACGGCCTTCTTGCTTCACATTAAAAACATCGTTGCCCATCAGGCCAACAGCCGTCTGCCTCCTGCTGGTGCACAACACTACGCTTCCAACGTAGCCGCGTCCTGCTCAACACTCTGAGCCGATTCCGTTTATAGAGTGTCGTCACTATTCGATAAGATCTTCGGTCGCGCGCTGAAATCATCGGAGAAACGAAAGCAGGAATTAAGCGTCGTGACCGGCGTGCCCGTGCTGGGCTTGGATGCGTTGTCATCGGTCGCGTACGGCCCCGAGGCGGCGCTCACGATTTTGGTAACAGCGGGGTTGGTTGGTTTGCGCTTCATGCCAATGATCACAGGCGGCATTCTTGTCTTGCTCGCCATTCTTTACGTTTCATATCGACAAACCATCGCTGCGTACGCAAATGGCGGCGGCGCCTACGTCGTTTCGAAAGAAAATCTCGGCGCGCGATTTGGCCTGGTCGCCGGCGCAGCCCTGTTACTCGATTATATGCTGAACGTTGCTGTGGGAATTTCAGCGGGCGTAGCGGCAGTCGTCTCGGCCGTGCCTGTGCTTCATCAGTACCAGCTGGCACTTTGTCTTTTCGTGCTGGTGTTTCTCACCTTCCTGAATCTGCGGGGGGTTCGCGAATCGGGTTTGGTTTTCACTTTACCGGCATTCGCGTTCGTTGGCTGCGTTGGGGGCGCGGTAATCATCGGACTCGCGCGCGCGTGGTTAAGTGGAGGCCATCCCGCGCCGGTCGAATCGTTGCCGAAAGTCCCTCAAGCCACGCAAGCGGTAAGCGCATGGTTGCTCCTGCGCGGATTTGCCAGCGGCTGCACGGCTATGACTGGCATCGAGGCAGTGAGCAATGGCGTGCCGTTGTTTGCAAAGCCACGTGTCAGCAATGCGCGCTGGACATTGACCGTCATCGTAGTCGTGCTCGGTGCGCTTTTGCTCGCTGTCGCGTGGCTTTGTCCGATCTATCACGTCAGCGCAATGGACCAAAGACAACCCGGCTATCAAACCATCCTCTCGCAGCTGATCGTCGCTGCCACCGGTAGCGGCGTTTTTTATTACGTGTCGATCGCCAGCATTCTCATCATCCTCACGTTTTCAGCGAACACGAGCTTTGCCGGGTTCCCACGCGTCTGCCGGCTGCTCGCCGAAGACGAATATTTGCCGCCGTCATTCGCCAATCGCGGACGGCGTCTCGTTTTTACTCAAGGGATCAGCGCGCTTGCGCTGATTTCCGGGTTGATCTTGATCGGCTTCGGAGGGATAACCGACAAACTCATTCCGCTCTTTGCCATCGGCGCGTTCAGCGCGTTCACGTTGTCGCAAGCGGGCATGGTCGGCCACTGGCTGCGCAAACGCGGCCGAGGTGCGCATGTATCGATGTTCATCAACTTTACAGGCGCGATTTGCACTGGCATCGCGCTGGTTATCATCATCCTCGCCAAATTTACCGAGGGAGCGTGGGTCACTTTGATCATCGTGCCGGGACTGGTGGTGTTGTTTCGGCAAATTCACAAACGCTACCGCGAGATCACAAGAGAAGTCAGCAGATCGGTCGAACTAAAAACGGCCAAGGTGCAGCCACCCATCGTGATCATTCCAATCGGCGGCTGGGACTGCGTCGCCGAGCGCGCGTTGCGTTTTGGAATGGAAATGTCCGACGACGTGATCGCGCTACACGTTACGACCGAGAACGAGGAGAAAAACAGTCTCCGCGAACTCTGGACCAAAAACGTTGAACAACCTGCAAAAGAAGCGAAGGCCTCTGTGCCGCGCCTCGAAATCCTCAGTTCGCCGTACCGGCAGATCTATGATCCCATTTTGGATTTCGTAAGAAAAACCAGAAGAGAAAAAACGGATCGATTGATCGCTGTAATCATTCCGGAACTGGTCGAGCCGCATTGGTATGAGTATTTGCTGCACAATCACCATGGCGCGGTGCTGCGTACGCTGCTGTTTCGCGAACGGGACCAGCGCACCATTGTGATCACGACGCCGTGGTATCTGCGCGATTAGAGTGTGGTCATGGCTGTGCTGATAGAACGCCATTACGCGACGTCTTACTCCGAAGAAGAGCTAATTTCCCCTGATGAAACTGAGGTTCCTTGGCACCCGCGGCGAGATCGAGGCGCGGACGCGGCGGCATCGGCTGCACACGTCGCTGATGGTCTCATATCGCGGCGCCGATGTGATGATCGATTGCGGCCTCGATTGGCTGGGAAAGTTTGAGCGGCTGCGTCCCGGCGCGATTGTGCTCACCCATGCGCACCCCGATCACGCGTGGGGTTTGAAAGACGGCGCGCCCTGCCCGGTGCATGCGCCGCAAAAAACCTGGCAAACATTAGAACGTTGCGAGATTGAAGATCGGCATCTAATCAAAGAGCGTACGCCCACGAAGATTTGCGGCATCACATTCGAGGCGTTCCCCGTCGAACACTCCATTTTGGCTCCGGCGGTTGGTTACCGCGTGAGCGCAGGGCGTGCGCACATCTTTTACGCGCCCGATCTAGTGTACATCCACGAACGCGGCCCAGCACTAAAAGGCGTGCAAATTTACATTGGTGATGGCGCCACTCTCACGCGCTCGTTCATTCGCAGGCGCGGTAGAACGCTCATTGGTCATGCACCCGTTCGCACGCAACTAACCTGGTGCCAAAAAGAGGACGTCCCCCGCGCAATCATCACGCATTGCGGGTCGGAAATTGTCACAGGCGACGAGCGCAAGTTTTCTGCAAAGCTCCGCGCCATAGCCGCGGAGCGAGGCGTCGAAGTGCGCATCGCATACGATGGAATGAAGCTAACGTTGTGAAACGTACGCGCAGCGGTAGGGCGGGCAGTCCTCTACACGCCGGATCGGATTCATGAAGAGCGGCGCGCACCCATTCGGCTTCGCTCAGGGCAAGCTGTGACACGCCCTACCATCATCGCCGAAGGGCGAATCGTGTTCCGCGTCGTGACGGCGTGCCACCTTCTCTGGAGCTTGGATGTTGGGATTTGAGATTTTAGGCTAGATCATGCACCTGTTTCTCTGCGGCGACGTGATGACCGGCCGCGGCATTGATCAGGCGCTGCCGCATCCGGTGAGTCCGGTTTTGTACGAACCGTACGTGCGCGATGCGCGCGAGTACGTCGCTCTTGCCGAGAACACCCACGGCCCGATACCACGCCCGCTGAGCTTCGATTATATCTGGGGCGATGCGCTGGAGGAACTCAATCGGGCCGAAGTCGATTTTCGAATTCTAAATCTAGAGACTGCCATCACCTCGGCTGAAACGCCGTGGCCCGACAAAGGAATTCATTATCGCATGCACCCGCAGAATGCTGGCTGCCTCTCTGCTGGACGTATCAAAGCGTGCGCCTTGGCGAACAATCACGTGCTGGACTGGGGATACGACGGATTGTCCGAAACGCTGCTAAGTTTAGACGCGCTTGGAATCGCGCATTCGGGCGCGGGCAACGATGCCGATGAAGCGATGCGGCCCGCAGCGCTCGGCACGGCCGGTAGGAATCGCGTGCTCTTGTTTTCATTTGGATCGAGCACGAGCGGGATCCCCGAAGAGTGGAAAGCCACCAGCATTTCCCCCGGCGTAAATCTCCTGGATGATCTTTCGGAAGAAACCGCAGCACGAGTATGCGATGAAATGCGCGCTCATCACCAACCTGGCGACTTGGTCATCGCGTCGATCCACTGGGGCAGCAACTGGGGCTACGATATCCCGCGCGAACAAATTGTGTTCGCGCATCGTTTGATCGAGGAAGGCGTTACAATCGTGCATGGGCATTCCTCGCATCACGTGAAAGCGATCGAAGTTTTCAAAGGCCGACTCATTCTTTATGGTTGCGGCGATTTCCTCACCGACTACGAAGGAATCAGCGGCTACGAAATGTTCCGCGGCGATTTGGCGCTCATATATTTGGTCGAGCTGGATTCAGGTAGCGGTGAATTGATCGCTGCGCGAATGATTCCAATGCAAATGCGGCGGTTCAAGCTGGAACGCGCATCGGCCGCCGACGCGAAATGGCTCTGCAATCTCATGCACCAACCCGGCGAGCGATTCAGCACGGCGACGAGGTTGGAGAAAGACAGCAGCTTGAGTCTTCAGTGGCGCGACAACTGACGAGGCTCGAATGACGAACTGAATCATGAAGATCAAGTGACGTGACGCTTTGGTAGGGCGCGCAGTCGGCTGCGCGCCGATTCGGATTCACGAAGAGCGGCGCGCACCCGTTCGACTTCGCTCAGGGCAAGCTGTGACGCGCCCTACCGATGCGGCAGACTCGTAGTCAGCGCGCGCAGGAAATGCTCCACTTCCGCCGGATCTTTAAGTGAATAGTTCGCGGTAGTGGGCTGTGATTGCTCACTCACCAAAATTCCCGCGCCCTCTTGTCCGAGCGCGCGGAAAGCGTCTTCGTCGGTGCTATCGTCCCCGATGTAAATCGGGCGAACGTTCTCGCCTTTGAAGCCCAGCGTTTGCACAAGCCAGAGCACGGCTTTGCCTTTGTCCCAATCGACGCCGGGCAGCAGTTCGTAAACTTTTTTACCATCGATCCGGCGGAGCTCGCGATGTCGCGCTGCGACTTTGCCCACCGCCCGCTCCACTTTGGGAACGTCGTTTTCTCTCACGTTTCGATAGTGCGCGGCCACGGAAAAATGTTTCCGCTCCACTCGCGCACCGGGAATTCCATGAAGCACGTCGTGTAGCTCCTTTTCTGCCAGATCGAGGTTAGGCAGAAACGCCGTGGCCATTTGCCTACGCAATCCGCGCGGGCCGGCGATATCGAATCCGTGACTGCCAGCGTAAATGATCCCATCGATGTCCACGCGCCTGCGAACGTCATCGAGGTCGCGACCACTCAGGACCGCGACAGGCAGTTTAGTCGCCAGCGCGCGGAGAACTGCCCGCATCGAGTCGGAAAGCACCGCTTGCTCTGGACGACTTACGATCGGCGTAAGCGTGCCGTCGTAATCAAGAAAAACGGCCAGCGCGTCATGGCGCGCAGCAGCGATTTCTTGAACGTGATCGAATGCAGAAGGGAGCATACCTCGTTATATCGTTGAAGCGTTGAAGCGTTAAACCGTTAAATCGTAAGGTTGTGAAAGAACTCTCCAGTCCGTTGTAACAATGTAACCGTTGTGACGTCTTAACCGGCTCAGAAAAATGAACCGTCTCATCGTCGTTTCCAATCGACTGCCATTCGCGCTCGATTCAACTGGCGAAGATTTGTGGACGGTCACACCCGCTGTCGGCGGATTAGTCTCCGCGGTTGAGCCGGTGCTGCGCGAGCGCGGCGGAACCTGGATCGGCTGGCCGGGAATTGCAGGTGAAATCCCAGAGGAACCGCTCGCCGAAGCCACGCGGGGCGCCGGTTACAAGGTTTTGCCAGTGAGTCTGAGTGAAAGCGAACGCGACGAATTTTATTACGGCTACTCAAACGAGGTGATTTGGCCGCTTTTTCACGATTTACAAAATTTCTGCAACTTCGAGCCGGGATACTGGCAAACTTACAAGGAAGTTAATGACCGTTACGCGGATGCCATCGCCCGCTCCTCGCGGCCTGACGACTTCATCTGGGTGCACGATTATCACCTGATGTATGTCGCACAGGCGTTACGCGAGCGCGGCGTGGACCGAAAGCTATCGGCACTGACGTTTTTCCTGCACATCCCGTTTCCGCCGTACGACATTTTTTCCAAGCTTCCGCAGCAACAGCGACTGCTGCGCGCCCTGCTCCAGTTCGATCTGCTCGGCTTTCAGACCAGACGCGATCTCCGCAATTTTCTCGGGTGTGTGCGGCGGGTGATGTCGGAAGCAAAAATTCTTCCTCGCCGCGACATGCAATTGATTCGCTTCGAAAAACGCGAAATTCGCGTCGGGCATTTCCCTATCGGGATCGACTTCGACTCATTTGAAAATGGTGCAAGGTCGGAGGCGGTCGCGCAAAGAGCGCAGCAGTTGCGCGCCACTTTTCCTGGTTGTCAATTGATCCTCGGTTCGGATCGGCTCGATTATAGCAAGGGAATTCCCGAACGGCTGCGCGCATTTCGCACCGCTCTGGAACGTCATCCGGAACTGCGCGGCCGCGTGGTCCTCATCCAGGTCGTCGTCCCAAGTCGTGTGGAGATTCCGAGATATCACGAGTTTAAGCAACGCATCGATCGCTTGGTTGGCGATATCAACGGCCGCTTCTCGACCAGTAAGTGGTTGCCGGTGCAATATCACTTTCGCTGCCTCGATCACGACGATCTTCTCGCGCACTATCGCGGGTGCGACATCGCCTTCGTCACGCCGCTCAAAGATGGAATGAACCTTGTAGCCAAGGAATATTGCGCGTGCCGCATCGAGCAAGATGGCGTGTTGATCCTAAGCCAGTTTGCCGGTGCGGCCGAGCAACTCAAGCCGGGCGCGGTGCTGGTGAATCCGTACGATGTCGAGCAAATGGGCGACGCGATTTTGAAAGCGTTCCGCATGAGCGAAGCCGAGCGCAGCGCGCGCATGAAGCGGATGAGACGCGTCGTTCGTAACGAGAACGTCTTTTGGTGGGTCGATCTCTTCCTCAGAGCGGGAGCGAACATCGGTCCTCGGCCACAGCGAGTTTCTAGGCGACGACAAGCCACGTTCGAACGGTAGGCGAACACTCAAAAAGCGGCGGACTCCGTCGTGAAAAACGATTTTTTGTTGAAGCGCAGATCGAATGGCGATCATTGATAATCTCCAGAAAATTTCGGACACGGTCTGGGAATTGCCTGCGAGTTATAAGCAAGGCATGCGAGTGCCGGCGCGAATCATCGCGACGGAAAAACTGGTGCGCGAAATGGACGAAACCGTTTATCAGCAGATCAGCAACGTCGCTACCTTACCCGGCATTACACGCTATGCGCTCTGCATGCCCGATGGCCACAGCGGTTACGGGTTCCCCATCGGTGGCGTCGCGGCGATGGACGTGCATGAAGGCGGCGTCATCTCGCCCGGCGGCATCGGGTTCGACATCAATTGCGGTATGCGTCTCGTCACCACGAATCTCACGCTCGATGATGTGAAACCGCATTTGAAAGAAATTGTCGATCTCCTGTTCCAACGCGTCCCGGCGGGAGTCGGCAGTCACGGATTCCTGAAATTGTCGCACAGCGATTTTCGCGACCTAGTCGAACGAGGCGGGCGTTGGTGCATCGAACACGATTACGGCTGGAGAGAAGACCTCGAACTGACCGAGGAGAACGGCTGCATCTCCGGCGCCGACGCGTCGAAGATCAGCGACCGCGCAGTCGAACGCGGCTACAATCAGGTCGGCACACTCGGCAGCGGCAATCATTACCTGGAAGTGCAGGTCGCGCGCCCCGAGGACGTGCGCGACAAGGAACTCGCGGCAAAATTCGGGATCACCATTCCGAACCAGATCGTAGTGATGTTTCACTGCGGCAGCCGCGGGTTCGGCCACCAGGTCGCGACCGATTATCTCCAGACGTTCCTGAAAGTGATGGAACCGAAATACGACATCAAAATTTTAGACCGCGAGTTGGCGTGCGCGCCGTTCGATTCGCCGGAAGGTCGCGATTATTTCGCCGCGATGAAATGCGGGTTGAACATGTCGTTTGCGAACCGCCAGGTAATTCTGCATCGCATTCGCGAAGTTTTTTCCGAAGTGTTCGGACGCAGCGCCGAAGATTTGGAGATGCGAATGGTGTACGACGTCGCACACAACACTGCGAAGCTGGAAAAACACAGCATCGACAATGAAGAGCGTACGCTGCTTGTGCACCGCAAAGGCGCGACGCGCGCGTTTGGACCGGGACACGACGAAGTCGCCGCGCGCTACCGGCAAATTGGCCAACCGGTGATCATCGGCGGCTCGATGGAGACAGGCTCATATCTGCTCGTAGGGACAGCGTCGGGCGCAGAAACTTTCTTTAGCACCGCGCATGGAAGCGGCCGCACGATGAGCCGCACCAAAGCGCGCAAGCAATGGCACGGAAAGCAACTCCAACGCGATCTCGAAGCGCGCGGCATTTACGTTCGCAGCACATCATGGGCGGGTCTGGCCGAGGAAGCCGGCCCAGCGTACAAAGACATCGACGAAGTAATCGCGGCGACTGAGCTCGCGGGAATCAGCAAGCCAGTCGCGCGCTTCACGCCCATTGGGAATGTAAAGGGGTAAAATGAATGACGAAATCCGAATGACGAATGTCGAAGGAAATCCGAATGACGAAATCCGAAACGGCTCGGCGCGTCTGGCACAAGACTCTGTCATTCGTGCTTCGTCATTAATTCGTCATTCGTCATTCGAGCTTCGTCATTTTTAACATGCTTCGCACCCCCATCACGCTCGTGACCGGCCCGCTTGGCAGCGGCAAGACCACGTTGCTGCGTCACATTCTGACCACGTATCCGGCGAAGATTGCGATCGTGATGAATGAATTCGGCGAACTCGCCATCGACACAAAAGTCATCGAAGGAAAAAATGTGCGGATCGCTGAGCTGGGCGATGGCTGCGTTTGCTGCTCGCTGCTCGGTGAATTTGAAGCGGCAGTGAACGAGATCATCGAGAAAGTCGCGCCTGAGCTGATCATTGTCGAAACCACCGGGCTCGCCGAACCGGAAGCGTTGGCGTTCAACATTCAGGAGGCGTTGCCGCAATGCCGGCTCGACGGCGTCGTTTCAGTGATCGATGCCGACATGCTCGTGCGTTTCCCGGAACTCGGTCACACCACGCGCCTCCAAATCGAGGGCGCGGACATTTTGCTTTTGAACAAGATCGATCTCATCAAGCCAATGCAGATCGAGCCGCTCGAAACGAAGCTGCATGAAATAAATCCGACCGCGGCGATTATTCGCACCGAGCGTTGCCGGATCGATCCGGAACTGTTGTTCGGCCTCGGGCGCGAAAAAAAAGTCGCGCGCACGCAGCACCGGCATCAGCTCGATTTCGAATCGTTCACCTTCAGCTCCGACAAAACTTTTTCTCGCGATTGCTTTGAACGCTTTGCAGACGGGCTGCCTGCGAGCGTTGTTCGGGCGAAAGGCTTTGTGCGCTTCGCCGAAGGCGCGCAGCTTTTCAACTTCGTGGCCGGACGCTGGGACTTGGAGCCTTTTGAAGCAGATCGCACGGATTTGGTCTTTATCGGAAAAGAAATCGCAGCGGAAAAGAAGTCAGTCCTTCGCGAGCTGGACCAATGTGCGGTTAAACAATGACGAATGGCGAATGAAACGAGATGGCGTGCAGAGGACTGCCCGCCCTACCGCTACCGCCCCGAGTGCGTTCGCCTTTCGTTGGTAGGGCGCGTCACTCCGTGCGCGCCGCCACGCGTCATTCGTCATTAGTTCATTCGTCATTCTCCTCATGCCTTATCATTACCTCGAAGAAATTGGCACCGCCGACATCGCCTTTGACGCGACCGGGCGCGATCTGGCCGAATTGTTCCGCGACGCAGCCGATGCGACGGTGAACGTGATGATCGACAACCTCGACGCCATCGAGCCACGCGAAACGCGGCACATCGAACTGTCCAACGACAAGCTCGACATGTTGCTGTTCGATTTTTTGCAGGAGCTCATTTACCTCAAAGACGCCGAGCGCCTCTTGCTGCGCGTCCCCGACGTGCAGATCGACGAGAAAAAAGGAAAGTATTTTCTGAAAGCAGAAGCCGCGGGCGAACCTTTGGACGCGGCGCGGCACCATCAACGCGCCGACGTGAAAGCGGTCACGCTTCACAATTTCTCTGTCGAGAAAGAGGACGGCGGCTGGAGGGCGAGAGTGCTTTTGGACATTTGACATGGACCGAGTCCTGCAACGTCGATCTTAGCGCACGCTTGGACACCGAAAAGCGATGCGAAGACGCATCGCACTCCAAAGCACTTCGTGCGAAACTCATTAAGGGACGCGTTTCGATTTTGCGGAAGCTTTTGGAGTGCGTACGCGTCCTCGCGTCGCTTTAGGATTAGCGTCCGCTGGGGACAGCGGACGTTACAACATAGAGAGGACCTTATTTCGGTTCCAGCGCCACGTAGCCGCTGCGGCCCTGGCTCCAAACGCGGATCAGAATCTTTTCGTTAGGCTTTAATTTCTTGCTGATAGCCACCAGGTCTTTCGCATTTTTGACAGGCTGCTTGTTCACTTCCTGGATCACGTCGCCTTCGCGCAGCCCAGCTTTTCCGGCGGGCGAATCGGCGTCAATTTCCGCAATCACGGCACCCTTAATATCCTTCGAAAGATTGAGCGCGTTGCGGATGTCATCGGTCACATCGGCGACCGCGACACCGCCGAACACGGTGGCCTTTTCAGGTTGAGCGCTTTCTTCAGGAGTCGTCTCGGCCCCCTGCTCAGCTTCACCCGGAGGCATTTCAGCAAGCTCGACATTGATGGTTTTGCTCTGGCCTTCGCGATTAACCTCGATCTGTACCTTTGTCCCGGGTGCCATTGAGCCAATCATTAAACGCAGCTCGCGTGCATCACTGATTTTCTTTCCGTTGACGGAAGTAATCACGTCGCCGGTCTTCATTCCGGCTTTCTCCGACGGGCTTTTTGGCGTGACCTCGCCTACGAGCGCGCCGGTCGGTTGGCCCTTGAGTTTCATTGCCTCGGCCAACTCGGGCGTGAGCGTCTGCACGGACGCCCCGATGTAGCCGCGCACGACGCGACCTTTCTCCCCCAGGCTCTGCATGACCTCGCGCGCGAGCTTAGCGGGAATCGCAAAGCCAATGCCCTGGTTTCCACCGCTTCGGCTGAAAATCGCCGTGTTGATGCCTAACAACCGGCCCTCAGTATCGACCAGCGCGCCGCCGGAGTTGCCCATGTTAATGGCGGCGTCCGTCTGGATGAAATTTTCGTAATCAACGATGCCCATTCCGCCGCGGCCGACTGCGCTGATGATCCCCATCGTGACCGTTTGCCGCAGGCCAAACGGATTGCCGATCGCGAGCACAATGTCGCCGGCGCGCGCTTTATCGCTGTCGGCAAACGTGATTGCCGGCAGATTTTTCTCCTCGATTTTCAACAACGCCACGTCCGTGCCAGGATCCGTGCCGACTTTCTTCGCCTTGTATTTACGGAGCTCCGTGCCCAGCCCCACCATGATTTCATCCGCGCCCGAAACCACGTGGTTCGCGGTGAGAATGTATCCATCCGGGCTGACAACCACGCCTGAGCCGAGGCCTTGCAGCGTCTGTTTGCCTTGCCTCTGCGGAGATTGTCCCCCGAAAAATTGACGTAGCGTGTCATCGGAGAACGGAAACGCCGTCAGGCCGCGCGACACCGTTTGAGTGGTAAACACTGTTACAACACTCGGCGCCACCTTTTCCACGACCGGCGCGAAGCTCGTGATAATTCCTTCGCGCGTCTGCGAGGGTTCCTGCGCTGCGGAGGAAAACGCGCCCGTGTGCACGAATAGAATGGCGACCATCAATGATAGGCACGGCCGGAGAATTTCTCTTTGCATAAAACCTTCGTGATCTTCTTAAGAGAATCGCGCGCTCAAGGGCGACCGGCCCTCTTTCTGAGAATCTACCCAACCAGGGCCGTACGCTCGCTGTTAAAACCTGCGAAACCACAAATACGGAAAGACGTCGCCTGGACAATCGGTAGGCCAGCGCGGCGGATTCATCTCTCGGTGTGGCTTCACGGGGATGGCGCCCCTCTCGATCTTGCCGCAGCGTTCTCGAAGGTAGCGAATGAGTTCTTCGCATGCGTCGAGCTGCGCGCGCGTGGGCTGGTCGCGATTAAAATCGCCTACCAGACAAATGCCGAGCGAAATGTTGTTCAAATAATCGCTGTGCACGTGGCCGCCGTTGATCTGACGCCGCCAGCGGTCGCCTACTTCGATCTGCCCGTTGCCTGTCGAAGTGCCGTTGCCGATTACGAAGTGATAGGCAAGACCATTCTGCATCCGGCGGACGTGCCGATGATAATAATCAAAAGCGCGCGCGTTTCCCTGTCGTGTTCCGCTGTTGTGCACGACAATGAATTGCCAGCGACGCCGTTTCACTGGCGCGCGTCGGATCGCCTCGATGACTGATCGCGTGAGATAACGGTAGTTGGTCGGACGACTCCAGGGCCAGAAACCGAATCTGCGCGGCGGCGATGGTGGAGGCTCGAAACCCTGGTCTTCCTCGATACCGGACTTTTCGATCACAACCTGAGCGCGTTGCTCCGCCGGAACCGCCCGCGGAATTTTTGGCGTTGGGCAAGGCGCCGGAGTCGGCACGGCTACCGCGCGCGGTGGAGGTGGCGTCGGCTTTTCCGGCGCAACGGCACGCTCTTCTTCTGCGCGAGGCGTCGGGGTTTTTGCCGGCTTTGGTGTTTCTTCTTCTGCCCGCGCCAGTTTGGTTGTCTTTCTGGTTTTGCGTGCGGTTTCTTTTTTGCGCGATTTTTTCTTCGCCGATTTCGGTTTGGGCGTAGGCGTGTGGCGCAGCTTTGATTTCGGTGAAGCGCCGGGTTCAGGCGTCTCGCGCGGCGTCGGCTCTGGTGTTTTCTCAGCGTCCGTTGGCTTTTCTGATTCTTCGCTGGCTAGTTTTGCTCGCGGAATGGCCTTAGGCGCTTTTTCCGGCGTCGCGGACGCTCGATGCTTCTTCGTTGATTTACTCGCTGCTTTTTTGGCCGCGGGGCTGGGAGATTTTTTTGGTTTCGGAGAGGACGCGACGTGTGTCTCGCCTGGCTCGGATTGAGCGCGGCGGCTTTCCTGCTCTTCACTAACTTGCGCGCGAAGGAGACTCGTGACGATTGCGCCAACGGCGAGTGCAGTTGCAAGCCAAATGCGAAAACGCACCACTGCGACGGAGAGTAACAGAGCGCGCGACGCGATCAAGCGAAGGAAATCCGAAGCACGAAACAAATCCGAATGATTAAATCTCGGAGCGAAAAACTTACGCGGCGCGCGCAGCAGGCGCGGGCGCGACAGGCACAGTTCTGCGCATTCGTTCGCGTTCCCGGCGAAGAATGGCATTCAATTTGCCGCCCAATAACAGAAACAGACAAGTCAGATACATCCAGGTGAGCAACACGACGATGGATGCCAGCGCGAGATATGTCGGGTTGTAGCGATCGTATCTTCCCACATAGAGTTGAAAAAGTTTCGTCGCGATGATCCAGCCGGCAGCAAAGAAAATAGCGCCCGGCAACGCCTGACGGACGGTCAAATAATTTTCCGGCGTCAGGAGATAAAGCGCGAGTGCAAGAACGACTAGGGCCACAGCGGTGAATGGCAAGCTTAACGTTGCGATCCACGCCTGCAGCGGGAATGCGAGTTGAAAATTTACCTCTGCAATACCAGCCAACTTTTCACCGAAAACAATCGCGTTGAAGCAAAACACGATCACGATTCCAAACCAGAAGAGCATGAAAAATGAGATGATATATTTCGACCACCAATGGGGATCTTCCCGCATTCCATACGTATGGCTGAGGGCACGTGAAATCGTCGCGATGAAGATGGTCCCGAAATAGATCCCGAGAACGATGCCTGCATTGGCGAGCAAGCCGCTCGAACCTGTCACCACCACATTGGCCATCGCTGAATCCAGAATGTCCTGCACTTTCGGGTCCGGCGGCATGAAGCTTTTCAATAGCAGAAACATCCGATGCAACTTGGTCGGATCGGTGCCGAAAAGACCGAGCAGGTGCCAAAGAAAGAGCGATTCGGGAGCCAGCGCGAACAGAAGCAGATACGCCATCTGCGCAGCCAAGCCGGTCGTGTTATCCGTTGTTATTTCCCAAACCAGCCGGCGCAAAACGCGCCAGATGAACGCGAGATATTTCATCTTCGGCAGAGTTTACTTTGTGCCGCGTAAATATCCATTAAACTCTCCCGCAGTCGCGGGACTTTGGCGAGTAACTAGCCATCAAAGATGTCATTCTGAGCGGAGCGAAGAATCTCTGATTATTTCTCAAACCAATAGAATAGTCAGAGATGTTTCGCTTCGCTCAACATGACAGGCTCATTCGTGCCGGCTGACGATCCATGAAAAAGAAAATATTGATCCTGACCGCGGGCTTCGGAGAGGGTCACAACAGCGCCGCTAGAGGAGTGCGCGACGGTCTCGCTCGCGTCGCCCCAAACCAGGCCGACGTAGAATTGCGCGACCTGTTTGCCGAAGCTTATGGATCAGTCAACGAGCTGGTGCGTCGAAGCTATCTGGCACTGGTGAATTCTGCGCCCCGCGCCTGGGGGATCGTTTATCGCTGGCTTGATCGCAAGACAGATTACGACGCAGAATTCCGGCGATTGGCTCGACTTAAGAGTCATTTCGCTCCGCTGCTCGAGCGTTTTCGCCCGGACATCGTCGTCTGCACTTTTCCAGCCTACGCGAATGTGCTTCAGGAGATTTTGGGGCCCGAGAAACCCTGCAAATGTGTGGTGGTCGTCACGGACTCGATCACTATTAACGCCACGTGGTACCGGAGCCCGACCGATTATTTCCTCGTTGCGAACGAACAGAGCGCCTCCGTCTTGCGATTGGTGGGAGTCGCGCCGGAAAAAATCAAGATTTTTGGATTTCCCGTGAGCCCAAAATTTGCCGATCTCACGAAAGATCGCGAATTGCCTTCCAATAATTCCCGGCGTCGCCTCCTCTACATGATTCATGCCGCCACACACGGCGCACCCGAGCTTGTCGAGCGACTGGCGCATCTCGATTTCGATGTGACCGTAACGATCGGCCGCGCGGATGAACTCCGGCCGGTCATTCAAGCGGCCTCGGATGGTCATCCAGTAAACATCATTGGCTGGACCGATGACCTTCCCCGGATGCTTCATGAGAGCGATTTGCTTATCGCGAAAGCTGGCGGCGCGACGGTGCAGGAAACGATTGCGGCTGGCTGTCCGATGATCATCAATCACGTCGTGGCCGGTCAGGAGGAAGGCAACGCTCGCCTGATCGTCGAAAGCAATTCCGGCGTGATTGCGCTTTCACCAAGAGAAGTCGTCGCACAGATCGAACGTGCGTTCGCCAATGACGCAAAACAATGGCGCGAGTGGGCTAGCAACATCAGTAAGCTCAGCCGCCCGCGCGCAGCGCTCGATATTGCCGAGTTTTTATTGTCGATCTAGGCCGAAAGTATTGAAGTAGGAAAACCCGGGAACCGCTCGACTTTGAGTTTTATTAGTCTCGCCGGAACACAAAGCTGTCTAGCACCACGTTAAACGCGGCACTCGCCTTTTTAAAATCCTGATCACTCTGCTTGTCCAAGCGTTTCAATTCTTCAGGCGACAGATCGAATTTTTGATACGGTCGTCCTTTGCGGATCAGTTCGAAATTCCAGCACGAGTCTTTGTCTTCAATGAAATAACCTTTTCGACGAACGTATCGATTCATCGCCACGTCCTCCCCAGAATACGCGTTAGCACGATGGCCAGCGATGCTGCGGCTGTCATCATTGTCCGCATGGCTGTCTTGAGGGATGTCGCACTCCGCAGTTTTCTTGTTCTGCTTGCGAACTGTGATCGTGTTTTCGCAATAAGGCGATTGATTTGGGAAGCGGAGACGAATGACCGTGCCGTTATCTTCAACTGAGAGTTTGAAATCCGATGGATACGAAAAAACGAATTCTTTGCTACGGTATCTCCTGGTTTGTTGCTCGTCGGCTTGTGGGTTTTCGGCAGAATTGCCCGCAGCCGAGACCGCGAAAAAGGCCGTGAGCAATAAAACGCGAGGGAACTTGGTCTGGTTCACGCGGCCTGCAGTAAGATCCCGGGCCAAGCAAAATCGCCCGTAGTCGATCCCATTTCACACCGTGATGCGGCAAGATCGACATGAACTCGAGGCGCGACCGCAATCCGGAAAATAAAATTGGGAATATTCAGCAGCGTCCCCTTCCAGTCATAGGGATTACGTAGATCGAGTGCTTTCCATCGGGCGGGATCGTCAAAATCGGGAAAAAACTCACGGACATCTTCAATGGTGATGAAGCCGTTTCTATAACGAACCCCCTTAACTTCACTCAACGGCGTTCCCGGCGGAACAACTTCGCCGGCGGCATTTATCAGGTCGCATTCGAGCCAGTTTTTATGCTCGAACATCTTTTCCATAAAGAACTCCGCGTCGGGAAAATACGGCCCGGGAGGAGCATTCGCCGTGCGGTTAGCAAAAGCAGCGGCCGATTCTGGATTATTCCAAGCACGGCGACGCGCGGCATAGAGACTCTTTACCGTATGGCCCGAAACGTGCGCCTCGACCCAATCAATGACTTTCCCGAGACCGGAGTTTCGCTCGCGAAACGGAATGACGCGGTCCACGTCCAATATGCCGCAGACCCATTCCCCGTTAATTTCCTGCCAGAAAAGGTTGACGACACGGGGATCTTCCAGAACCAAGCCAGCTTCCTTGAGTTGCCAGAACAATTTTGCCGTGGCACGTCCACGACCCTTCTGTCTTAAGAAGCCGACGATAACATTGGGATCCGTTCCTTCGCTGAATATGCGTGCGCCGTCCGGTAGCTTCTGCTGAACAACGAAAGGCATGGGATCGCCTTTCATGGTCTTTGCGCCGACGCAGCCGGGGATGTCACCTCTTATCTTGAGATGAAGAATTTTGGCGTCGGTTAATTTTTTCGAGATGTCGATCATGTCTCGAGCGATGTCGCGGGACGCCCGAAAAATATCTCCGTCCCACACAAGTTTTAGAACAGCTTCAGTCCATTCACCGGTGAGCCATCTGCTCTTAACAATGTCGTAAACGGTAGCAAACTGGCCTTTACCACGGTGTCGTCCGATCTCGAACGTCTCGGCAGTATTGTCAGGCAAGACCATTTGCGCATTGACCGGATTTTGCTCGGGATCTTTGTCGCCACGCGCTGCAACCAGAGCCTCTATTTCATCAAGATTTTCGGCCGCACGGCTCCGTGGTTTGGCCGGTTGCCGGCCAGCAGCATCTTTGACCGTGCCAGTTCCCTCCTTGACGGATTCGGTGCCTTCTTTTACCGAGCCAGTCGCATCTTTGGCGATTGGCTCGCTTTCCTTCACTGAACCGGTGGCATCCTTCGGGCTGACGCCTTCAGTTTCTTTCACCGAGCCAGTGGCGTCCTTCGATTGAGTGACTTTTTGCTCGGGCTCTTTGATGCTCGCCGGCTTGTTCGTTTTTTCTTCGGCGGAAGCATAAGGACCAACAGTCGGTTCGGCGGGTTTTTCGGCCGTAGGATTTCCGGTCGCTTTAACCACATTGGTGTCGGCTTCAGACCTCGCCGCGCGTGAAACACCCGCTTCGCTGGCAAGTTTTTCCGCGGCGACAGCAGCACGCTCATTCGATTTCTCGATCGCTTTTGCGGCGCCCATTTCCTTGAGCACTTCCGCTTCAGATGCGGCGATGAGAAGGGCCTGTTTTTGGGAATTGGTTAAACGTTTGGTGCCGTCGAGGCCGTGCTTCTCGATCAACTCCAAAATAAAGGCCGATTTCGCTTTGGCGTTGGCACGGGTCATGGCATGCAGTCCCTCAGCGCCCATGGTCACACCCATCGCGCTTGGCAGAACGTTCAGGACCGTTTGGAACCAATCGGTCTTTTTTAGCTCCGCTTCATTGAGGCGCTCAGTTCCAAGAACAAGACTGGCGCCGATGGCAAAACGAATCTCTTCGCGCTGGGACTGTTCCCACAGTTCTGGAACTGTTTCGCTGATGAGCTGATGACCTAACGTGGCAGCGTCGAATGCATAACTCGCAATCGTGATAAAAGCACTCTCTGACAACATCACCGGAGCAGCAAAGGCAGAGGCCGCGAGCAACATCATCTGCGTGTCGAGTTTCGAAAGATCCTCTTGGGCACGAATAGCGTCAGCACCCGTATGCAACCTCCAGAGCCGCCAGCGTGCATTGAGATTTGGCTCCCAATTTTGACCCGCCGAAGAGCCCGGCGGGTGCCACATCATGTGTTGCATCACTTCGGGGGCGAGGTTCTCGTAGCCGTAGCCAATTAGCTCGATCAACTTCCTCACATCGTTGTCCGGCGTGTCCTTCGCCTTCTCGATGGCGTGTTTGATCGCGGCTTTATATTGATCAAGGCCATTCTCCACCGCTTCGAGCGACCACTCGTCAGCCGCTGCATCGGGCATGTTCTTGCAAGCGGCCTTGCGCAGGCCATCATCCAAAGCCCATGACAGCTTGACCTCGCCACCGTTAGGGCCAGGAACGCGAATGCTCTCCCATGGTGAAGACTCTTTCGCCGCTGCAGCCTTTAATGTTTCGCGTAGCCCCAGCAGTAGGGCCCGCTGTGCCTGAGGGTTTGATTGCGCTTCGGTTTTTTCTTCCCAAAAATCAAGCCCGATCGACATCTTGCGGATGAACGCTTCCTTGAACAGAAGCAGTGCGGCGTGATCGGCGACAGTAATGCTCACCCGCTCCGTAAAGATGCCGCGGTCGCCGAAGAAGAATCGCCAGGCAAATGCTGGCGGCCAGAGTGAGGTCCAATGACTCGTCGTTTCTGTCCAAGCATCCTTGACGGGGCGCAATTTGCCGCGCGTATGGAAGTCGGCCTTGAAGGGCCAAAGATTAATGACAAACACGACCGCGTTAATAGGGATATTGCTGACAACAACATTGCTTATCGACGCGCCTTCCGAGCCCGCAACGTTCTTCCCCGCCTTGACCTTATCGCCCAACCCATCCAAATACGCGGCACGGTCAATCGTTTCCCGCCACGTACCGATGAGATTAGCAGCGGCATCTCGGTCGGGTGTGTCCCAGATTTTCACCTTTGCGACCGCAGGCTTAAGTCTGAACAGATATGGATCGTCCGGTTCTGCCCGAAGCACGTCCTCTACTTTTCCGTTAAGATGAAAGCCTTTGCCCGCCGACGAAGACTCACCTCCGAGTTGGATGGTTGGCGTTCGATACACCCGAACAACTTTCGGCACTACTTCTGCCGGTTCACCAGCACGTGGCACTTCATAAGCGGATGCTGTGCCGACATCCTTTACATATTTGGCGACGATTGTATCTGACCCATTCCATTTGACAGCCTTGTTATTCAGGCGGACGCGAAGCGGAATCTCTTGTGTCGGAAATGGCGTCTCCGTCCGAATTTCAATGTAGATCTTTTCCGGCAAAGAGGCGCAATCGATGTCTTCGTTGTCGTTCGAAGTAACATCGCGCGCGAAAGTAAGCAGGCCACCGTTATCTCCGAAGCGCAGGCGCCACGAATCAGTCGTGTTGTTGAGCGTGTAGCTTTTCACTCCCGTGACTACGCCACGCTGTAAATCGGCACGAACGAGCATGGCGGCGCATTTTCGGACGGATTTCTCCGTGTCAGGATCGAGACCTCTCAGCGCCACGTCCCAGCCGGCCTTGAACAGACGTTTGTTGTCTGCGCTTAAGTTGTTATCCGTCGCCAAGGCAATCGGCAGATACTTAACCGTGTTATCGCCTCCGCGGATCTCGATCTTCTTTTCGTAATTCGTAGGGAGACCAACACCGCAAATGAAAAGCGTGCGCTCATCGCCTTCCTGGCCAAGACCGTTGCGCGGTGGAGGCGCGACCAGAGAGTAAGAACCTCGCTTTGCGAGTCCGGGTGGTGGCCTGAAAACAAACGGATACGGATGCCACGGAAGGCCGTTATTGAAGCCAGTTTGATTGTTGAGAACAACCGTGCGCACAATGACTGGATTTTTTTTGAACTTCACATCGACCGGTTTTCCTTCGTCGAGATACCAAGCTTCCTTCTTCTCTCCTTTTTCTTCCCACTTAAATTGCCCGGGATACCATTTGCCTTCGAGAACCCATTCACCCTTTCGGCTTTCGGCTTTGAGCGCGAGCTTCCATTCCAATTTGCCCTCCGCTGCGACTTTCTCGCGCGCCCAAGGTGGAGCTTTACCGCTCATCTCCTCCGCTTTCGGCTTGCGGTAGAAATTTATCTCTCCGTCGCCGTGAACGAGACCGCCTTTCCAGTCCTTGTATTTTCCTTCGGCAATCGTCGCGCCCTTCTCATCGAAATGGATGTAGAGATCATCAATTGGCGTTTCCTTCTCGCCGATCTTTTCTGCTTTCCAATCGCCGTGAATCTCCAGATCGGTCAGTGGGGCGTTCTTCGGCGGTTCGGGAGCGTCCTCTTCTTTGCCAACCTCGTAAACATTCCCCTGGGGCTGCTGGCCCAACATGAATCCACTGCCGCCTAGTGAGAGCGCAGCGACGACGACGAAGATCGACAATCGCTTCATGGAAAATCGCCCTCCTTCATTCCGAGGGCCGTCCCGCTCGTCGCTTTTTTGCTGTCAGCCGTCTTTTGAGCGCGCGTCAAGATCAGCAGCAGATCGTACGGGTCATGAATTGATTCCACTGTTCCGGTCAAACCCGACAAACCCGCCGAGTAGGTCACGTTCAAAGAGGCCCACGTGCCTTCCATTCTGTCGGCATCATCGTTTACGTCGAGATTGATTTTGTAGGGTGGATGAAATTTGCTCGCCAGTTGTTCCTTAACACTTTCGGGAAACGGCTCGGTCACGTCGCGCGGGTCGGTGACGATGTGCTCACCGCTTAACTTGCCCAGGTCATATCTGGCTTTGTACTCAACCTTGTGCCCCGACTGCTCTTCGGTTGCGGTTATGGAAGATCCGGAGCCGGTTATCGTCCAGATATTTCCCTCCTGATCGACCCACTCGCCATTAATCTTTTCCCGCAGGTCCTTTGCTTTCTGCGGAGTTACTTCACGCGGCTTTTGGCCAGCGGGCTTACCGGTTAGCTCCAAGGACTTGCCGGTGGAATCGGGCTTCGTTTTTGCCTCACCGTTGAACGTCGTTCGCACCGGCTCGCCATTCGCACCTTTTTTGTCCGTGACGTCCACCTTTACTTTGCCGGTTCCTTTTTCCCACCGCACGTCGATCGTCCGATCTGCATCGTCCATGGTTGCGCGCTCGACTGATTTCGCGCTGCCCTCGATCTCTTTCAGGCTCTCCACCATTTTATCGAGTGCGCTTTCGTTAGGGTCGGCGCGGCCGGCGTGTTTCATCAAGTTGCGAATAGCGTCGCGAACCGCTCCCGTGTCGCCGCTCCGAAACGCGTTATGAATGGCAACGATATCGGCCGCGAACTGCGGCGCGCGGGTTCCCAAGGCCAGGACTTTGCCATAGTTCTGGATGAGCTCACTCGAAGCTGTTGAGGGGCGACCGCCTCCAGCGAGGTGCGCATTCTTAAGAATCTCAATCGCGCGCTTCGTACCCTCGGAGGTGGCAGCATCAGAGTTAACTGCATACGGCTGCAAAACGTCGTGAACCAACAGGGTCAACTGTGGCGACATGTCCGCGCCGCGACAAAGCACGGCCGCTTGCGCCCACACCGAAACGACCAGGACCGCGTGCACGCTCATGTCGGCTACTTGGCGATCTTAGTCGCTGCCGCCGGAAGAAAACACTTTGAACTCCGACACGAAGATTTTTTGATACGCGCCATAGTTCGAATTCAGTTTTATCTTCAAATATTTCGCCGTCACTGGATCGAACTTGAACTCCTGATACGGCGATTTGAGCATCTTCGCGTTCTGGACCGTGAATGTGCCAATCGAGCGGAACGTCCCAGTTGGTGACTCATCGCCCGCGAGTAATTCGAATTCTTTCAAATTCCAATCGGCGGTTTCGGAAACGAGCGTGGCGAATCGATCGAAGGTTGCCGGTTTCTCGTCCTTGAACGCGAACACTGCCTCTTGGCCGGGTCTCAGCAGCACGTAATCCTCTTTGCCATCGATGGTTTTGTTCCAGTCATCGTCCGGCGCCACCAAGAGCTGACCACCGACCGACGCCGCCAGCAGATTCGTGCCTTCTGCTTTCTTTTGGCCGGATGTTTTCGGGGCGGACTCCGCCGAGCCTTTCGCCGTGCTTCCTTCAGACGCGCCAGCAGGGTTAACTTGGCCAAGCACCTTGAACTCTGAGGCGTAATAGGATTTGTACGCACCGAAATTCGAGATCAGTTTGACCTTCAAGTATTTGGCTGTAACGGGCTCAAACTTGAACTCCTGATACGGTGATTTCAGCATCTTGGCGTTCTGCAGCGTGAACTTTCCGATTGAGCGAAAGGTCCCCGTGGGCGATTCGTCGCCCGCGAGCAATTCAAATTCCTTCAGGTTGTTGTCACTTGCCGCCGAAACAAGACTGGCGAATCTGTCAAAAGTAGCAGGCTGTTCGTCCTTGAAGGCAAAAACGGCTTCCTGTTCGGCGCGCAAATCGGCGAGGTCTTCTTTGCCATCGTTCATTTTGCTCCACTCGTCACTCGGTGCGACCAAGAGCTGGCCGCCATTGCTTGCAGCGAGAATGTTATTGTCCTCTTTTTTTGCCGGCGCCTTTGCGACCGGTTCGGCGATTCCTTTTTCGTTCGTCTTACCCCGAACTTTAAACTCGTAGGCAAGATAGCTTTTGTAGCCGCCGTAATTGGTAATTAACTTTACCTTCAAATACTTCGCGGTAACGGGCTCAAACTTGAACTCTTGGTACGGCGATTTGAGCATCTTCGCGTTCTGCACGGTGAACTTTCCGATAGAGCGAAACGTCCCCGTAGGCGATTCGTCGCTGACGAGAAGTTCAATTTCTTTCAGGTTGTTGTCACTCGCCCCGGGAACAAGCGTGGCAAAGTTGTCGAACGTCGCCGGCTGCTCATCTTTGAACGCGTAGACCGCTTCTTGGTTGGCCAGCAGCTCGGCGGCCTCTTCTTTTCCGTCGTTGGTCTTTGTCCACTCATCGTTCGGCGCAACCAGCACCTGGCCGCCGTGCGCTTGGGCGAGGATATTATCGTCCTCAGGATTTGCCGTCGCGGCAGGAGCTGGTGCTGGATTCGAAATGACGGGCGCCGCCACTTGCTTGGTGGCTGCGGCGAGTTCGGCGGCGTCGTTGGCCGAGACGTACTTTCCGCCGCCCGCATTGGCGATGCATTCAAGCTGGGCGCGCTCTTTCGGATCAATCTTGAAACCGATTACGTTAATCTTGACTTTAACGCCGCTTTCATGAGCCAACTTCGCTGCCGCGCAGGGATCGGCGTTGCAGGTCTCCTCTCCGTCGGTGATCAGAATGATCGTATTATCGTGGCCTGCGGTCCCGGCAAAATCCTTCGCTGCCGCTGTGATCGAATTGCTCAGCGGCGTTTTCCCCAGTGGCTTCAGCGAATTTATTTTTGCTGCCAACCCAGTGCGCGGCTCAGCAAATCCCGAGATCAACTCGATGTCGTTACAATCGTCCTTCTTGCGGTGCCCATAGGCGCGCACGGACACGAATTTGTTCGAGGGAATACTCAAGAGCAGGTCCGTCAGCGCCTGTTTCGCAATGTCCATTTTTGTGCGGCCGCCAATTTTCGCGGCCATGCTGCCGGAGGCATCGATGATTAATTCGATGTTTCCTTGGTACCAAATTCCCTGGCTGGACCCGTCAGCAGCTGGAGGATGGAGCGCGACCCAGGCGCGGTCGCCTTGGGTCTGGGAATAGACGAGTATCTCAATGGTTTCGTTCGGCTTAAATTCCTTGCTGATGGCCACCAGCTCTTTCGCATTTTTAGGAGACTGTCTGTCGGCTATCCCCAGGATCACGTCGCCTTTGCGCAGGCCGACTTTCGCAGCTGGCGAGTCGGGCTCAATTTCCACAATCACAGCGCCTGGGGCGTCTTTTGAAAAATTGCGTGCCATGCGAATGTCATCGGTAGTGTCCGCGACCGCGACACCGCCTAAAACAGTGTCTTTGGCAGTCCATTCGGTCGAAGCGGACGCGTTCAAGAATGCGAGACCAAGGGCGAGGGCGGCGACACATAACTTGAGACGCTGCCTCGCCGCGCAACTGGTCGCCGGGTGACTCTGCGTTAACGCGCACCCATGCACACGGATCCAGCGGTAAAGATTGGCCTTCATGCGCGGGAGTGTGAGTAGCTGGCACCCGCCGGTCAAGACGAAACCAAACCTCCTATCACCCTGGAGAACACGCGCCACCAGTCGAATTCTTCGCCTCGTCGAAGCAAAGAGTTACTTCTTGTGACCTGTGCCGGTTGCTCCAATCTTCTCCAGGTACTTGGAAATGTGCTCCGCCGATTCCTCGACGGGAGGTCTTAGTCCCGGATGGCTCGCAAGCTTCACGTTCTGCAACGCCTTTTTGAATGCCTCTTCAGCCTCACGACTTCTGTTTTGCGCGAGTAACGCTTCGCCACGCACCTCCCATGCTCCGACGGAAAGTCCATCAAGAGCGCGCGCCGCGTCGCTCAACTTTTCCGCCTTAGCATAATCACGGTCGCGCAGATAAAACCGCGCCGCCTGCTGAAGATCGATCTTTTGTTGATCGCTCGTTAGCCCGGTCGTTTTCAACTCGATGGTAAGCGGTCTTTCTTTTCCGAATCCGGGTGACGAAACCACCTTATCAGTCTTGTCGGAAAGAAGGACTACACGAATGGAATATTTGGCCGGCTTCAGTTTTGCGAATTCTGATGCATCGATCCCGAATCGGAATAGTCCCGAAGGCACATGCTCCAAAGCAAGCAGAGGCTCGAGCTCTTTGGCAGATCGCAATGGCCGGATCGCGATGTCTGGAACATTTCCGTTCTCATCGCGGATCTCAAAGGAAAGGCGGACCGAATATTCGCCGTTCTTCTCTGATGTAAACTTGATCGGGAAAGACGTGCGTGACCCCGGGCCGGGACTGGGCGTTGCGCCCGCCGATCTGGCCGCCGCAATGGATTCAGCGTTGACGAGCTGAGCGCGGTAGGACGAAGAATAAGCAATCGGGCCGGCGTAAATAAGCAAAGGCAGCGCCGGATCGTGAGCGATTGTCTCGTCGCCATATTCAGTATCGATTATGGCCATGGGCGGAATCATTTGGCCCGCGGGGGTCTCGAATGACGACGCAGGTGCCGATGGCGATTCTCCGCCCGCTCCGCTCCCTGAGGAGCCGCCAGAAGGTTGTGACTCGGCAACGCTCGCGGTCGCTGACGGACTTGGGCTGCGAGTTTTCGTAGGCGGAGGAGCGGGAGATTGCGCACGCGAAGGCGATGGGCTGGGACTCCTTGATTTGGCAGGTGTCAACGAAGACGTTGGCGATGGAGTAACAAGTGGTGACTTAGATACTGTCGGCGTCGGCGATCGCAAGCCAGTCGGTCGAAGAGTAGCAGAAGGGCTGGGACTCCTTGGTTTGGCGGGCGTCAATGAAGACATTGGCGATGGAGTTGGCGTCGGCGAAGGCAAGCTAGCTGGTCGAAGAGTAGCAGAAGGAAATGGCGACGGCGTTTTTGCCGGCGACAAAGTCGCGGACACAGTAGGTTGCGTCGTCGGTGAGGGGCGTGCGCTCGGCGTCGCCGTTGCACTTGGAGAGACAGATTGCGTGGGCGAGCTGGCAGATGGACGTGGCGACGGCGAAACGGTGGGCGAAGTTGAACTCGCAGGCTTTGCCGTTGCAGCTTGCAAAGTCGCTGAAGGTTGGGGTTTCCCACCAGCCCCTCCTGGCGCCGGCTTCGGTTTCGGCGTCGCCGTGGGGGTTTCTGGTTGAGGAGCAAACGGCGGTTTTGGTGGTGGCGGCGATTTTGGCGGTGGCGGTTTTGGCGACGTCGGTTTTGGGCTAACGACCGGAGTTGCAGACCCTTTCGATTTGTCCGGCTTGGGTTTGCCACCAACTGGCTGGCCGGTTCCACCGGCTGCACCAAAATCTTCCTCCTCCTCTACCCGTCGCAATTTCAAAACGCAATTGGGATGTTGATCCGCTCTGGTTGAGCTTCCGTATTCCAGCGAATCGCCGCTGCACTTGTAACTGCTGCTTCCTTTTAGCGAACCCAAGCCACCCGGCCCCAACATGGCGAGCTTCGGCCAATCGACGTGGCGGCCTCCGCTATCAAGTCCCATCGCCACGCCACCGCTTACCGCAGTCTCCAACTTCGCCATTCCATCGTGCGTCGAGATCCGTGCAGTCGCCGTGCCCTTCCAGGTAGTTTTTTCGCTTGCTTTGCCGCCAATGATCACCGGTTTCATTCGCGAGTAATCCACCGTCTCGGTTCCGTCACTTTTGAACGTGACGCGAAACCCGGTGCCACCGGTCATCGAATACATGCTCGCTTCTTTGTAACTCACGCATTCCCATGTGCCGACGAGGCATGAGTCAATCAGCCCACTTGGTGTCGGCGTGGGCGTGACCGATTGGTTCTCACCTGGCCCCGCCATCGGATGCTTGGCTGCTTCCGCGCGGATTGCCGCCTGTTCATCTTCGTCGCTCAGCGCGTATTTATCTTGCAGCGCTTTGATTTCGTCCGCCGTCTTCTTCAGGCGAGACTCGATATCGTCCTGATCGGACTTACCGACGCGTTCGAATTTCCCTGTCTCCGGATTGTACCGCTCCGGTTTTCCGCTCGGCGTGTCTTGAGGCTGATAAATTTCTTGCGGTTCTTCTTTCCCATCTGCATTCGTTTTGAATGTGGACGCCTTCAGCAGTTGTCCTTTGTCGTCGTACTCGAAAACGTTTCGGGTTCCGGTACTCGAATCGACTCTCTCGAGCCGCACAACATTTCCCTGGCTGTCATATTCCGTCTTCGTCGTCACCGTGCCGGCGTCGATCGTCGTCATTTTGCCGCCGCTGTACAACGGGCGCTTCGACACCCTGCTCACAGCCGCGCCATTTTGATCGACCGTGGTCGACGTCGTTTCGCCGCGCGATTGCGAAATCGATGTCGTCGAACCGTCAGCGTTGTGCACCACGGTCGGTGGTGGCGATCCGGGCAACGGCAGGCCCTCGTCGCCCGATTTTCCTGAAGGAGTTGGTGTCGATTGAGCCACGACGCTGCAAGCCAACACTAGCGCTAATGCTGCGCTCCTCGATATCGCGCAGACCACATCGTTCCGAATTCTTCGCTTCATCGATCGAAACCGTCAACGCCACCAGGGCTCGGAGTTCATTTCACCCGCGTCAGTTTCAGCGTCGTGTTCGCGTGCCCGTCGCGCGCGGCCGAGGTTTGATATTCGAGCGTATCTTCGCTGCACTTGTAACCGTTCTTGTCCGTAGTGCTGCCTAAACCACCTGGCCCCAGGCCCGGCAACTTCGGCAAACTAAAATGCCCGGTCGCGGAATCGACTGTCATCACTGCGCCAGCGCTCACCATCTTTTCGATTTTCGCCACGCCGTCGCTGGTCGAAATTCGCGCCGTAGCCGTGCCGCTGTAAGTGGTCTTGTCCCTGAGCCCACTCATGACCGGCTTCATGTTCGAGTAGTCCACACTCTCAATCCCGTTGGCATGAAAGGTCACGCGAAACCCAGTCCCGCCCCCCGTAACAGACCCGCTAGATTCTTTAAAGCTGATGCATTCCCACGTCCCGACCAGTTGCGGATCAATCCTGGCCATTTCTGGCTGCTCAACCTTTGTTTCAACGAACTTTTCTTTCTCGGCTTTTGCCTTTTGTATGTTTTCCTGAATTTCTTTTAGCGTCTTCGGTAACGTCCCGTCTCGTGCAAATTGTTTCTCCACTTCTTCTATGAGTTCAGCGATTTGCTCATCACTCAAGCCCTTCTCATTGATGCCAGTGGAACTGGTAAACGTACTTTTCCATTTCCTAAAATTCCCGGCGACCTTCTTAGGGAAGTCCTCAAAAAACACCCAACGTTGTACCCTTCCTTCTGTATCTTCTTCATAATCAATCCCATGAACTTCCTTAATCTTTCCGGCTTTGTCTTTCCACTTTTCCCCATGCATTTTGTACTTCTCGCCTGAAACCGTAGTTTTTGTTCCGCCTTCACCATATTTCGTATCGGCGACGGTAGATTCGGTCAGGTTCTCCTGTTTTTCTTGAGCCAGGATATTTCCGCGGAAAAGACTAATTGGTGAACAGACTCCAAAGACGAGAACGAGAGAAATAATGGTGAAAGATCTCTTCCTACACTCTCCTTTAATCGGAAAGTGCCGAGCCGACAAAGATCGGCCAAGCCAAGAGTGAAATGTAAACATTTGAAATTTGGTTGCCGATCCTCGCGTATCCGCCCAAGAGGCTCCCTGATGAAGCAGCCGACGTTGCTTCACGCCAGGAAAGCGAACCGGTGTAGTATCGGGCTTGATGCTACGGATTCGCTTTCTCGCGGTCAATGAGGAATTGGACAGAGTCTTTCCAGGCGCCGTTTTTCACATTCCAAAACAACCCGAACCAGTTAAACTAATCACAAATACTGCAGGTCTGGCATGAGACTCCCGTACTGCGCGGCATTTTATTTCATCATTTTCCTGATCCTCGGCTGGTCGCGCCCTGCCTTCGGCGCCGGCACCATGCTCTTGGAAGATTTGGATTCGGTCTTCCAGACGAATCCTGTTCTCCACCAAACGTTGCTGCAAGCCTTCGACCTTTGGGATCGTGCCGAAGCAACCGGACGTGATACTTCAAGAGCGACTGACAAAAATCCGCCTTGGGTTCTTTACGGTAAACCGAAAGGCACGCCCGGTCGTTACACACTGCGAATTGAGCTGCAACTTGAGCCGAACAGTTGGCCAAGGCATCCGAAACTCGCCGGCCTGCGCATTACAAAGATCGATCCGGAACTGGCAAAACAGCTCGGCCCGACAGAGTAGTTCGCAATTTGTTGAGTTATCGCTTCTACCTCTGACTGTTTATTTCTCATGCGACGAGAAAATTTCGTTGCCACCGGCAAATACGCGCAGCACTTCCAGCTCCGCTGAAAGACAAATCAGGTCGGCGTCCGCTCCGACTGTCAATCGGCCTTTTGTTTCGAGCCCGATCGCGCGAGCAGGATTTTGTGTCGCCATTGCGACGACTTCATGCAACGGCACATTGACCTGCCTCACCATCGTTTTTACGAGGTCGATCATGCGCGAAGCACTGCCGGCGAGCGCGGAACGGTCGGCGAGCAGACAGACGCCTCCTTCCACCACGCAATCGTTGCCGAAGAGCGAAAATCGAGACCCATCCGGTAACCCGGCGCCGGCAGTTGCATCCGTTACGAGACAAATTCCGCCCGCGCCTTTCGCACGATACAACATTCTCATCAACGTCGGCGAAACGTGATGGCCGTCGGCTATGAGTTCACAACTGATCTCCCGCTCGCTCAGTGCAAACTCAAGCAGACCGGCGATTCGATAGACTCCGCGCCGCCGCGCGGACGACATGCAATTAAATGTGTGCGTAACGCTGCGTATGCCACGACCGAATGCCGCCCGGGCATCCTCATCCCAAGCATCGCTATGTCCGCCGCTCACGTTGACTCCGCGTATGTGAAAACTTTCGATTGCCTCGAGCGCTCCCGGCAATTCGGGCGCAATGGTGACGCGTCTGATCACATCCACATAATCGAGCAACTGCCGCACACGAGCCGGTGACGGGTCCTGGATAAATTCCGCGCGCTGCGCGCCGCATTTTGCTTTCGAGATGAACGGGCCTTCTACATGAACGCCCGCAACCGCGCCGATGGGAGATCGATAATCTCGGACCTCCTTTAGCACATCGACGATATTGTCCATCGGCGCTGTTGCAGTGGTGAGCAGAAGTGAAATGGTGCCGCCGCTTGCATGATAACCGCAGATGGCTTGAAACGCTTCCGCCGACGCTTCCATGCTGTCGCGGCCAAGCGCGCCGTGCACGTGAAGATCGATGAAACCAGGTGCGAGATAATTTCCGTCAAGGTGGATAACGTTTTTCCCACGCGCTGGTGTCTGCTCACGGATCTCGGCGATTTTCCCCTCTTCCATGACGAGCTCAAGCCCATCGCGAATTCCATCCGGGAAAATCAAACGCGCGTTTGTGAGGATCATGTTGCGTGACGCAGGCAATCCTGCCTGCGCGGTGAGGGTCGCTCAAATGAAATACTCGCAGACACGATTGTCTGCGTCACTTGGATGCGCTTGCCCCGGAGCGGCATAAAGTCCATCCTCTTAGGACGCGATGAACTTCGAATACGATGTCGTGATCATCGGCGGTGCGTTTTCGGGCGCGGCGACGGCGCTGATGCTCAAACGGAAACGACCCGAGGCGCGCGTCCTCATCGTCGAAAAAAATGCCGCGTTTGATCGAAAGGTTGGCGAATCGACCACTGAAGTAAGCAGTTGTTACATGACGCGTATCTTGGGTCTCACCCATTACCTCGGCCATCATCAACTGGCCAAACAGGGATTGCGCTTGTGGTTCTCGAACCGGCCCGATCAACGCTTTGACGATTGCGTCGAGGTCGGCACACGTTACCAGAGCCGGTTGCCGGGCTTTCAAGTCGATCGGGCAAAACTCGACTCGCACATGCTCGGGCTCGCAGTGCAAGCAGGCTGTGAGCTCTGGCGTCCCGCGAAGGTAACAAACTTGGAGCTAAATAATGGCAATGGCCAAAAGGTCAGCACCGCGCTCGATGGTGGCGAACGCATCGTCCACGCGCGTTGGATTGTCGATGCTACGGGACGCGCAACCATGCTCGCGCGAAAACTTGGATATTTTCGCCCGAATACGGAGCACCCCATCAATGCGGTCTGGGCGCGATTCACAGGCGTGAAGGAGTGGGACAGCTATGAGTGGCGAGAACGCTTTCCCGATTACGCGAATGGTTGTCGCACTGCGCGGGAATGGGCCACCAATCATCTCTTCGGCCGCGGCTGGTGGGTTTGGATCATCCCATTGCATGGCGGTGACGTCAGTGCCGGCATCGTTTACGACAACCGTATTTTCAAATTGCCAGAAGGCCGGAGCCTAGGGCAACGGCTGCACGACCACATTCTCAGCAATCCAGTCGGCCGCGAAATCTTCGGGGCGGCCCGTGTGATTGAAGGTGACGTGCATGCATTGTCGATGTTGCCGTATCACAGCGAAAAAGTTTGCGGTGACGGCTGGGCCGCAGTGGGCGACGCTGCCGGTTTTATCGATCCGCTTTACAGTCCCGGGCTCGATTTTTGTTCTTACACATCCTATTACGTTGCCGATCTACTAGCGTGTAATTTAGCGGGCGAAGATGTGACGGAGCGGCTTCGCCATTACAACCAGCAATTTCCGATCACGTACCGGTCTTGGTTCGAAAGTCTCTACAAGGACAAATATTATTACATGGGCGACGCCGACCTGATGTCGGCCGCGCTCCTTCTTGATGTAAGCAGTTACTATCTCGGTTTGGTCCGCGCAGTTTATCGCGATCCAGAATGTGCATTTCTCAATCTTCCGTTCACGGGGGTTGGCGGCAGATTCGCTCGGAACATCATGCGTTTTTATAGCCGACGTCTCGTTGCGTTGGCAAATCGGCGATGGGAGACTGGTTACTACGGCAAAAGAAACGCCGGCTGGCGCGAGCTTTACGATGGATTCGTTCCGGACACTCGGCTTCGCAAACAAGTTTTCCGCGGCCTGCGGCGCTGGTGGAAATGTGAACTGATTAACCTGGCGTTGATGTTTCGTGGGCGCGCACCAATGCCAGCAAAGCAGCCTTCGGCAACCGTTCCAACAGGAGCATGGTAGGCATAGTCTTAATCCTACTCATATTCGTATTCCTAATCATTCTGTTTAACCAATGCACGTGTCCCTCGACCACGAAAAACTCGAAGTGTACCAAGCCTCCATCGAGTTCATCACATGGACGATCCCTCTCTTGGACGGACTGCCCGGAAGTGCATCCGTTCGTAATCAACTGGACCGCGCCTCGACGTCTGTTCCCCTGAACATCGCCGAAGGAAACGGAAAATTTACTTCGCCTGATCGCTGCCGATTTTTCGATAACGCCCGTGGTTCCGCATTGGAATCAGCCGCATGTCTGGATGTGATGGCAGCCAAAAGATTCGTCAGCGCGGCGGAAATCCAAGCGGGCAAAGCGATGCTCGTAAAGATTGTGTCGATGTTGTTTGGACTAATCCGCGCAAATTCTGACGTGCGGGTCTTCGAAGAGCCAGCAGGCTATCGGATAGCGAAAGAACCGAAGGAGAATAGGAGTAGGAGTAAGAATACGAAATAAGACCCGAATCACTTGGTCACATCTGTTAATCCTATTCCTAATCTTACTCCTGTTCTTTCCTACCTCATGTACTACGGACTGAGCAGGGTTCCGTACCAGCGCAGAAAAATCTCGCCAAAAAACATCCAGGTAACTGCGCCAAAGGCCAGATAAGGTCCAAAAGGCAGTTTGGCTGACCAGACGCGTTTCCCCATGACGAGCGTGATCAATCCGACGATCGAGCCAAGAAGTGATCCGGCGAAAAGACTAAACAAGACCGCGCGCCAGCCGAGAAATGCGCCAATCGCAGCCAGAAACTTCAGGTCGCCGCGCCCCATTGCCTCGCGCGGAATCACCAGCTCGCGCGCAACACCCGAAATATGCGTCACATCGTCGAGCATTAGCACGCGGCCCTCGGCGGTGACGCGGTCGTAGCGGAAATCCAGCGTCACATTTCCAAACGTGTGCTGGTCGATTCTGACTTCATCGCACTCGAGCAGCAGTCGATCCTTTTCTCGCGCAAAATAATCGCTCCACAGACTTTCTTCAGTGCCCACCACGAAATCGGCATCCTGCCCGCGTTTTGTCCAGGTGAACGACGTCGGCGCGTCAAATCGAATTCGTTTTCTGCCAAAAGCGATTTTGCCCGCTTCCAAGACAATCAAAAGAATCACGTAACCGAGCGCGGCCGCGAGCAGCGCGCGAATCCCAGCCGCAACGCGCGAACCGGTGGCCATCAAAGCTGGGACAGTCACACTGCAAAGGACCCCAGTGATTATTCCGCCGATCGTGACCCGGTCTGGAATAATGAAATGCTCAAAATCGATAAATGTTCCTATGATGAGGAACGAGACAAAAACCCAATACGCGGTCGCCACCTGCCAAGAGAAGTGCTCCCAGATCGCCAGAAAAAGGAGCGCGGTAACGAGTTCCACGGCGAAATAGCGAAACGAAATTTTGGCGCCGCAATTTGCGCAGCGACCGCGGAGCACGAGCCAGCTAATCAGCGGCAGATTCTGATGCCAGGGAATCGGCTGCTTGCAGTTCGGGCAGAACGAGCGACGGGGCCGGTGAATCGAGAGATCGACTGGCCACCGGTAAATGCAGACGTTCAAAAACGAGCCGACGGCCGCGCCGAGCACAAATGCAAACCCCCCGAAGAGAAATTTGTAAATCGGATAGTGCACGCGATTACCCGGCGATCCGTTTTAGACGGCGGCGCTCCATGAGCCAGGCAATCCAGATGCAGCTTTCGTAAAGCAGGCACATCGGCAGCGCCATCGCGACCAATGTCAGAATGTCCGGCGTGGGCGTAATAATCGTCGCCAGAATAAAGATGAGGACGACGGCATACGGCCGGGTGCGCGCCATAAACTTGTAAGTGATTAATCCAAACTGGACCAGCGCCAGAACCACCACCGGCAATTCGAACGCCAGGCCGAAGCCGAGCGTGAAGCGGGTCGCGAAAGAATAATACTGTTGAACGGTCCAGGTAGGCGCCCAGCCGAGCGACTCGGTGTCGCGAAAGAAAAAGAGGATCGTTTTGGGCAGCAACCAAAAATAACAAACCATCACGCCCAGAAGGAACAGTGCGAAGCTGACGCCAATCGCTGGAAACAAAAAGCGTTTCTCCACGGCGGTGAGCGCCGGCAAAACAAATTCTGCCAGGAAATACAGGAGCAGCGGAAAGGAGAGAATAATGCCGGCGTAAAACGCCAGATGAAACGAAATCACGATGGAATCTGTGATGCCGAGCGCCTTAAGGGTGCCGATCTGTGAACCGACATCTCGCAGCGGCATCTGCATTACTCGCACCAGCGTCGAGCGAAACAGAAAGCAAACGATCATCGCGACTCCCAGCGTGATCGACATCTTCACAATGGTCCATCGCAAGTCTTCCAAATGCTCGAGAAACGGCTTGGAAGTTTCGCTCTCCGGCAAGTCGCGAAATTTGAAGATGTCTTGCAGCGCCATGGGTCAAGAATTCGAAATCCGAATGTCGAAACAAAGCCCAAAAGCGCAAATGCTCGAAAGCTTTCTTGAAAGCTTCACTCGGTAGGGGCGGACAAGTCCTCTGCACGCCATTTTGATTCGGGAACTGCGGCGCGCGCGGAAGTGACGCGCCCTACCAAATGCAACAAACGCACGCGCGCGTTGACAGGCGGGCGAATGACAGCCCTCAGAATGACACTGCGGGTAAAAGTCCACGCGCCCAGAGACGCGCCACCATGCCTAGAGTATTTGCATCGCGGATTTCGTTCTCGGCGATCATCCGGCGAATTTCGGAAACGCTGAACGCGCGGCAATCCAAAATCGATTCCGATTCGTCGCGCACATAATTCGGGCATGCCACGACCGGACGCGCCAGAAAGAAATAGCCACGCTCATCCGTGAATCCCGGCGATGAAAAATAATGGCCAAGCGGAATGAGCTCGCCGCTTTTGGCGAGTTCATAGCCAGCCTCCTCGCGAAGTTCGCGTAACGCGACCTTCTTCATCTCGTCTTGATCAGCATTGTGATTGTCGATCTGACCGGAGGGCATTTCCCAGATCGCTTCGCGAATTGGGATGCGTTCCTGTCGAATGAGAACAATTTTACCGCCCCGCGTCATCGGTGCGATGATGACGGCCGCTTTGCGGTGTACGATTGTCCACGCGCGCGGCCCGCTTTCCAATGGCGTTCGGACGTGATCCGTCACGACCTCCACATGCGCGTTCGCAAAGTGCCGCTCGCTCGAGATGGTTTCCCATGTGTGGTCCTTCACGCGGAAAGATTATGAACGCGGGCGCGAAAAAGCGAATGCTTAGGTAGGGCGGTCGCCTGCCTTCGCTGCGCTACGGCGTGGCATGTCAGAACTGTCCACATGGAATTGAATCAATGGCAAATCGGTAAGTCCCGTATGCTGACCGTAACGCCCCAGCGGTCTCGCCGTGACGCGCCAGATAAATTACGCGAAGAATTTCGGCCGCCATGACTGGTCTGCTGATCGATTAGTTCGAGTCGTTCTCATAAAACGTTTACTTGCCAGGTGCGATCTGCCCAACGCTGATTGCGCTTCCAAAAAAATGTAAAGGCAACCATTGAACCGTGCGGCAAGTCTGCGCTCGGAAGATCCGCGAACCAGAGATCCAGTTCGGGCTCATGACTGGTGTCCAAATGCCGAGTGCGCGCCGAACCAGCCGTAGACCAAACGATAGTTGCTTCCGCAGCGACGATGATTCGCAAGATTTTTCCGCGAAACACACGCCGCAGAGAATGGCGAAGAGTCCAAATCTCATAGCGACTCTGCACTGGATTTACGACGTAGCGTTGGTGCGCCGGTTCAACGCGGTCGAAGCAAACACCGTCATGCCGGCTGCGCACCAACGAGACGTATTCGGCGTGGGACCAGCAAAGCGGCATTGCCGCGCCGGTCGGACAACCGCGCTTCATCCTCGCGTCCGGCAAGTCAGGTCCGTCCCATACCTGCTCTGTGAGCATACCGCCCTGGTTCGAGAAATTTTCCATCGTAGCGATGAACGACTTTGGATCGCGACCCGCAGCCAGTTCGTAATGGCCGCGTTCTCCTGTCAAAATCGGCCAGCACCGTCCTACGCCAGTCCCGTCGAAGGCGCTGCCATCATCCTTTTGCCCATAACCGTCGTGATTGTAGCGGCGCCAACCCGGGCCCTGCGGCAGATCATGTTTGAGCACACGATCGATTACTTCGATCGAGTCGCGCACGAGCGGATCCTCTGCGTTACGAATGCCGAACCGCACTAAGTGTAGGAAATCGCCGCCGACTACATTCCGCGCCAGATGCAGGCCGCCGCCGTTAGCAATCTGAATCATCGCGGTGTTCGGATTGGGGTGCGGATCAGGCGCATTCGGATCGGTCGGAGTGATGCGGATGTAATGGCGACGAATCCCCGCCACCAATTCACCCTGCGTCGTGACCGTCCAGTCTTCGATGTGCGCCGCCAGCCAATCGGCATATGCGAAAATGAAATTTGCAACATCTGTTTGGCCGAATTCCGTCGCCCACTCTGCGGCGCACGCGAGAGCAGCAATTACCGTTGCAATGGTGGAAGGCGAGTAGCCGGCGTTTTCTTCCCAGCGATCCTGACTCGTAACCGGCCCTTGCAACATCAAATGCGCGGCGGCGCGCACGATCATCGCGCGAGGACTGAACAAGCCGAGCGCGTCATGCTTGTGCAAACGCCATGCCAGCAATATCGGCATCGCGAGTTGGTCGAGCTGCAACCCCGACCAATAGGCGGTCCCATCGATCCAGCTGTTTTGTGGGAAACTGCCGTCCGGCCGCTGAATCGCCGCCAGCCAGATCAACGCACGCAGTGGCGTGCCTGTCTGGCCGGTGGCGAGCAGCGCGGTTGCGCTGTGCACGAGATCGCGCGTCCACACGAGATGATAACCGCCCAGGTCTTGGTCTCCCTTGGTTTCACCCCAAGGAATGCTCATCGAGGCGACGATTGCGCCTTGAAAAACTTTGTCCTCGTGCGCCAGCAATATGCATCGGCTCAGTCGATACATTCCGCCGGCGTCGCACGTGTCGCTGCTGAAATCGAATTTTGGATCCACAACGGCGCGTTGCCACTGACGAACATACCCGTCGCGCTTTGCCTCGAATGGGTCCGCCAACGATTGAAACAGCTTCGTGGCGGCACTCTGGTAACTTCGGCCAAATGCAACCGCAAGTGAGAATTCACCGTTGTCTGGGAGATCGATTTCCGCAGTCAGCGCGATGTTACCGTTGTCTGCTGCCGGAAATTCCCAGTCCATTTGGAAATTGTGCATAAGGTCCTGCCAACCATCGCTGAAGCCGACGTAGCCGACCGATCGGCGAGAGAAACCCGTGCTGCATGCCATTACGAGGTGAACGTTCTGGCGCTGAGCGTGGATCAATTTGTTGCCTCCGATTTCCGAACACCATCCGGAGTTCCCAGCGCCAAAACCGGCAATGTGCGGCGCCAGCAACGTGTAAAGCCGCAACTTCCCGCGTAACGATTCATCGAACACTTCTACCCTAGTGTGCACGAGCAAGACCGACCCATGCGGATCGGTGAGCACGTGTTTCACCAAACGATAGCGGCCGCGCGGTTCCGAATTCGTTAGGCGATAAAAGAGGCAATCGCGCTCCGGGTATTCGATCACGTGATTGAGGTCACGTTTTTCTTCATGGCAAAACGTCTCGCCATCGCTGATGAGAAACTGGAAGTCGCGTGTGTTTGGTTTATCGACATGTGGATAGTAAATCTCATTGACGATTCCGTGGCTGAGCGTGAACCAGACACGGCAACTTGTATGATAGGCGGTGCCGACGCCTTCCTTCGCACTCGAAGTCCAGCGTGGCTCGATCCCAGGCGCGCCAAAAGCAACTGAGTTCTCAGCCGGATTCATCTGTGGGGCCGCAGATGGAGCGCCAGCGCTGAATCTGCTTCGCGATGTTCTCCGGCGACGGCGCTCCGATGGCTAGTCGGTTCGCCAGCGCGCGGCCAACATCGAAAATTTTCGCTACGTCGGTTTCGAAGAATGGCGAAAATTTTTGGAGTTCAGCAAGCGGAAGCTGATTGAGCGGAATTTGATTCGCTGCACAACGCGCGATGATTTTCCCGATGATTGCGTGCGCTTCGCGAAAGGGCGTTCCTTTTTGCACCAGATATTCGGCCAGGTCTGTTGCGAGAAGGTTCGGATCGCTTGCGGCGGCTTGCATGCGTTCGCGATTAATTTTCAATTCCGGGAGCGCTGCCGCAAAAATCTCAAGCTCGGAGCGAACGGTATCGACTGAATCAAACAGCGCGTGCTTATCTTCCTGCAGGTCTCGGTTGTAAGATGAGGGAAGCGCTTTCATCATGGTGAAGATCGACATCAAATTTCCGTAAAGCCGTCCGGTTTTGCCGCGAGTCAGCTCGGCGATGTCGGGATTTTTCTTCTGCGGCATCAAGCTCGAGCCCGTGGAAAATCCGTCGCTGAATTCCAGAAAACCGAATTCGGTCGTGCTCCAAATGATTAAGTCTTCACTTAGGCGCGACAGATGCATCCCAATCATGGCGAGACAAAAAAGAAACTCGCACACGAAATCGCGGTCGCTAACGGCATCGATGCTGTTCTGACTCAGACGGGAAAAATGGAGTTCGCGCGCGAGGAACTCGCGATCGAGGACAATGGTCGATCCAGCGAGCGCGCCGGAACCCAGTGGGAGAACATCTATTCGAACAAAACAATCATCGAGACGCTCCCTGTCGCGTTCAAATGCCTCGATTTGCCCCAGCAAGTAATGCGAAAGAGTAATCGGCTGGGCACGCTGCAAATGCGTGTAACCTGGCATCACGACATCGATGTATTTTTCCGCCAGATCGAGCAGTGCCTTCTGCAAATTCCGTAGGCGCGCCACCACTTCCGCGATCTCCCCTTTGGCATAAAGCCGAAGATCGAGCGCAATTTGGTCGTTTCGGCTGCGCGCGGTGTGCAGTTTCGCGCCCGTTGCGCCGATTCGTTTCGTAAGTGCTGCTTCAATATTCATGTGTACGTCCTCGAGCGATCGATCCCATTCAAATTTGCCAGAGTCGATGTCCTTCTCGATCGCGCGCAAGCCGCTCTCGATCTTTCGACATTCAGCGGCCGTCATGACTCCTGCGCGTGCAAGCGCCGCAGCGTGGGCGATTGATCCCGCGATGTCATAGCGATAAAGTCGCCAATCGAACGAAACAGATTCGCCGAAGCGCTGCGCAATCTCCGCGGCGGGCTGGTTGAATCTTCCCGTTCGCATGGTCAACCGACCGATGCAGCCCGTGTTACAGTTGCGGAGACGTATTTCGCGTCTTCCAGAGCAAACTTCCGCACTTCGACCGCCACTTTCTCAATCGGAAAACTTTTCAGCAAATGCGTTGCGAGCCGGTCCGCCAATGTTTCGATCAGATTGACCGATTGATCGCGCACGAAACTCTTCGTCTGCTCAGCTACTGCTGAATAGTTGACGGTCTGATCGATCTTGTCCGCCAGATCGCGCCCGTCGTGATAGGGCCAAAAGGAAATACTGACAGTTAAACGCTGCGGCGTGGCACGCTCTCCTTCCGGCACTCCGATACGAGTGGAAATCTCAAGCTGCTCGATGTGAATTTCGTCGGAGAAAGGGTAGGACTCGTTGGACATTCGACAAGATTACTGCAGCGCCGGTGAAGGCGACAACGCTGAATCTTGCGCCGGAGTCGATCACGAGCATGAGGACGAGTTTGGCGGTGTCTTGACGTGATGACCTGCGCGTCGACTTTGATCGGGCGATGAAAACGGTCTGGCGCCTGTTTGTTTATTTGAAGCGGTATCCGTGGATGGCTGCGGGGACACTGAGCTGCGCGATCCTGACTACGCTGATGGTGATCGTTTTTCCGAGCGCCACCAAATGGATCATCAACGACGTGGTACGCGCACAGCGGGCGGACAAGTTGCTGCCGCTAATTTTGCTGGCCGCAGTGGCATTTCTGCTTCAGCACGTTTTCAACTCGCTGCGGATCATTCTGAACAACACGTTCGAGCAAAAAGTCATCTTCGATCTGCGCAGCGATTTGTATTCGCACATACAAGTGCTGCCGTTGCGTTGGTTCGATAATCGGGCCACGGGCGATCTGATGACGCGAGTGATCGAGGACGTGAACTCGGTCGAGCGCGTGCTGATCGATGGAATCGAGCAGGGCGTGGTTGCGGTATTGCAAATCGTGATCGTGCTGGCCGTGATGTTTTATTGGAATGTGAAGCTGGCAATCCTTGCGTTGGTGCCGTTTCCGCTGCTCATCGGTGGCGCGCTCGCTTACACGCTCACCGCCCATCGGCGTTATCGATTGCAGCGGCGCGCCTCGTCGGACATCAACGCGCTGTTACACGACAATCTTGCCGGGATTCGCCAGATCAAAAATTTCGTGCGCGAACAAGAGGAACATGCGCGCTTCAATCGGGCGAGTGATCAACTGCGGCGCGCCACGCTGGTGGTGATGCGGGTGTGGGCCATTTACTCGCCATCGATGTCGATGTTTGAAGCGATTGGCGCGGTGCTTGTGCTCGGGTTTGGAAGCCACGCCGTTCTAACAGGCGGGATGCAGCTCGGTGATCTAGTCGCTTTTCTCATGCTGACGGCATTTCTTTACGATCCGATCAGCCGGTTGCATCAGCTCAACCAACTTGTGCAAGCCGGGCGCGCCGCGGGCGAACGCGTGTTTGAGATTCTCGACGAACCAGCTGAGCCGGGAGTTGTAGCCGCGATCGGTGATCGCGGCCCCGGGATCAACGATCCCGGCTACAGCACACGCATTCTCGGCGATATTCGCTACGAGGACGTGCGCTTTAGTTACGCGGAAGGGCTACCTGCGCTGAGGCACGTTTCGTTTCATGCGCCGCCGGGCGCGACGATTGCGCTGGTCGGCGCGACTGGTGCCGGAAAATCGACGCTGGTGAATTTGCTCGTGCGCTTTTACGAATTCACCAGCGGCCAGATTTATATCGATGGCAAACCGATTCGCGATTACGAGTTGCGGGCGCTGCGCGAAGCAATCGGCGTAGTCACACAGGAAAGTTTCCTGTTCAACGGGTCGATCCGGGAAAATCTTTTGATGGGAAAACCGACTGCCACTGGTGTGGAGCTCTGGCGCGCGGTGGACGCAGCAAACGCGCGCGCATTTATCGAGCGTTTACCGGAAGGTCTGGAGAGCGTGGTGGGTGAGCGCGGCGTGAAGTTGAGCGTGGGCGAAAAACAGCGGCTCTCGATTGCGCGAGCGCTGCTGAAAGATCCGCCCATTTTGATTCTTGATGAGGCGACCGCGAGCGTGGACACCGCGACGGAACGATTGATTCAGGAGGCGCTCGAGCGCCTGATGGCGAATCGGACATCGATTGTGATTGCGCATCGGCTTTCGACCATTGTGCACGCGGACCAAATTCTGGTGTTGGATCACGGCAGCATTATCGAGCGCGGCGCGCACGATGAATTGGTCGCGCTGGATGGAAAATATGCGCGGCTGTGCCGGCAAAGTTTGCTCGACGCCTCGCCAGTGCGGGAGACAGAGCCCCGGGAAGAAATCGTTGCGTCCCAAACCCTCGAGAAAGAGGAGCGATTGCCGGTCTAAGAAAAACCTTCGAGTTGCGAGAATCAATCGTGTCTCTGTAGCCGCCGCCCCGTGGGCAGCGCGCACGCTTCGCACAGCGAAGCGGCTACAGCAGGAGCTTCGGAGAAAATTATTATTCCGCTGGCGTTGGCGTCGGCGTGGCAGACGTTGGGATCGAGATAGTTTGTCCGGCCTGCAATTTGCGACCGTCTTCGATGTGATTGGCTTTTTGCAATTCATCCACAGTCACTTTGTACATTTTGGCTATGGACGTGAGTGTCTCTCCCCGTGCAACGATGTGCGTGTTACCCGCCGATGGATGTGGAGACGCGACTGTAACGCCAGGCATCGATGGCGCCGGCGTACTTTCTCCGACCATTACTCCTGGACGAATGTGCGAGACCTGTTGCTCCAGCTTCAAGATTTCCTGGGAAAGCGCATCAATCTTCGCATTCTGTTCATCGATTTTTTTCGCCAGCATTTCGATTTGGGCGGCGTCGACTGCCTTCGTGGACTCCGGCGTAGGCGTCTGAGCAAAAGCAGTCGCAACCCCGAACCAGACCGCGGTAAAAAAAATAGCCGCCAGCTTCATAGGGGCGAAACTTTGCCACTGACAGATTTGTCTGGCAAGCATGGCCTTGGAATGACGAATGACGACAAATCACAGCAATGGCGATCGATCTATTCGATATTAGAGCTTCGTCATTCATTCGTCTTTGGTCATTCGCCTACCGCGCCGTAGCACCGCGAAGGCGGGCGCTTCGTCATTCGCTCTGTGGCTTGCCTTTCGAACATTTGCCCTTAGATTTTTTTATGCCTGAGCGCATCCAAAAACCGGCAGAACCGGCTCCGTGGGAACCAAAACAAGGCGATGGTGGAGGCCCGCGTTCGCCGGACGTTTCGCGACCGGACACAAAGGATCTTTTGAAAAAAATGCGCAAGGTCGATCCCAACCAATCCAAGCGCTATCGCCAGCGTACGGGTCAGTGATGGAGCGCTCTCCGGTGGCGTTTGACCAGAATTCTTCTGGCGCAGCGAGCGATTTCCCTGCACTGCTGCGACGTAATGGCCTCCTTGCCCCGGCGGTTGTCAATCCCGTGCCACAGGCGGTGACGCTACAAAAAACGTGGCAGCCGACCGAGGCGACCACAATTCTGGCTTTCAAATTTTCAGGCGGCGTGCTGGTAGCGGGCGACCGCCGTGCGACCGCTGGCAACACGGTCGTGTATGATCGTGCCGACAAAGTTTTGGAAATCGATCGGCATTCGATCATGGCTATCGCCGGCGTGCCGGCGACGGCTTGGGAGATGGCGCGCGTGCTCGAGCACTCTTTCCAATTCTTCCGGCGAACCCAGCTGCAGGAAATGAGCGTCGACGGAAAAGTGCGCGCTCTATCCAAACTGTTGCGCGATAATTTCGGCTTCGTCATGCAGGGCGTGGGAGTGGTGGTGCCGATTTTCGCGACTTACGATTCTCATCCAAAGCCCGACGCGCGTCTCTATTTTTACGACGCGATGGGCGCGCAATTTGAAGCGACCGATTACGCGGCGACTGGGTCGGGCTCACCTGCTGTGCGCGGCATTCTCTATTACGAAAACACCTGGGGTGCGAAGCCATTGCAAGAATTGAGCGAAGATGAGGCGGTATCGATCGCATTACGGGCGCTTGATACGGCTGCGGAATCCGACACATCGACGGGCGGCGTGGATCGCAGCGGGAAGATTTATCCCCTCATCAAGATTGTATCGCGCGAAGGCATCACTACTTTGCGGGAGAGCAAAATCGCCGCCGTGTTCAAGGAAACGGTTGCATGATCGAAGAACCGTACCGTTGGGTCGAAGCGATCGCCAACCGCCGCGAGTACATCGAAGCGCAACTCGCTCCGGGCAGTCCGATCGCGGCACTCGGTTGTCGCGATGGTATTTTGTTTCTCACTCTCGGCCAAACGCGGCAGAAAATTTTCGAGATCTACGATCGGATTGCCATGGGGGCAATTGGTCATCCAGGGGACATCGAGCGGTTGCGAATGGCGGCGATTGAACTGGCCAGCACAGAGGGTTTCACTCGCTCGGCTACGGATGTTTCACTCCGGCGGCTGGTGCATTATTCGCTCAGCCCTGTAATGAAGACCGCGTTTGAACAGGTCTATGGGCCGCCCTATCTAGCGCGAATGCTCTTTGCCGAGGTGGCAGAGCGCCCCGAAGAGGATTTGTTTTTACGGGTCGAATACGACGGCGAGATTGGAACCAAGGGCGCTACCTACGCCCGCGAGCGGCAGGATTTTGCGGTGCTCAGCGGTACGCAGCAGTCGAGGGAACTGATGGAAGCTTTTCTCAAAACTCAGCATGCGCCGGATGCCAGTTTTGAAGCGACATTCAACTCTGCGCTCGATGCATGGAGTATCGGGCATATGACTTTGCAGGCCACCGAAGCAAAGGAACTGCCCGAGCGCGCGGCCGTTCTGAAGCATCGACAGGAACAATTGGCAACTGCCGGAATCGAAGCGGCATTGCTTGAGCGCGATGCGAGCAGGGCAATTCGTTATCGATCGCTATCGGATACGGAATTGCGCGCCCTGATTAACGATTAACTTATGGAGAGAAAAATTTTTGCCGAAATCACAAATGAAACGAGCGCTTCGGAACATCCTGGCGTTGGGGGGCCTGTTGCTGATGATTGGGTCCTTCGTCTGGATGCAGTTTCGCCAGGCTGAGAGACCCGCGCGCCCAAAAGAGCCGAAAACCGCGCAACCTCCGAGTACTCCCAGTCCATTTGCGGTAGTTGTTCTTGATCCCGGCCACGGCGGCCAGGACTCCGGCGCGATGTGCGGCGGCGTATTGGAAAAAGATCTGACACTGGACGTGACGCGACGAATCGATCGGCTGCTGGACTCTGAAGGCATCGCCACATTAATGACCCGCGTGGGAGACACCTACGTTTCCCTGGCGGATCGCGCGGCATTCGCCAATCGAGTGAGAAATTGCATTTTTGTCAGCATTCATTTCAACGAAGATAACAAGCCGGTGGCCAGCGGAGTGGAGACCTACTACGCCGCGCATCAAATTACTGCAGGTTCGTTCCTGGCTTCGTGGTTGCCTTTTCTGTGGCGACCACTTTCGGATTCGCCGAATGCCGAAAGCCAAAATCTCGCCGGATTTGTTCAGGAAGCGCTGGTGGCACGCACGCGGGCTCTGGATCGCCGCATACAGGCCAGACAATTTTTTGTGATCGCGAACGTGACTTCTCCCGCTGTTTTGGTGGAGGGAGGATTCCTCACCAATAAGGAAGACATTTCCAAACTCGCGAGCGGCGACTATCGCGATCAGATCGCAGCAGCCGTTGCCGACGGCATTCTGCGTTACCGCGACGCTGCGATCCACCGGAAGTCACGGTTGGCGGTAACAGATCCGGGAAAGCGCTGAATAGGCAAAAGGGCAAACCGTCAAAATGACATCGGAATGAAAATCAAGATCGCTGCCCTGATCTTTATTGGATCGACGATACTGACACGCGCCGATCAGTTGGTTGAAAGTGTGCAGCAAGCGTTGAAGGACCAGGGCTTCTACTATGGCGAAGTGTCCGGTGAAATGAATTCGAATTTAACCGGAGCCATTCGCCGTTACCAAATTCGCAACGGACTGCAGGTTAACGGCGAGCTCAACAGCGAGACGCTTCAATCGCTTGGAATTAACTCGTCTGCCTCCGCGCGACGGGCAACGAAGCCTGCATCGCCCAGCCCTAGTGAGCCTGCTAAACCCAGCCAACCATCTTCCAACGAGCCAGCAAACGCGGGTCCCGCACCGCCGATTCCACCTTTCGGCAACGCGCCGCAAGACCAGGAACTTTATCCTTCCAATCCCATGACCCCGGGCGTTTCGCCAGGAGGGGTTTTTGCCGGGACACCATTCGAGGCCGCGCCTTACGCCGTGCAACGCAATATGCTGCTCTCGGCCCAAATAGCGCTGGCCCGCCGCGGCCTCTATCACGAACAGATTGACGGTGTCTTTGGGCCAGCGATGGAATTTTCCCTACGCGCCTATCAAGCGCGAACGAGACTTCCGGTAACGGGCCGGCTGGACTTGGAAACGCTTGCGGCTCTTCAGCTATTGCCGGGAGAGCGCGCGCCGGCGTTTCATTCACCACGGAAGCACGGACATCCATGGCCGAACGAACCGATCCGCGGCGAGTGGGTTCCTGAGTAATTCATGACGCAGGCGATCCTGCCTGCGAAGACGGGAGCGCAGACAAGATTGTCTCCGTCACAATCTCCTATTTAGGATTGTCGAAATGCACCGATTGTAGCTCAGCCCAAACTGTACCGACGAAAATTTGGGCTTCAATGCGAAGCAGAAGCCGCTCCGCATCATCCGACACCCAGATTGCAGCACGCCGAAATTTCCGATGCGGTTCCAGTTCCAAGTGCTTGCCGATGCGCTTTAGCTGCAAGTCAAGTTTGATCGCATTGTAAGCGCCGGCGTGCACGGAGATTTTTTCGCGCCCGACTACCGTGAGCGTAGCAAGATAAGCATTCGTAGTCGGGTAAACCACAATGCGGTAAACACTGCGATCTCGAAGCGGTTGACTGCGCAAATAAAGCGCCGCCGAGTGCAGATCGAACAGGTCTGGGAAACTAAGCTGGCGAGTCTTTGTTTCGGCGGTATCGCCCTGGCCTTCTGTTCTCGTCCGAGTTACTCCGCTACTTGTGAAGGTGAGATGAGTAACGATTTTTTTTGATCGATAACTTTCTGTCTGCTGAGTTTCGATCGGCTGCAACGTTTCCGCGCTGGCGGCTGCGCGGTGGTTCACATCCAGTCTCCACAGCACCCGAACCAAGCCGATCGTTCGGCCCGTTCCGTCGAACTGAAACTTATCTCTGGACGGCTTAGTAAAATGAACCTCTGCAGTAGCGGCAGTAAGTCCGGCCCACCCGAAGCGATAGGACGCACGCAGAGGACGCAGCTCGGGAAAATTCCCGGCCGGATCCTTGCTGACCGTAGCCTGCCAATTCGCCTCCGGCAAGCTGGCGCAGAACGCAAACAACAACGCGATCAAGCATTGCGTAGGAAATTTGCTTGGTGTGAACATCTTCACGGCCCACTGCTGTTCACGAATCGTCGTTATGTGGCCGCCTGGTTCTCCTGTACGCAAAAATACACGCGAGTTTCGCCCGCGTGTATTTCCGAATGGTCGAACGTAATTAGGGTTTCGCAGCTCTTGCTGGCGTCATAGAGGGACTCGCGGAAGTTCTTCTAGTCGAAGTTGCTGTAGCGCGGCCGGGTTTGTTTAGCGTGTCGACGATCTCGTTGGTAAAATCAACATTGTCCGGCGCGTACATCACGACAGGAACTCCATTGATGCTCATGCCCGACTTATCGAGAACAAAATCCAGATTCTTGGTTTTTACTTTCTCGGTCACGACGTCTGTGATTTCCTTTACGATTCCTTCCCGGACGCGCATCAGTTGTTCTTGCAATTGTCGTTCCCGGGTTTGACGGAAATCGCTAATCTCCCGTTCCATGTTCTTGATGTTGGCAATCTTGTCATCGCGTTCCTTTGCCGTTTGCGTTTTCCTATCCGCGCTCAGGGCCGTCGACTCCAGCTGCTTGTTCAAATTATTGATTTCATCCAGCGCCTTTTTGTAAGCTTCCGCCCGATCATCATATTCTTTCTTGGCGGCGTTTTTGGCGTCGTTAATTTTTACTTCGGCTTCCCTGGTCTTGTTATATTCCTTAAACGCGCGCTGCATATCGACCGTTCCGATTTTCAGCGCGCCCTGTGCAAAAACCGCAACCGGAAGGGCGAGCGTCAGCGCAAAGAGTATGGACAGAGACTTTTTCATAAAACAGAGGATACGGTGGTCGGAATCGCGTTAGACTGCAACCATATATATTCGTTCAAAATTGATAACCAACACTGAAGTTGAAGTGGCCGCCGCCATGGTAGCCGTCGCGTTGAAGCGGATATCCATAGTCAAGACGCATTGGGCCGATGGGCAAATTCAGCCGAAGCCCAACACCGACATCGGAAGCGATGTGCTTGAAGTCGAAAGACCAGGAGTCAGCGTTAACGAAACCGGTGTCGTAAAAGATCGCGCCGCGCGCTTTTTCGATAATGGGGAAAGTCCATTCGATTGTCGCCCGAGCCATTGATTGTCCTCCGATCGGTTCGCCGTTGTCGTCTTGCGGGCCAACTTCGCGGTAGGGAAATCCACGGAGGTTGTTTGCACCACCGAGATAAAGGCGCTCATAGATTGGGACAAAAGCGCCATTGCCCCACGTATCAACTGTGGCAATCTCACCGTTGAAAAGCAGGATGGTGTCCCATTTAAGACGAAAATATTGCGACGCCTCCAGGTCCCACCCGTAGATCTGGGTATCGCCTCCCAGAAAACCGCCCGCAACATAAGGCGAAAAGGTGATGCGCTGCCCAACTCGCGTGAGCAACGGGTTGTCGCGTCGGTCGAAGACGAGGCTGCTCAAGATCTTGCTCTCAGTAAACGTACCTTCCTGTGACTTAATGAAAGCGGAGGCACCGCGAGAGACGTCAAAAATCTCGACGTTCTGTAGCTGGTACGCCAGACTCGCGTACATAAAGGAAGTAAGCGGTTTGCGGATCTCGATTGAGAACCCGTAATTGCGTTGGTTGTATATCGTGCTGTAATAATCTGCCTCTGTGTAAAAAAGCGAACCGCTCAGCGACAAGCGCCGGTCGAGGAAGTACGGCTCGGTCAAGTTAAGAAGGAAATCTTTCCGCTGGGTGCCGTACTGGAGGCGCACCCGGAATTTCTGACCGCCGCCGGTAAAGGTGGGCCAGTTTAACAAATCGAAATTGCCTTGCGTCAATTCCGCGAACCCAACCAATTGATCAATGGTGCTAAAGCCCGCCCCAAAACTGAGCGAGCCGGTCCGCTTCTCCTGCACCAAGATCGTGAGGTCTTTGCGACCAGGTACATCTGTCTCTTCCGGGTAGGTCTCAACTTTGGAGAAATAACCGAGATTCTCCAAACGTTTCTTCGTCGTGTCCGCCCGGACCGTGTTGAAGACGTCTCCTGGCGCAATGAGAACTTCCCGGCGGATGACCTTGTCTTTCGTCCGCGTGTTCCCCTCGATATTGACCCGATTCAAATAGGAGCGCTCGCCTTCCTCAATCTTGTAATGCACATCGACCAGGGCGGGACCGGCCGGGGTGCTTTCTGGCGTGATCACCAGATCGACGTACCCGCCACTGCCATAAGCATCGGCCACCGCCTTTGCGTCGTCGTGCAACTGCTTCGGCGAATACACGCTGCCCTGCTGCATTTTTAACAGGGGACGAACACCTTCTTCCTTTGCCACTTTTTCTCCTGAAATGGTGAGGTTGCGTACATGATATTGTGGACCTTCGGCAATCACGATTGTGATGGTGAGCGCGCCCTTTGCGTTCCGCGCCCGGCGCACATCTTTGATTTCCACGTCGATGAAGCCGTGGTTTTGGTACCACTCGCGAAGGCTGTCCAAGTCTTGTTGAAGCTGCGCCTCGTCGAGCCGGCCGGATTTATCAATAAAGGCGACGATCGTTTTGCGCTTCGTTTTCATCTCCTTGCGCAGCCGCCAATCGCTGAAGTGCGCGTTCCCCTCGAAACTGATCTGCTTCACCGCGCCTTTCACTCCTTCGTTCACGGTGAAAACGACCCGCGCCGTCCCATGTCTCTCGTCAATTGGATCCACACGGAATTGCACGCCGACATCCGTGAAGCCGTGCGACTGATAAATTTCGCTGATTTTCTCGCGCGCCTCCTCCAAATCTTCTTCTTTGATCGGTTGGTTGAGCCTTAATTTGATTTCTTTGCGGAGTTTCTTCGCTCCTATCCGTTCGGCTCCCTCGATTACGATTTCTCGCGCGAGCAAACGCGTCTGCACCTGGACGATTACCTTGACGTCGTCGCCCTGCGGCTCACCGAAAATGCGAACGTTTTGGACGGCACCGCTCTTGTAAAGCGCCTCCACATCTTGCTCCACGGTTACGTCGTTAAATGGCTGGCCCACCTTTGTCCGCATGTTCGCCAGAATCCGCTCCTTACTCACCGTGGCTGGCCCAGTGTACTCCACATCGATTGCTCGGATGATGGGACGAGGCGGAGCCTGCTGCTCAGCCTGCTGCGGAGCTTGCGACCAGGCCGATGGCGCCCCAAGCAGTGCGCAAATGAATGCGACCCAGGTTGCTAATAGTGGGGGGCGCATCCATCGACAAAAACATTCCATAGGTTAAGAGGCGCGGTCCCGCGCAAACATACCCACGCGGGACAGGCGGCTATATCGGGAAGAAGACGGTAATCGTCAAGGCGAGATTTTCTGCGGTCGCAGATGTGCGTCCACTGAGGAGTCTGGGCGCAAGTTCTAATTTAAAAGTTCGTACCAATTATTCCGCCGCCGGGGTTCGTAGCCGGCATCATGGATGAGCGATTCGATCTGCTCGGCGTTCAATCGGAATGTTGTCCCGGCGCTGCTCACCACATTCTCTTCCATCATCACTGAACCGAAATCATTTGCGCCGTATCCGAGCGCGATCTGTCCGATCTCCGGGCCTTGGGTCACCCAGGAACTTTGCACGTTGTCGATGTTGTCCAGGAAAATCCGGGCCAGTGCTTGTGTCCGCAAATATTCGGCCACTCCCGTGGGGTACTTCACCTTTAGAACCGTGTGCTGGGGCTGAAACGTCCAGCAAATGAATGCCGTGAACCCGCCGCTGCGGTCCTGCTGTTCGCGGATGCGTCGTAAATGCTCGATTCGCTCTTCGATCGTCTCCACGTGCCCGAACATCATGGTCGCGCTCGATTTCAACCCCAGCTCGTGCGCGACTTGCATCACCTCCAGCCATTCGTCGCTGTTGATTTTTAAAGGCGAAATTTTCTGCCGCACGCGATCCACCAGAATTTCAGCGCCGCCGCCTGGAATCGATCCCAGCCCGGCCTTCCTGAATTCTGAAATCACTTCCCGCAGCGGCATCCGGAAAGTTTCCGCGAAATGCTGGAACTCGGGTGGACTGAACCCGTGAATATTAATGTGCGGATACTTTTCCCGGATGTGATGCAGAAGATCGATATACCACGCGAATGGCAATTTTGGATGATGTCCGCCCTGCATCAGAATTTGCACTCCGCCCGCGGCGGAAAGTTCATTCAGCTTTTGATCGATCTGCTCAAAGCTCAGAACGTAATGATCCTCATCTTTCTCCGTCCGATAAAACGCGCAGAATTTGCAGTAAACGTTGCAGACGTTCGTGTAGTTGATATTGCGATCTACGATGTAAGTCACGATCTCGTCCCCGCGTCCGCCGTAACTTTTCGCCTTTGCCAAGTCGCGTCTGGCATTAGCAAGCATACCAAGTTCTTCCAACGGCCAGCGATATAATTCCAGCGCGTCGTCCGTCGAAATCCGTTCGCCCGCGAGGATTTTTTCCGTGAGCGCATCTCGATTTACTGAAACCATGGCCGGTCATTTTATATGACGCGGCGGCTCATTGCACGTAGATGATTTTCCCATCCCAGGTGTCGCGATCCTCCGCGAGCACGAACGGGTAATCACCCGTCTTGCCCCAATCCGTATCCTGCGGCAAGATCTGGGTATGCGCGCAGTGAAGTATTGCATGTACAAAGAGGAGTCTTACTTCGTCGCTCAAGGTTTGAGTGTCGACGTTTCAAGCTTTGGGAAAACACGCGAAGAAGCGGCAGCAAATTTCCGTGAAGCCGTCGAGCTCTACTTCGAGGGCGAAAAGAACCCCGACTACATCGACATCTCCGAAGTCACCGTGGGCGAGGAGCTGATCGGTGCCTAGACGTCTCAGCTCCGTCGAAATCATCGCGATCTTGGAAAACCGCGGTTTTGCGCGCGTCAAACTGTAGGGCGTTTGTGTCAAACGCCAGCTATCGGCGTCTCACAGAGACGCCCTACAATTTATGGAACGCGTTGCCGAGGCGATCGGTTCAAGGAGCGACGGCTTGGGCAGCCGTCGTTTTCGGACTTAACGGCTCGGAAGACCGTCACTCCTTGAAAAGGCAGCGCCGCGCTCACATCATCATTATATGGCAGAGCGAGTCGCAATCATTGGCGCGGGCGTGTCAGGTCTCACCTGCGGCGTCGTTTTTGCTGAGCGCGGATATCGCACAGCGATCTTCGCGAAAGAAACCGGACTGCAAACAACGTCCGGTGTGGCCGCGGCGGTTTGGTTTCCTTACGATGCGCAACCCCCGGAAAAAGTGATCCCTTGGGCGCTGGAAACCTACAAGACACTTGTCGATCTTACGCGGGACCCACGCACTGGCGTCTCAATGATCAAGCTGCGCCAATTTTCGCGGACCAAAGCAATTCAAATCCCAGATTGGGCAATCCCGCTCGGTGCTTCTTCTGTAGCAACCGGCCTGTGGCCGGTTCAGGACCGCGCACAGCGCGGCGGCTACAGCTTTGAGAGCGGCTTCTCGCTTACGGTCCCGCTCATGGACACGACAATTTATCTCGACTATCTCGCGAATCGTTTTGTGTCCGCCGGCGGATCAATCACTGCAAACATGCGTTTTGAAAAACTCGGAGATGTCGATCGTAAATTCGATCTGGTGATCAACTGCGCAGGAATCGGCGCGCGCACCCTTGTGCAGGACGCAGATCTCGAGCCGCATCGCGGCCAGGTCGCAATCGTTCCCAAAATCGCGAGTCTCTCGTGTGCGATTGTGTGTGATGATGCGCCGCTGATGTACGCGATCCCGCGCGCGAACGATTGCGTCTTTGGCGGGACAAACGAAATCAGCGACAATCTCGCAGTCGATCCAACAACAACGGCGCAAATTGTTGCTGAATGCAGCCGTGTACTAAGGATCGACAAACCGAATCTTCTCGCCGAGCGCGTTGGTCTGCGCCCATTCCGAAAATCAGGCGTGCGTCTTGAGCGCGATTGTCTGAGCGACGGCCGCGCCGTCATCCACAACTACGGCCACGGCGGCGCCGGCTTTACGCTCTCCTGGGGTTGCGCGCGCGAAGTCCTCGATCTCGCAATGTTGTAGTGGCGCTTGTATCAAGCGCTAACGCAAACAGCAGCCGCCGCGCCTGTTTTCATAGAGCCTAACGAGAGAGAGATAAGCCGCGGCAGGGTGTCGTGGCAAACACGCTGAACTTGTATCGCAATGGGGCCGTTGGCTTCATCGATTGGTTAGGCCTTTTAAGGTGGAACAAGCGCCGGAGAATCGACATGGAAGTTTAGGATCTGCCACTGATCCACGTGCTTGATAAGGCCAAGCTTAATTGTGGCTTCTCCTTTCTGAAAGGTGGCCTTCGCGGTGTACTGAGCTGAAATCATCTTTCCCGTTTGCGTAGTGGCGGACATGAGCGCTTGCCCCTGGGCTGGCTCGCACTTCTGCAACTGACCTAGACCGCTAAACCAGCGGAACAAGCGATCCAGCTGATCAATCGTGACGGCATTTTTTAATTCTGGACTTGCGCGATCCAGCAACTCCTTCTGGCTCCAACCCGTGATAATGGGCGGAATCGCTGAATCAGCATAGGCTTTGCTTTCTTTGTCGAGCGCGTTGCCGCGGTAGGCAATGAACCCGATGCCGATCGCTCCGAGCACGATGAAAGCGAGGAAGATCGAGCCAAGAACGATAAAGAATTTTTTCATACGCGTGTTTTAGGCCTAACGAGAATTAGACGAAAATTTTCGTCTAATCAGGATCACGATTTACGTCAGCGCGATGCACTGAAAAGAACTGACCACGTCGTCGGGGCCTTTTTCGGCGAAGAAGCTTTCGTAATAACCGGGGCCGAGGTCCCAGTACGGGCCTTTGTAATATTCGTCCCGATAAAAGCGCCACACCCCGCTCACCACGATGATGCAGCTCATCCGATCGTTCCAGTAATCGCCGACGTAATGAAAGCTCAGATTCGTGCGGGCGTAGGCGCCTTTGAAGCCGACGTGATCGTAAAGGACAATTTCCGGTAGCCGGACCGGCTCGGTCACCATCGGCGTGTCGCTTTTTCCGGCAGCAGAAGCGTGATAGCTCAGCGGACCAAGTTTCCATTTCATGTCGATGACGCAGCCGTTTTCCGGCGCCAATTCAGTTTTAGATATTCGTGGCATAAGCGTGTAAGGGAGATGGTTTTCACTAAGTTGATCAGATGAAAAGCGCCCTGTCGAGCAAAGAGATTAACGTTCGGAGTTCCGGGTTCACGCGGCCAGGCGCTCGCGCCCACACACCCCCCCGCGTGAAGGCGGAACTCCCAACGTCACTCGCTTTTTGCTCGCCCAATGACGCCACACGCAATGCGCGCGCCTGAGTCGCCAGCCGGCTGAGACTTCAGATCGTCCGCTTTCGCATGAACCACCACCGAACGTCCGATCACCGATGTTTGGTCATCCGTCAGCGAGATGTGATGGTCCACATATTCCAGCGTTGCCTTGCCGGAAGCATCTGCTTCCACATTTCCCATGTCGCCCACATGCCGCGCAGTGGCGTCCGGCCCGGCGTGCGGCTTGTTGGTCGGATTAAAATGAGCGCCGGCGGAACTCGCATCGGCCGCGCTGCAATCGCCAAATTCATGGACGTGAAAGCCATGATTGCCGGGAGTCAGGCCGGTTATGTCTGCATGAACCTGTACGCCATCGGCGACTTCGGTAAACGTCGCGGTGCCGCTCACTTTGTTGGCTGCGGTGGGATGAAGCACCACAATCGCTTTTAAGGGAGCCGACGGTTGCTCCCTGGGCGTCTGCGCCTGCACGGTGAAACACGCGAGCGATAAAAACAACAGACTAACCAACGAAGCTTGAAAGGATTTCATATTAGCATCTGTCGTTTCGTAATTCTCGAGAAGTCTGGCCGCATCTCCCTCAACCTCCGATTGCGTTAAAGCGCCACGAGGCAAGGACAGGCAAGCCCAGAGTCAGGGCGGGCCCCGACACGTCGGGAGACGCCGTTCATTGCGAACCAAAACACGGCGCGCACGGAGTGACGCGCCCTACCACGTCAAGTGCCATTGCCTCGACGTCAATGCTCAAGCGCGGTCTTTCAACTGCGTCTTGCCGGCGCTGCGCGCACAGTGGACGCAGCAGAAAATTTGCCCGTCCGCTTCAACGCCGTGTCCGACTACCCGGCAGTTGCAATGCGGGCAAACCGGCGCCAGCGCGTGGATCGCGCACTCGAAGCTATCGAAGGTGTGGTGCTTCCCGCCAACGACCACTTCGAATGCCTTGTCATACTCATTTTCGCAAACTTCACATGTAGCCATACATAAATCTTTCGTGCGCCGGGCGCTTCGCGGTTGCTGCTGATTGACTCGTGTGAGGCGAAGCTGTGCTTATTCAGTGCGACAAGGCGCGCCACGGCGCGCGATTGAAAGCGGCGCAGCAGCGCTGCACTTCAAACGTGGCCCTAATCGTCAGCTTTGCGACGCGCTTGCGTTTTGGAGTGCCGCAGTGCTCTGCCGCTTTGGAAAGATGGCCCGAAAGTGATACGTTTCCATTGGAGGCGCCTATGGAAATACCAAAACGACTCATCGATTGTTTAAATGAAAACAAAGTGCGTTACGAAATCCTGCACCATCCAGAGGCGGTGACGGCGCAACGAATCGCCCAGGCAGAGCACATCAAAGGCCGGCATCACGCTAAGGTTGTAATGATCAAGTCGGGAGAGCAGCATTTAATGATGGTACTGCCGGCAGATCACCAAATCGATTTGGAAAAGGTCGAGAAGGCAGTGGGTAAAGCCTGTTCGCTCGACAAGGAACAGGAATTCAAGTCGTTCTTCGCCGACTGCGCCATCGGCGCGATGCCACCCTTTGGCAATCTCTATGGTTTGCCAACCTATGCGGACAAAAGTTTGGCCGAGCAAGACTACATCGTGTTCGAAGCAGGCACGCACACCGACGCGATCAAGATGAGCTACCGCGATTACGAGAAAATTGTGAAGCCGAAAGTGGAAGACCTGGCCATTAAGCTTCAGCCGATGAAAGGAGCTTGAGCTTACGAAGGGCCACGCACCGATTCGGATCAAGCGAATGAAGACTGCGTTGACAAGCCTGGTTCTCTGGCTCGCTTGCGCAACAGCGCCGGCAACTTTCGCGGCGGAGAAAGTTTCGCTTATCAAAATCGATGGAGCGATCGGGCCCGCGACGGCTACCTACATTGCGCGCAGCATTGAAGAGGCCCGTACACAAAACGCGCAGTGCCTGATCATTCAACTCAACACGCCGGGCGGTTTGCTCGATTCGACGCAAAAGATTGTGCAAAGTTTTTTAGGCGCTCCGGTGCCGGTGGTGGTGTATGTCGCTCCGACGGGCGCGACCGCGACCAGCGCAGGTTGCTTCATCACCATTGCAGCGAGTGTCGCGGCAATGGCGCCCGCCACTACCATTGGCGCGGCGCATCCGGTCTCCATCGGTGGTTTTCCCAGCGGCGGAGAAGAAAAGCCGGACGAAACGATGAAGCAGAAGCTGGAGAATTTTTCCGTGAGCTACATCGAGACAATCGCCGGCAAGCGCCAGCGCAATGTTGAATGGGCCAAATCGGCCGTGAAAGAGAGCGCATCGATCACCGCCGAGAAAGCACTGGAATTGAAAGTCATCGATCTGATCGCTTCCAACATGTCCGACCTCTTGCAAAAGCTGAATGGGCGCGTGGTGGACGGCAAGCCGTTGAAGACCGCCGGTGCAGAGGTGGCCGAGGTCAGGATGTCACCCGCCGAGCGCGTCTTTCAAAAGCTGTGGCGACCGGAGGTGATGTTCATTCTCATGCTCATCGCAATCTATGGAATCATCGGCGAACTGACGACGCCGGGCGCGATTCTTCCGGGCGTAGTAGGCGCGATCGCGCTCATCCTTGCTCTTTATCTGGCGGCGATCCTGCCAGTCAACATCACCGGGCTTGTTTTGATCGCGCTCGCGCTGATGCTCTTCATCTTCGATGTCTATGCGACTACGCATGGAATTTTGACCGTCGGCGGTGTCATTGCCTTTCTGATCGGTTCGCTCATGCTCTTCAACCGCGCCGATCCACTCTATCGTTTGTCCCTGAACTACATTATTCCAGCGACGCTGGTCACTGCGGCGTTCTTTATTTTCGTCATTGGAAAAGGCCTGCGCGCCCAACTGTTACCGGTGAAGGTGGGAAAGGAAACGCTCATCGGGAAAAGAGTGACCGCACTGACTCCAATCGATTCACGCAGTGGCCGGATCTTCGTCGAAGGCGAATATTGGAACGCGGTCAGCGACACGCCAATCGAAAAAGGCGAAGAAGCCGAGATTGCAGCCGTGCAGGGACTAAGTGTAAAACTGAAAGCTAAAGGAGAACAAAGCCATGGAATTAATTGAAGCATTGCCGCGATTGATCGGCTGGGCTGTGCCCATCGTCATTCTCGCCATCATCATCTTGCCGCAGGCCATACGCATCCTGCGGGAATACGAGCGTGGCGTGATTTTTCGTCTCGGGAAATTGCTCGGCGCGAAAGGGCCGGGGTTGATTTTCCTCATTCCCATCGTGGATCGCATGGTGCGAATGGATTTGCGTGTCGTGACCATCAACGTCGAGCGGCAGGAGGTGATGACGCGTGACAACGTGCCGGTAACGGTCGATGCGGTTGTTTATTTCCGCGTCGTCGATCCGCAAGCCGCCGTCGTGAAAGTGGAGAACTTTCTCAAAGCCACCTCGCTCATCGCCCAGACCACGCTGCGCAGCGTCCTCGGCCAGGCCCCGTTGGACGACCTGCTTTCGCAGCGCGAGTCGATCAACCAGAAGTTGCAAGAGATAATCGACCGGCAAACCGAACCATGGGGCGTGAAAGTCACGGCGGTCGAGGTGAAGGACGTGGCGTTGCCCGACACCATGAAGCGCGCCATGGCCAAGCAGGCCGAAGCCGAGCGCGAGCGCCGCGCGAAGATCGTCAACGCCGAGGGCGAATTTCAGGCTGCGGAAAAAATGGTGCAGGCCGCGGCGATGATGAGCAAGGAACCGATCGCTCTGCAACTGCGCTTCCTGCAAACGATGCGCGAAATTTCCAGCGAACATAACACAACCACATTTCTTCCGGTCCCGATCGATCTGTTCGGCCCATTTCTGAACAAGGGCGAACCGCCCAAGACATAGACGAAGAAGGCGCTCAACGTCCAACGTCCAATTCGGCGGGACTCGCTGGCCGAATCGAATTGCATTGGTAGGGCGCGATCGCCGTGCGCGCCGCGAGCGTTCGTAGGCCGAAAGGATATAGTGACAGCGTGAAGAAGGACACGGAGCCGTTGGTCACTTTTCTTTCGTCACCTGCCTCATATCCGCACCGGCCCGGGGAAGTGCGCTCGGTGCAAACTCACATTTCTTGGGTGTTCATCGCTTCGCCGTTCGTTTTTAAAGTCAAGAAGCCTGTGAACCTTGGCTTCCTGGATTTCAGCACGCTGGAAAAACGCCGCTACTTTTGCCAACGCGAAGTTGAT
>Ga0137374_10000149_pt1 | contig 60050 bp, 59 predicted proteins | sample SagtaG_20_FD_104811 | JGI IMG/M metagenome (GOLD analysis project Ga0137374, IMG submission 104811) | Vadose zone soil microbial communities from Sagehorn Ranch, Mendocino, California, USA - Sage1_R_100_16 metaG | ecosystem: Environmental > Terrestrial > Soil > Vadose zone | place: USA... | reverse complement strand
GGGGCGCGACCTGGCCGTCTTTCCGCTCGCTGTCCCTTCCATCGCCGGTCCGGGAGCGATGATGGCGGTGATCCTGCTCACCGACAACGATGTTTACACGGTGGCCGAGCAAGCCCAAACCGGCGTTGTCCTACTCGTCGTGCTCTTGCTCACCTATATTCTGCTGCTGTTTTCCGATGCCATCCTGCGCATCATCGGTCGTTCGGGAGCCGCCATTCTTGTTCGTGTCATGGGGATCATACTTGCCTCACTCGCGGTGGAAATCGTGCTGACGACGTTGGGAGTGGCAAGCTGGGCGCCCGTTCCGCGCTAAAGTTTTAAGTGCTTCGGCACTGGCGATCAGCGCGACCTGGGATATTCCCCAAAAAAAAGAGCCGCATGATGGAACACATCACGCGGCTCTCCAAATCGCTCCGATCAATTACGATATACCGAGCGTAGCGAGCGTCGGCTCATCGATTGCCGCTGTCACCGCCAATCCGTTGTCGGCTTGGAACGCTGCGATAGCCTCCTGGGTCATTTGCCCAAGTATCCCATCGACCGGTCCATCGTAATAACCGGCCCGCTGCAGTTGTAACTGCACATCGACAATTACCTGGTCAGGGGACAATCCATTGTAGGCGTAGATTGGGCCGTCGTATGCATAATAAGCGTATGGATCATAACCCCATGCCGGGAACCAGTAGCCTGCATTCCAGTAATACCAGCCGCCGCTCACAAAGATGATCCGGTCGCAATGGCTCCTCCACCAACCGCGATCGTGCCACTCTCTGTGGTAATTGCGGAAGGCCGCATACTGTTGGCCGCTAAACGCGGCGCTGCGGAAGTTATTGTTAATCGCAAAATTGCTCCCACGATTAAACGCAAGGTTTCTGTCGCGGTTAACCGCAAGGTTTCTTTCGCGATTGACCGCCAGTCCGTTGCGAGAACGAAACTCGGCAGTATTACGATCACGATTAAAGTTGAAGTTCCGTGTCCGATTAATTGCAGCGTTTCTGTCGCGATTAATCGCTAAGTCGTTGCGGCCACGAAACTCGGCAGAACTGCGATCACGATTGACGTCGAAGTTTCTTGCCCGGTTGACCGCGAAGTTTCGGTCGCGATTGACGATTGCATTGCTTCGGGGGCGAAAATCTCGATTACTCGAGAAGTTTCGCTGGCGAAACGCGCGCATCCGGGTGTCTTGATTGACTACCGCGCTTCGGTTAACGCGCGGCGCCATGTAAGTCCGCTGCCGAACTGGCGCGGTCGCAGTATAACGGTGCGCGCCCGTCATTGCGCCGGTGTTTGCAGGCCTTGCCGCCCGAACATTCGACGTTCGCTGCGCCTTCGCTCTATCAGGCCTTCTGTCGTTGTTTGGCTGACCCCACGCCGTAAACGTCAGCGCGAGACTTCCGATGCATATTGAACATAGAATTCGATTCATATTTTTTTCCCTCAATTTTCCATCGAGACCTTAGACAAGATCCCCGAATCAATTATTCAACACCGTCAAATATCCCCTGGTTGCGCGGTGGAAATCGTGCTGACGACATTGGGAGTGGCAAGCTGGGCGCCCGTTTCGCGCTAGAGTTTGCACCGAAGGTTGAATGTTAAACGCTCTGCTCGCGAAGACTTTCGGAGTTTAGCCGCTCCCCATTTCGGCCCCACTGGAGCGGCCCCACGAAAATTTTAGCGTTCCGAATTAAGACGCGACTCATTTGGGCTCCTGCCCCCTCATTCTGCTCCGGTGCTGATTCTGCGATACGCCGGTAAAAAAAGTTCGCCTTTGGGCTAGGCGCTGTGTAAGAAAACGCTGCGTGACGCTGAATGTATCGCTGCGTGTGCCAGATGGAATCGTTCTCGCTTCGGATAGCCTTTCAACGCAAACGGAACCGATCAACCAAAAATTGAATGTCACGGGCAAGTGTGATGCATGTGGAAAGGAGGTAGAAATCCGGGATGTTCAGGCTCCTCCCATAAATGTTCCGAGCTCGACGTGGCCGTACACCCAGAAATTGTTTCCTATCGCCGAACGGTTCGGACTCGCCACCTACGGTTCCGCCTTCGTCAACGGTCGCAGCATATACAATCACGTCGTCGAACTGAGTCCGCGATTGCCTAAATCGAAAGAAGGCGAAGACCATTTTAGTGCTGTGTCGAAGGTGATCTGCGAGTACTTCGTCGAGCAACAGCAAAAGCAGTTGAACGCGTGGGGCATCGAGCCTGCTCTTTTGCCTGATCAGTGGTTTCCGTTCGGTTTTCAATTGGTGGGCTTTCGGACCGTAGGTGTGCCAGAGCCAACTGCGTGGACACATTGGATTCGAATTGGGAAAACGGCTGTCGTCGAGAACGTGACTGGCCTAGGCTGTTATTGCTCTGGCGATCTCTCTGTAGTGGCCCTGCTGTGGCCGGCGCAAGGCGCGGCGGCTAATTACGGCGCGTTTTCGCTTCAAGATGCGATTGATTATGCTAAATTTCTCATTCGAACGACGGCGGATTACCAGAGATTTTCTGGGAGACTGCCGACGGTCGGGGGCGATATTGATATTGCATTGGTCACAAACCACAGAGGATTTCAATGGATACAGCAGAAGGAACTGTACAGAATCCTAGACAAGCCACCCACATGAGCTACGCCTATATTGAAGGCCAAGAAGCAGCCGCCCTCGATTTTTTTGAGAAGCGGCTACAGCAAGCAATTGATCCAGGGGAACGGCGCGAATTATCGGCCCTGGTAGAAAAACTGAGGCGAAAACTCCAAGATAAAAATGAACTCTCAAAGGGTCTTGTGCGCGTTCTCGCCAACGGGATCTCGAATGCGGCCTGAAGTTCAGCCGTCCCTCTAAAGATCACGGTAAGGGTCGCATAGAGGAGCGCTTCCAATCACCCTTGGCGTTTCTGATTCGCTCCAGGAAAACGGTCGCTGGTTCGTCGTTTGGACCTTGAGGAACGAGTTCGCCGCGGAAGGCTTTCGCGAGAATGGATGGTGTGAGCTTCTCGACGTGTGCTTTGGCTTTCGCGTAGCGCGCTTCAATGTGATCGGCCAGCGCGAACAGGCTCTCCACTCGGCGCACGATTTCCTGTTGCTCGGTGAGCGGTGGCAAACTAAATGGAATCGTCTTCATGAGGTCCAACCCCATGAAAGGTTGCGCTCCGCCACGACTAACTTCGCCGAAGATCCGCGGTTTCATCAAGAGTTGATAAAACTCAAGGTATTCGCCGAGCAACAGATTGTGAACCGGCTTTAGCAAAGCGACATTCTTTAGACTAAACTCAAAATCAACTCGAACCATCGCGGGCGTCGCAGTGCCAGCGCCGATGTTCACAATAAGCACGTCGTCACGCTGTGGATTGCAGCGAGCGAAAATCTCGTCGTGATCCTCCTGCGATAAAAACAGGCTGTTGTCGAAATCGATTCGTCTTTCTCGAATGTGCTTGGCGGTGATATATCGAACGCCTATGTCCGCCGGCTTCGGCGTGTCGTGAGTTCCATCCGTGATCTTGCGACAAACCTTTCCAAGCGGTACAACGATCCAGCTATCAGGAATGTCCGCTGCATCTTCCCAAGCGACTTCATAATCATCAAGGCACGTTGGACGCACCGGTTTCCTCAATTTGTCGCGCTTTGCTACTTTGCAGGCGTTGTCGAATTCCGCAGCGACAATCGCGAGCGCGGCGTTCATTTGTGCATCGGCATTCTCGATATTTTCATTCTCTTCGCGCCAATCGGCCGTGAGGCGACCAGAGCAGGCAGCAGCGAGGACGGATTGGCGAAAGCGTTTTAGCAGGACGGGAATCTTCGCCAGCCGCTGCTGGCAGGTGTCTACTTTGCCCAACAATTTCTCCAGCTTCGTCACAATCCGCCGCTGCTCGTTAAGCGGAGCGAAAGGAACTTCCAGTTTCCAGAAGACTTCTGGGTCAACGTGAGGGATTCCCGTTCCGCGAGTGTTCGAGTTGACGTGCTCGAATTGTGTTTGCAGCCAGCGATAGAGATACGTGCGGTCTCCAGCTTTTGGCTGAAGTGCCATGATCGTGGAGCCGATTGCTCCTTCGCGCCCGAGCCCAGGCCAACCGCTCCGCGCTCCGTCCCAAACGACCAAAACATCGTCGGCAGTTCCAAGGCGAGAGCTTGCGGCTTCCGCGTAACTGGAAACCTCGCCTTTCTCAATGGCCTGAATGTTAAGGTAAGGAATGAAGCCTTTGCTTGCTGAATCCTTTTCGGCGCGCGGTTTCTTCCCTTTGCGCGCTGATACAAGATCTTCAAGGGGAATGGACGACCACCCTTCCGGCAAGCCGTTGTTCATTTCTCCACCACTTCTTCTTTCTCAACGAGGGCAACAATTTCGCGAAGGTCGTCGACCACTGCCTCGAGTTCGGTAACAGCTTCGGCGGCGAGGTCCTGCGGCTCCGGCAGTTCGTCACTGTCTTCGAGCGATTTGTCCTTGAGCCACGTAATGTCGAGCTTGTATTCGCGCCCCTTGATCTCGGAGAGCGGAAACGTGTGAAACCGCTCTGTCTCAGCGCGTTTACTCCGACCATTTGGATCGGCTCCGTAAGCTTTCTCGAACTCGGCAAAGTGCTGCGGCGCGAGCGGACGATCCTTTTTGGTGATCCCGGGAACGTTTGAACGCGCATCGAAGATCCAGACCTGCTCTGTCGGAAGACCTTTTTGAAAAAAGATGACGTTTGCTTTCACGCCTTGGCTGTAGGGTGTGAACGTACCGCGCGGCAGTCGCAGGACGGTGTGCAGGTTGCAATCCTGCATGAGTATCTCAAAGACCTCGCCCGCCTTTCCTTCGAATAAGCAATTATCCGGCAGGACGATAGCAGCGCGCCCGCCGGGCTTGAGTGCAGTCAGAACGTGCTGAAGGAAATTGAGCTGTTTGTTGCTGGTCTCGATTGTGAAGTCTTCGCGCTCGGGCGCTTGGTTTGCGCCTCGGGTTCCAAAGGGCGGATTAGTAAGGATGACGTCGTTCTTCTCTCCCAGAAACGGATCATAGATCGTGTCGCCGAGATAAATGTGCGGCTCGACTCCATGCAGAAATAAATTCATGAGCGCGAGTCTGCGCGGGCGCGGCACCAAATCCTGGCCATAGTAAGTCTGCGTCTTAATACGTTTCGCGTCAGCGCGATCGAAGACGCCTTTCGCTTGCTCGATAAGCCATTCATAACTGCAAACGAGAAACCCTCCGGTGCCGACGGCTGGATCCGCGATCGTGAACTCGGGTTTGCCACGCGGGTCCGGCTTCATCACGCGCACAATCGATTTAATCAGAACGCGCGGCGTAAAGTATTGACCGGCGCCTTTCTTTCCTTCACTCGCTGCTTTCTCCAGCAAGCCTTCGAACGCCGCGCCTTTAACATCGACATCCATCGCGGACCAATCTTCTTCGTCGATCATCGCGATAACGCGCTTGAGATTTACCGGATTGTTAAAGCGCGGCGTTGCTTGCGCGAAAATGTCCGCGAGCAATCCTCCAGCTTCGCGAAGCTTCCGCAGAATGTTTGCGTAGTGATCCGTAAGAGCAGTGCCCGAAAGATTTTTCAGGCTTTCCCAGTCGTAACCTTTCGGAACCGCCGCTGCCCGTTCCTCTGCCATCTTCAAGAAAAGCAAATATGTGAGCTGCTCGATGTAATCGCCGTAGTCAATGCCGTCATGGCGCAGCGTGTGACAGAATCCCCAAAGCTTGTTTACGACGTCGGACATAAATTTAGGCGGCGACCAACGTATAATTGAGTCGATCAATCAGCGGGCGAAGGTCCTTGCCAAACAACTTTCGAGCCTTCGCCAAACCGCCGCGCTGGTTAAATACTGGCTGAAAATTGAGATCATCTTCGCTGATGCTCAAATTTTCTTTGAGATGTTCACCGATCATGCCAAGCCACTTTTCCTGTTCTGAATCGAATGCGTGGAACGCTCGCATTTCTTCCAAGACTTTGTCGACGCGTTCGGATGCGCTAAGCAACGGCGATTGCTTATCGGACGCGTGCTTTATCATTGAGATAATATCAGCCAGCGCCTTTCGATTAACTTTCTCGTGTGCTTTGCGAAGTCGCTTCTCGTCGTAGTCATTTACGCGCAGATCGTGCCTAAGTTTGGCGAGGACTTCCGGGTTCCAATCCTGCGGGCGCTTCAGAAGAATTCTTAACGCCTCGAATTGGTTAACGTTCTCTCGGACAAACTTCGCGAATGCTTCCAAGTAGTCCTCGGGCTTTTCCCATTTACCAAATAATTGCCGGGAACTTACTTTGTCTTCCACCTCGTATCCGACCCAAAACATTCGTTTAGCCCTGGGATAATCTGTGAGCAATTGCTGAAAATTCTTGTTCCGTAATAACTTCATCGTTTCATCGAAGTTATCCCGAAGTCGGTTTGGGAGCTCGGTTGTGAACTTCGCAACGTCTCCATCAGCGATCCAGTTGTTGAATTCGTCCCGCGCATCAGCGCTCATTTCTTTCGCAATGCGGTGCAAGCGTTTTACGAGAATCTTGATGTGGTAGTTCCGATCGATGTTTTGCCAGATGTTTTCAATTACGTCCGCGATGGGCAAAGGATCGGCGCGAGGCTCTTCAATCTCAAAGTTCGAAACGTCTTTGAAATAGCGGAATAGCGTCCCGTCGAAACAATCGAAAACGACGAACTTCGATTTGTTGATGTCCTCGCATCGACGCGTGCCGCGTCCGAGCATTTGCTCCCACAGAATGCGCGATTTGACCGGCCGTAGAAAAACGATGAATTCCAGCGCGGGGATATCCACACCGGTCGAAAGCATGTCTACAGTAACAACAATCTTGGGGATTGGGCGGTTGCGGAATTCCCGTATTCGTTGAAGCGGACGATCCACGTTTGGATTTCCCGTGATTTTTTGGACGAAATCATCGCCTTGGTTAAAAACGTCGCGGCATGTGCGGACGAGTTGATCTGCGTGCGACGTATGCGGCAGATCATTGACGGCAAAGATTAGAATCTTCGGAAAACGCCCCGTCGCTTCCTCATGGTCGTATGCGTGTTTCGCAATTTCCTGGATGATTTTGCGATTACTATCTGGCGCGGTGATGTCGCGCTCGACAGCAGAGGCATCGAACTCGCGCTCGTCTTCAACATTGTCGAGCGCTTCAACTCCGGTTCGTGTGTCGATCTTCCCGATCTGCTCGCCTTCTTTGAGAAAGACTCCTTTGATCCGCACGTTGGAGTGGATCGCGACAGGGTCGTAGTCCACGAGCCAGCCGTCGAGAATTGCCTGCTCAACGCCGTAGCGGAAGACCGGTTCACCGAAAAGAGCGACAGTGTGCGCGAGCGAGTCGCGGTAACGAATGTCGGGGTTCTCCACGCCGTGCAAAAGCATGTTCATACTGCCGATACGCAGCATGGTGCTATCGAAATCGAACCCGTGAAACAGCTCGTGATGGAAATGTGTTCGCAGTTTCGGGTCGCGCAGTGCTTCGGGGTATTTTTCGCGGATATATTCGCCGGCAATCATCAGAAACCCGGCAGTGCCGCAGGCCGGATCGCAAATGATGTCGTCCGGTTGCGGCGCAACCATCTCCACCATTAACCGAATGATGTGTCGCGGTGTGCGGAACTGGCCATTCTGTCCGGCCGTGGCGATCTTGCCGAGCATGTATTCGTAGAGATCGCCTTTCGTGTCGCGATCCTCCATCGGCACGTCGTCCAAAAGATCGACCACCTTCGCAAGCAGCCCAGGAGTCGGAATGGTGAAGCGCGCGTCGCGCATGTGATGCGCGTACGTGGAATTATCGCCACCAAGTTTTCTTAAGAACGGAAAGACATGTTCGCTGATCAGCTCGTACATGTCCGCCGGCGCGAAGTTCTTGAACCGCGACCAGCGGTAATCTTCATACGGCCGTGGATTGCGCGGATGATCATCTTTGCCTTCGGGGAAAATCCTTCTTTCCATCGGCCTCTTCAGCCGATTCGCTTTCAGCTCTTCAGCGGTGTGGAGCTCGTCGAGTCGCTTTATGAAAAGCAGGTAAGTAATCTGCTCGATCACTTCGAGCGGATTGGCAATTCCTCCGGCCCAAAACGAATCCCAAACCCGATTAATCTGATTCCGAATTTCGCCTGTCAGCATGAAGCGCGGAGAATAGCAGAAACGCAGAAAAGTAGGAAGGAAGAATTACACGCCGCAGACGGCGATGTTTGATGTCAGAGGTTTGAGGTTTGATGTGAAGCACAAGAGAAAAAGAACTTGAAAAGGTCGCACGAATTTAGCGGTATCGATGCATGCTGATTGCGCAGACCGACCAATTCACCCAAGTCCTATTTGGGAAAGTCGAATCGATAATCATCGTTTGCGCCATTCTGATTCTGGTCGTTGGGATACCATTGTATTGGCTCAGGCTGAAACTTGAACGCGCTCTTATTCGCGCAATCCGTTCAGCGCGGGCGAGACGCCAAGCGCAGAAATCCGCAGCTAATACGGATTCGTCCGAGACAGTTCCGCACTGTCCCGTTTGCAATACGTTGATGGGAAAAGAGGCTTGCGCGCCGCGGTGTGAGTGCGGGTTCGAGCTTTTGGGGCTGCAGCAATTATCCCGAGTGTCGAGGCACGCGAGCGGCTTAGCACATTTAAGCCGGCCTTGCTTTCCGAAGACTTGAGGGCAATCATGCCGCGGGAAGGAATCTAGCCGAACTGAACACCAAATCTTCAAGCGAAGCCCTGGCTGATCCTCGCGAACTGCCCGCGTATGGCGTTAGCGAGGCTGCACATTACCTGCGAATCCCACTCGCCACACTGCGATCGTGGGTGCGCGGACGATTCGATCCTACGGAAGCCGGTAAGAAGTATTTCGAGCCGGTCATAGCACTGCCGGATCCAAAACTGGCCGCTCTGTCGTTCGTCAATCTCGTCGAGGCACATGTGCTTGATGCGATCCGCCGGGAGCATCATGTACCTCTGCCGAATGTGCGCTCGGCAGTCAATTACGTACAGAGACAGTTCCATTCCAAGCACCCGCTTGCCGAGCAGAAGTTCGAGACCGACGGCGTCAATCTTTTTGTCTCTCGTTTTGAAAAACTTGTTTCTGTTTCAGAAGAGGGACAGCTGGCAATGCGCGAGCTGATTAAGGCTCATTTGCGCCGAATCGAACATGACGCGTCGGGATTTGCTGTGCGCCTCTTTCCATTTACGCGAAAACACGATTTGGATCAGCCGAAGATTGTCGTTATTGACCCGTTCGTTTCGTTCGGTCGTCCGACCATCACCGGTACTGGAATTACCACCAGTATTTTGGCCGAGCGATACAAAGCGGGCGACTCAATGGACGCGCTGGCCGAAGATTATGGTTGCGAACGCGCCCAAGTCGAAGAAGCGGTCCGCTGCGAGCTCGCCCTCGCTGCCTGAGCCGGTTGTTTTCTTTACGGACGAGAACTTGGGCCGGCATACCGTGCCTGGGGCGCTGCGCTTCGCGGGAGAACAGGTGATCGCGTTCCATGAGCGCTTCTCCAGCGGAACCAGAGATCAAGTGTGGCTTCCCGAAGTTGGCCGCCATGGATGGATATTATTGACGAAAGATTCGCGCATTCGTTATCGGCGAAACGAAATGCAAGCGCTGCTTTCCTCGAAGACGCGAAGTTTTGTTTTAGTAAGTAGCAACCTGCCAGGAGCAGAGATCGCTCAGATTTTCGTGAAGGCGCTGCCGCGTATGAAACGCCTGTGCCAACGTCAAGGTCCGCCGTTCATCGCGCACGTTCACAAAGATGGCACGGTTGTTCTTATGAGAGCACCGCAACGATAGGGTAATAAAATCGTGCAGCAGGTTGGTGCACAATTGCCGATGGCGTCGATTTTTGCCTGGTTCTCATCGTGCCTGCATGAAAGCGCGGAAAATAGCAGAAAGCGGGAGAAGGATGAAGGAAGAATTGAGGCCGCAGACGCGGCGATGTTTGAGGTCAGATGTTTGATGTTTGATGTGAAGGCAATCCGCCTTCGCCGAGGTTACTCCGGAAAGTCTTCGCGAGCTGGCGGCGCGACAGGAACACGGCATTGCGGATGCGCAAGAAGTGGGGCCGAGGGCAACATTCATCCAAAAAGCTTGTCGAACTCGTTATGCGTACCGATCCATGCCCATTCAATTGTCTCGCCGGTCCTTTTGCCGACAGTGCGAATGTCCCGGCTCACTCTCACCGACCAGTAGTCCGAGTAGCCGCGCAGCTTTTTGAATTTAAGCGAATTGTGCCCGGGATTTTCCAGAAATAGAGCAAAGGCACGTCGTGCCGCCCTTTGTTGCGCAGCATTCAATTGCTCGTACGCCTCCCAAAAGCTCCGAGTTGCTCGGGAAATCACATGCGATTCAAATCGAGTGGCTCGCTGCCTTCGGCGGTCGCTTGTTCGATGAAGGCTCGCAGTTTGGGCCGCGGCGTCGGCTCGTTGATGATCTCCTCCCAGCGATCATCATCCACCTGCGCGAGCTCGCGTAACTTGTCGAGTACGGCGCGTCGCTCGGCTTCGCTCAGCTTCGGGAGTTCCTTGATGATCTCGGATGCGCTCATGGCAAAATTATAGCGTCGGTCGGGGGGAAACAGTAGCGGAAACTTTTTCGATGAGAAGGGGCGTTAGTCTCAGATGTTGAGCCGGCTCTTCAGGGCGTTCCGCACCTGATCCATTTCCTCGGTGGTCAAAAACTCCAAGCCGCCGCTCAAGCTTAACTGTAGAAATCGTCTGAATTTGCTGCAGGTGAAACGCACCGGGTTTCAAGAACGGCTGAGGAATGTTTAACTCCCAGCGATTGTTGCGCAGCGAAGTTGTGTGCAGCAAAACCGTAACGAGATCGAGCTCGTCGGGAGCCGGTTCTCCGGTTAGAAGCAGCGCTGGGCGAACCTTGGCGGCCATTCCAAGATCGACCATCCAAACTTCACCTGGATTGACGCCGCGCATCTTCGTCCTCCATCCGATCAAGCATCAGCGCGCCCTCGAGCGCGGCTTGGTTGCATAGGGCTACATCGGGGTCTTGATTGGCGATTTCCAGCAATCCCTCGCGAATGGCCCGGCGTTCAGCTTCGCTCAGCTTCGGCAGTTCCTTGATGATTTCAGATGCGCTCACGGAGAAAATTATAGCGTCGGTCGGCAATTTGTCAGGCGAGAGCTTATCCCAAACTTTGTCCGATGAGAAGGGAGAAGAAAATTAGGAAGTAAGAATTACACGCCGCAGACGGCGATGTTTGATGTCAGAGGTTTGATGTTTGATGTGAAGGCAATCCGGCTTCGCCGAGGCTACGTCGTGGCAGGCATAGATGGGTTAAACCGAGAGGCCGAGTGTGTGTCTAAGTGCAGCATCGATATCGGCCATGTCTGGCAGATTACCGAGCGCCGAATCAATCTCGTTTTCCAGCCCAGTCGCAAGATTGTCAGTCATCACAACCGAGTCGAGCCGCACGCCAGCGGTTTTGCCTTCACGTGACGCTGCCGAAATAAACACGCGACTAAGATGGCCACGGCGGGCCAGGTTACTCGAAATCATCGCAACGATGGTTTGCTCTAGGCCGCTGCCGAGGTTGTCGCGCTGAAGAACGATCGCTGGACGGCGCTTGGCTGTGCGCAAGTCGGAATTGGGAAATAGAACCAGGACGACGTCACCGCGGCGGGTCTTCATCGTAGATGGCGGCTTCAGGTCGGTCCCAGTCTTCGGCGAACGTTTTCAGTCGAGCGCGAAGATCGCCCGCTTGAACCTCGCTAATACTGCGCGAGCGTAAGTCAACGGCGCGATAATGGGCGGCCGCTTCCTCCAAGCGGTCGAGTTCCGCAGCCTGCTCATCTGCCGCTTGCTCGCACAGACGCACATCTTCGCGGCGCGCGGCCAATTCGCGCAGCTTGTCGAGCACCGCCCGACGCTCAGCTTCGCTTAGCTTCGGCAGCTCATTGATGATTTCAGATGCGCTCACAGATGAAATTATAGTCCCGGTCGGCAATTTGTCAGGCGAGAGCCTATCCCAAACTTTGTCCGATGAGAAAGGGATTTGGGGAGGCGCTTAGTTGAGAGTTGAGAGCGTAAAGCTCCGTGGGAGCTACGCACCTTTTCGGAGTTGAGGACGTAAAGGCTTCGCCCACGCCCCGAGGAGACGAAGCGGGAAAGGAGAGTTGAGAGTTGAGTGTTGATAGGAGGCAGGGAGACGAGGGCAGAGACAAAATAGATAGACTCTTTACAAGCGCGGTCCGGCTGTCGCAGATTTTCCGTTGATGAGCGAAGAGTCGATTCTGCGATACACGGACCTGGCAGCCCTTATCCAAATGGCAAGGGCTCGTGGCTGGCCCACCATCAGAATTGTTCGCGCAATGTCTTCAGGATTGACCTACGCGGATGCTTTGAGACTGGCGCGAAAAGCTGCGCCGCTGCTCGACATTAGTGTGTCGGAGTTCATGCGGCTGCGAAAAAACGAGTGAGAGTCACCCTTGCTCCAATTTTGCCAGCAAACGTTCGCTGTAACCCTCTTTGCGAAGCTTTTCGTAATCGATACGGCCATGCTTTTTCAGCATGTCTCGCTTAAGCGCGCGCGCCAGATTGTTTGCGGCCTGGTCGAGTAATTCGGCTTCAGATTTCGCGCGTCGCTTCGTAGCGGTTTTCATGTCTCCAATTTGCCTGATTTCGTCGCATCTTTCAATCTACAAGTAGACAATCAATTTGACGCCGCGCATCTTCGCTCTCCATGCGATCAAGCATCAGGGCGCCGTCGAGCGCGGCTTGGTTGCACAGGGCCACATCGGGGTCTTGATTGGCGATTTCCAGCAATCCCTCGCGAATGGCCCGGCGTTCAGCTTCGGCAGTTCCTTGATGATTTCAGATGCGCTCACGGAGAAATTATAGCGTCCGTCGGCAATTTGTCAGGCGAGAGCTTATCCCAAACTTTGTCCGATGAGAAGGGAGAAGAAAATTAGGAAGTAAGAATTAAGAAGGATGTGGGGAAAGGTTGAAGGAAGAAGGAAGAAATCGGGCAAGCGAGCGAACCGTGATCAGTGATTCGTGATCAGTGAACAGCCGCCTTCACTGATTTCCATCTTCGCCAAGGCTCCGGCGCGACAAGTGAAATCAGAGGTGGGAGGTCAGAGGTCAGAAATCAGAAATCAGAAATCAGAGGTACGGGTTCGATAATCTTGTGCCAAGTCGCACATCGCTTCACCTGCGCAGTGGAAGCCGCCGCATGCGCAACCTGCTTTCTTCTACGACCATAATCGCACCGCTAGGAAGGATCTGTTCCGTCTCCTGAAGCGCAACGTTGAGCCTTTCGATCACATGAGGCGTCCGCGTATTGTGCAAACGAAACAGCACGACGCTTACATTCTGTTGGCCCGATAAAGCCACAACCTCGCCGAAATCGAGATCGAACGTCACCAGAATTCGTTGCTCGGTCGCCGCTTTGTGAAAAATGTCCGGATCCGGCATCTGCTGAAGGTTTTCGTCACGCAGATGCGCTGCGTCATGGCCTTGTTCCCGCAACCATTCCACCACTCGCATGGCCACGCCCATGTCTGCGAGAAATCGCATCGGCGTCCGCGATCAGCCGGTGACGACTTCTTCCTGAGTGAGCCACGCTGCATATTCCAGCGCCTGTCGCACATCCTCCCGGTCAAGATCCGGGTAATCCTTCAGCACCTCCTCTGGCGTCGCACCTTGGGCAAGCTGCCCCACGATGACAGAGACGGGAATTCGCATCCCCCGAATGCAGGCTCTGCCGCCCATAATATTGGGATCAAATGTGATGCGATCAAAGTTCATGTTGATAATGATAGCCTATTTCAGCACGGCGAGCAGCATGAAACGCGGAAAATAGCAGAAAGCGGGAGAAGGAAGAAGTACGAATTAAGGACGTAAAGCTTCGCCACGTCCCGAGGAGACGAAGGCAAGGGAGGAAGTGAATAGTGATCAGTGACTCGTGATCAGTAATCAGTGACCAGCGACTGCGAACTGCATTTCGCCCGCTTGTTCGACCACTTTTGAGGCTTGCAGAATTTCGAAGCCAACCACGCCACCATCGTAGCCAAAATCGGCAATAACCCCGGGACGAATCTCATCACTTTCCTTCACGCGCGCATCGCGCAGCGTAATGGTCAGCGTGTCCGTTTCCTTGTCGTACTCAGCCTTCATGCGCGATATCGGCGCTGGGTGAATTTCGATTTCATCGAAGCGAAGTTATTCAGTTAGCTCCGGGACATGCTCGTCTTCGTATTTTTCAATAAGAACTCCCAGCACGTCCATGAGCGAAGCAAGCGGATGGTTTTCGTCTTCGCCGACTTCATCGGTAACACGGTCGAGCAATTGTACAAGTTCCTCGTAATCTGTTTCCGTGTGCGGCACGCGTACTGCCCGAGAGATCGGCGGCCAGGCCTTTGTCACTTTTTCGAGTTCTGCGAGCGACATGTTTATTCCTTCCATTTGCCGGCGTTGTACTCCCGATGAGTCAACACATGGCGAATGTAAATCTTGCTTCTATTATAATGCACCGCCGCGACCAGTCGAACTTTGTTGCCGCCAATATTAAACACCGTGAATTTTCCAACTTGGTCGGCGTGCGGAAATGTCTCGCGCAGCTGCACGAAATTCAGAAACCTGCTCTTTCGCATAATCGCGTACCAGCGCGCAAGAGATGACTTGGCATCCAGGTGTTTTTCCGCGAACTCGTTCAAACGCTTCCGCGTAATGACATGCATTATTGACGCGTGACGCTAACTGAAACTTTTTTCGATGAGAAGGGGATTTGGGGAGGCGCTTAGTTGAGAGTTGAGAGCGTAAAGCTTCGCCACGTCCCGAGGCGAGACGAGAGTTGTGAGCGGTTTAGGACGGGTGAAAGCCGATTCTCCGTCGTGATGGTTCTGGCTCTGGCGGGGGATTCAGAATTTGCATGACCTCCCGCAGAACCTGCACGATCGCTGCTTCATGGACGTCCAACCGAGCAGTGAGCTTTTTCTCCAGTTCAGCGAGCTTCCGCGCCAGCTCGGGAGTGCCGCGAAGCGCTTCGCGCATTTTCGCAAACGCGCGCACGACAAAAATGCTCATCTGAACAGCCCGTGCGCTGTTCAGGATATTGGCGGCCATCAACGCACCGTATTCGGTGAATGCGTGGGGCAGATATTTGATATTTTGGCCTCGTTTCAAGGTCACAATTTGTGACCATGAAGCCTGGAGTGCCTTGGCTTCTTCCAAGGTCAGCTGAAACATGAAATCCTCGGGGAAACCGCTGTCGATTTCGTTTTACAGCTTGGTTGAAAACCTTGGTTGGAACACCATAAATTTTTGCCAGGTTGCCATCCAGCATGACGCGAGTGCCGCGGATCGTGCGAATCATGTCATTAATCTGCTCGATCGGCATGGGCAATTTGGGTTTCTTCGGCATTGGCGAGAGCCTATCTGAAACCTTTTCGATGAGAAGCCGGATTCGCGGAGGTAGATAGTTGATGGTTGAGTGTTGAGAGCGTAAAGCTCCGTCGGAGCCACGCTCCTTTACGGAGTCGAAGATGCTGGTAAGCCGCCTTCGGCGAACCACGGATGTCAGAGGTTATTCGAAGAGCGACCGGGGAAGTCCGCTTTGACGAATTATGCCACGGAGCGTGCCGCGCGGTCGAGTTGGCCATGCAGCGGAACTGGAAAAGAAACTTGGCCGCGCCGCATTATGACGTGACTGCCGCGCTGCCGCACGCGCTCGAAGCCGTGTTCGCTCAAGAAATTGCACAGCTCCACGCCAGAAAAGACGCGCAGCTTAGGCATGCGTCACTTCAAGCTCTTTGATGGCAACTTTGCGTTCGTTCAGCCTGCGACGAACCTCCGACTCTTCCGCACACTCCAGCCACAGTTCGACTGCTTCTTTGATCATTTCTTCCGCGTGCTCGGGCGTTTCGCCCTGACTGACAATGCCAAGTTCGGGGCAGCTCGCCACATACCATCCATCCTCTCCCGGCTCGATCACCGCGGTAAGTTTCGGCAGTTTCATCATCAAGAGTTTAGCTCACTCTGCCACTGTTCGCCAATAGTCACTCCGATGCCGCTGATTCGCGCCCGAGAAGTTAATCGTCGCCGAAGACTTCATCGTTCGACTTGCTTCGTCTGGAGTCGTAACTGACCGCAGGCGGCGGCAATGTCGTGGCCCTTCTCGCGGCGCAAGGTTGCGACCACACCGTGCTCCCGCAGGATCGATTGAAATTTTTCCTGCCGCGCACGCGAGGGGCGTGACCATTCCAGGCCTTCGACGGTGTTGTATGGAATGAGATTGATCTTGGCCGACAGACGGCGCGCGATTTTCGCCAGCTCGCGGGCCTGCTCGTCGGTGTCGTTGACGCCGGCGATAAGGATGTACTCGAACGTCATCCTTCGTTTTTTCGCGACGTAGTAATCGCAAGCTTCGAGTAAGACCTTGAGCGGATACTTGCGATTAACCGGCATGATCCGGCTGCGCACTTCGTCGGTTGCGCCATGTAGTGAAAGGGCGAGACGAAACTGTGTGGACTCGTTGGCCAGCTCGCGAATTTGCGGCGCGAGTCCGCTAGTGGAAACGGTGATGTGGCGGGCGCCGATGCCGAGGCCCCATGACGCATTGATGATGCGAATCGCGCGCAGAAGATTTTTCAGGTTGGCGAGCGGCTCGCCCATGCCCATGAAGACGACGTTATCGATTTTTTCTCCGCTCTTCTCTTCGACGGCGATGAGCTGTTGCACCATCTCGCCTGCATCGAGATTGCGCGTCCAGCCTTCCAGTCCGCTCGCGCAAAATTTGCAGCCATAAGCGCAGCCGACCTGACTCGACACGCAAATGGTCCGGCGATCTGAGGGTTGGCCATAAAGTGCGGGCGATGCTGGAATGAGGACCGACTCGATCAGGTTTTGGTCGCGTAAGCGGAAAAGAAATTTCTGCGTCGTGTCTTTCGAGCCAAGGATGCGGACGACTTCTGTCTTCGGTGTATCAAATTCCGCTGTGAGCTGAGCGCGCAACTCGTTAGGCAAATCCGTCATCGCGTCGAAGGAGGCGACGCGTTTTTTGTAGATCCAGTCGGTAATCTGCTTCGCGCGATAGGAAGGCGCGCCACGCTCGCGGAGAAAATCCGCCAGTTCTTCCAGGATGATTCCGGTGAGCGAGAGCTTCACGCGGGAGTGTACTAGTTAAGCTCCAAATTCCAACAACATCAATGTCGAAGCATATGTCACCGAGTGTGATTGCTTCCGCTGGCCTGATCTTCAATTGTTCGAGCGCAGCGCTGAAAATGTTGGGGCGACGTGCAGCTCGTTGGAATCGACGAGGGTGCCGTCGATGTCGAAAATGAAAGCGCGCGCATGGAAGTTGAGGCGTGTCGCAAGAGCGATGCGACCTAGTACGCGCTGTGAAGGACCGCTGACTCGTGCTGGTTTCGCCTCCGCTACCCCTGGGCCATGGCGCCCACTATCAACAAGACGAAGCCCGTCGCCACGGCGATGGCCACTTTCGTTTCGATAGATAAATTTTTCATTTTTCCCTTCAATTATGGCGGCAAACCGTCGCCCCCTTTTTTTGGATTTTACTTTTTACTTTTCTTACATCGTTGCTTCGAATTTCCGCGTGCTTATGGATGCCAGGCGCAGCGCGAGGAGATCCCAAGGACGAATTAGGAATTAAGAGGGAGGAAGCGCGGTGAGCCGCAAGTAGAAAGCAAGAAGGATGAAGTAAGAACGGAAAAAATTGCGGATTGCCCTCCACGGCGTGTGAACTCCAAGCGGAATGCCCTCCAACGTTGAAACTGCGGCGAGGCAGGGAGATCGGGCCGGCACAAAGTTCGCTGTGATTTCGGCCGTTCACGATGTAAAATCCCCAAATGAGCCTTCGATATCAGATCGTGCTTCATAAGTCGGAAGAGGGTTACGCGGTGAATTGCCCAGCGCTTCCGGGTTGCTGGTCGCAAGGAGACACTGAGCAGGAAGCAATACAGAACATCCGCGACGCCATTGAGGATTATCTTACCGCAGTGACCGAAAGCGTCCGTGGTTCCGACGTGCGCGAAGTGGAAGTGTCGGTTTAGCAGATGCCGAAGATTCCCGGCGTCAATCATCTCCGCGCTGTACAGGCGTTCGAAAAGGCAGGATTTAAGATTGTCCGCCAAGGCAAACACATCGTCATGAGCGACGGTTCGCATTTCATCACCATACCGCGTCACAATCCCGTGAACGCGCTAACCATAGGCGGGATAGTCAAAGACGCCGGGATGTCGGTGGAAGAATTTCGCAATCGGCTGTAGCAGGGAAGGTTCTAAGAAGCCTAAAGGACGTCATCGAGCGGCTTTGTTCGCCCGGCCTTGATGTCTTCCATCGCTTCAGCCCAGAGATGGTCGAGCCGTCCCGCCTTTGCATCGGCCTCAATCTGGCGATCCCAGGCATCATCGAAATCCACCTCGGCCAGACGCTCGAGGAACTCCGATTTGTCTCGCTCAGGCAACTTCTTAACCGCTTCGATGATTTCACCGTGCTCATAAAAGTAAATTAGCTGAAAATTTTTCGATGAGAAGGAGCAAGAAAGGCTGAAGGCGGAATTAAGAATTAAGAAAGCGACGGGGCCAAAAATTTTGGGAGATACGAATTACAGGGGAAGGGAGGAATTGTATGAAGATCCTGACAATGACAGTGATATTGGGGTTACCGTTACTGGCCTTAGGCCAGACAACGGAGCCGCAACAGACGCAGGAGCAGACGAAGGAAACGCAGACTACTGCCCCAACGAAGGGGAAGAAGATGCGCCCTGCGCAGGAGCAGAGCAAACAGCAGGCGAAACCTGAGACGGGCACGTCCGTCCGTGGACAGACGAACGCTCAGGGTCGCACTCAGGATATGAACAGGACTCAAACTGGGGCGCGTTCGAGCACGAGCACAAGCACTGGCACGAGCCAGACGAACGTCGGAGGCACGAGTCAAACGACGACGGTGAACAAGCAAGAGTTCAGGTCGCGTCACAGTGAAGTGTTCAGTCTTGGGCGGCATCCGAAAGAGTTCTTCGTCCAGCGATTCAGCGCGAGCCATTTCCGGCTGATCGGGAACACGTACTTCGTGTTCGTGGACGGCTGCTGGGTCGCGGTTGACGTGGAAGGCTTCATGTTTGCGGAGCGCGTGATCTGCGCAGGCGATCCGGACTTTATCGTAGTCGAATAGCGAATTCGCTGCTTGGCGCAAAAGCGCTCCGCTGGAAATGCGGAGCGCTTTTTTATCGACCGGAACACAGAAAGGCAGAAGTAAAAAGGAAGAAGGAGTAAATCAGCCGTCAGCGGTCAGGACAAGCGTCTGAGCAATTCGGAGTTCTTTTTGATCAGGCGCTTTGCTGTTCCTTCCGCAGTCTCGGCATCGATCGTGGCATCCGATTTCGACCGGCGGCGAATGGCGAGAGCACGCCCGCGGAGCACGTCGAGCATCCGCAATTTCTCAGCGATAGGCGCATTCGCGAGTTTTTGGCGAAATGCGCGTTTGCTTTGCTGAATCGGTCCAGTCTTCATCGCTTTTATTTGAGGAATTGTCGCTCGAATTTCTCCCAATGGCTACTCAAACCGTGGCGCGCCAGGATTTCTTTGGAATTAGGGTTGCGAATCGCGGAGAGTGGAAAAATCAATCAGGAAACCAGGAACGCAGGAAGGAAAACTAAGCGATCAAAAGATACTTCTTAATTTTTCCTTCACCCTTCTCACTTTAGGGCCCATGGAGATTCATCAGTTGCGTTATTTCGTCGCGGTGGCGGACGAGGGAAACTTTTCGCGCGCGGCGGCGAAGGTACGCGTCGCTCAGCCTTCCCTGAGCCAGCAGATTCGAAAGTTGGAAGCGGAGCTTGGCCAGCCGTTATTCGATCGCTTGCCGCGTTCGGTCGTTCTCACCGAAGCTGGGCGTTGTTTGCTCGAGTACGCGCGACAAATTTTGGCGTCGATCGGCGACGCGCGCCGTTGTGTGGACGAGCTCAAAGGCAAAATTGCCGGCGATGTCGCCGTAGGCGCAATTCCCACGATCGCGCCGTATGTCCTGCCGGATTTGGTGGTGACATTCCAAAAGCATTATCCCGATGTGACCCTGCATATCGTGGAGGACGTGACCGTAGGCATCACTCGGCGCATCGAAGCTGGAGAGCTGGACGTGGCATTGGCATCCACTTGCCAGCAAAGTCCCACTCTGCGAGTGGAACTCCTCGGCAAGGAACCGTTGCTAGCGCTCGTACCGGAAGGACATCCTCTGGCAAAGCAGACCGTGATCACGTTCGACGATCTCAAATCGCAGAGATTTCTACTCCTGCACGAGATGCATTGCCTCTCACAACAGGTGCATCACCTGCTCGAGTCGCGTCGTTTGCATCCGGAGGTCGCGCTGGCTGGAAGCCAGCTCAGCACGATTGCGAACATGATCGCGGCTGAGATCGGCGTCTCTATTGTGCCCCAAATGATGGTAAAACATCACGCTACGCCCGGATGCGTGAGTCTGCCGTTCGCTTCGCCGGTTCCCGAGCGGGAACTCAATGTTCTTTACAATCCGCTGCGGTTTCAGAGCAAAGCGGCCGCAGCGTTCCGTCAGGAGGCCACGGCCGCCCTTCCCCCTCCAAATTCGTCGATCGCGAGTGACGCGAACCAGTAGGCTTTTATCGCATTGTCTCGAGCGCCCTCGCCACCAGCGATAGCATCGGCCAGACGCCGAGCAGCAGGATTACTCCAAACACGGCGAGCTCCGGCAAATAATGCGGGTGCGCCCTGTGCACATATCGTTCCTCAAGGAAGCGCGAAATGCGCTGTCCTATCGGCATTGTAGTTTTCATATAATCAACCGGCCACAGAAAGGCCGCCCTTTGAAATACTTTATGCGTCTAGTCGCGATAGGCAGTGCCTATCGGAAGGCAGAAGTAAGAAGTAGGAGGTTAGAACGAGAAAAACCAGATACTGGAAACTGGAAAGCGGAAAACAACTTTCGAGGCTTGCACAATTTCAAAGCCGACCACGGAGATCAGTTTTGCGCTGAATAGGTCGGTGCAGTAATATCAATTCGTGACACTAAAGGTGTTCATTCATAAAGCAGAAGAAGGGGGTTATTGGGCGGAAGTTCCAGCATTGCCGGGATGCGTGTCGCAGGGCGAAACAATAGACAATGTGCGTACGAATATTCGAGAGGCGATCGAAGGTTGGCTGCTCGCCGAGGAAGACACGGCTCACGCAGGCTCTGCCGACCGGGTGCTGGAAGTGACGGTGTGAAGCAAGTCTCCGGTCGCGAGCTTGCCCGAATTGTTCAACGGCGCGGTTGGGTCTTGGCTCGTATTCACGGCAGCCATCACATTTTCACAATGGCGGGCCGACGGGAACGGATCGTCATTCCGATCCACGCAAATCAGCCGTTGAAAAGTGGATTGCTACGGTCGCTCATGAAAATTGCTGGGCTTCAAGAAGACGATCTCTGATTTTTGTTCACGGATTCCGATGTTCGGATTTCGGGTTTTGCTGCGCTTCGGCGCGATACGCGCTCATGCAATTGCTTCAGCGAGCAACTCGGCCATGTGTTTTGGGCGGAGGTTCGTGAGATCGGTAATTTGATGGCGGCAACTTGTGCCTGAAGCGATGATTTCTGTGCCTGCCGGTTGGTTGTCGATCGCGTCGAGCAAGCGCTGGGCGACCTGGACGGAAAGATCGTATTTCTCTGCGAGCGCGCCGAACGCGCCGGCCATTCCGCAACAGGCGGTGTCAAGGACCGTCGCTTTCCTGCCCGGCAACCGTTCCGCCAGCCGCGCCATGAAGGCCGGATCCATGATCGATTTTGTGTGGCAATGCGGATGAATTGCGATGGTTGCCGGACATTCATCGAATTGAAGCGCCTCTGGTTCTCGCGCGAACAGATCGTCGATAAATTTTTCGAACAGGAAACAACGCTTCGCTACATCCTCCGCGTTTTTGATTTTCAGCTCACGGTAATCTTCTACGAACATCGACCAGCAGGACGGCTCGAGGAAGAGGACCGGCGGGGCCGACGGTTGAGAAGTTGAGTGGTTGAGCGGTTGAGGAGAGACGAGAAGATCGATGTTGTGCTTGGCGAGTTTCGCGGCGGCATCGAGATTTCCGAGGCTGAATGCTGGTCGTCCGCAGCAGCGCCGATTTTCTACCAGCGCAACCTCGAACCCGAGCGCTTCCAGTACTCTCACCGCGGCGATGCCGATGTGCGGCTCGTGATAGCGGACAAAAGTGTCGTCCCAAAGGATGACGGGACCTCTGGTAGGGACGCCGCGCTGTCCCGAACGCTTTCGGGAGACATCGCGGCGCGATGTCCCTACCTTCGCGAACCATTTGTCAAATCGCTCGTTCGCATAATGTGGCAAGGAACGTTTCGCTGAGATTCCAAGCGCTGTCTCCATTAACGTGCGCAACGGTTTAAAATCGAGCATTGGATTTGTGAGCGCTGGCATCGCGCAGCCGATGTGGCCAAGCAAATCGACGTTACTAAAGATCCGCTCGCGCAAGGGTAGCCCATCGCGGCGCCAGCGAGCGTGAAGCATCTCCGCCTTAAGCAGCGCGAGATTGACATTCGACGGGCATTCGGGCGTGCAACCTTTGCAGGAAAGACAATTGCTCAACGCAGCATCGAGCTCGTCGGATTTGAGCGGATCGTGTCCGTTCACGTGCAGCTCAAGCGCAGCGCGAATGATGTTGGCGCGGCCGCGCGTGGACATCACTTCCTCGCCGGTGGCCATGAACGTTGGGCACATGATGCCGGTCTGTTTGAGGCAGCCGCCGCAGCCGTTGCATTGCTCGAGGTTGCCGATGAACGAGCGGTCCTTGAACGCGAACGCGAGCGTCGGCTGGAATGGAAGCTCGAGCGGCCGCGTGAAATTTTCGCGCAGATGATTGTCGATCCTGTGGCGACCGTCGCTGAAAATTTTCCCGGGGTTGAAAATGTCTTTCGGATCGAATGTGAGCTTAATCTCGCGCAAGACTTCGAGTAGCTCGTCGCCGAGTTGGTCGCGCATATATTCGGTTCGGGCGATGCCGACTCCATGCTCGGCGGAGAGCGAACCTTTGAATTGCCGGACCAGTGCGGAGGTTTGATCAGCGACTTGCCGGAATTTTTTTAGATCCATCGCGCTGTGCAGATCGAGCACAGGCCGGACGTGCAACAATCCGCTGGCAGCATGGCCATAGTAACTCGCTTCCAGTCCCAGCGGTTTCATGATCGATTGCAATCCGCGCACGTAATCGGGCAGTTGCGCAGGGCGAACGGCAGCGTCTTCGATGAACGCCACCGGTTTCGCTGGCCCAACGCAACCGGTCAAAAGCGAGAGACCAGATTTGCGCACCGACCAGACGAGATTCATTTGAGCTGCATCGGTCAGAATTCTTTTGCGCAAGCCAACGTTTCTCGATTGCAACATTGATAATCGCTCGGCGACGTCGTCGTAGAACTCGACGATCAAAATCGCTTCACACGGCTTCGTATCGAGTTCGAGCAAATCTCGTGCAGCCTGAAAATGAAGCTGGCCTTTCGTTTGATCTAACAACGGACGGTCGATGTGTTCAATCGCCGCAGGCTTGAGATCGAGTAGCTCGACGGTAGCCTGCATTGCTTCTCCTACTGATGCGAAAAAGATCAGGCCCAATCCTTTTTCGCGCGGGAGCGGAGAGATTTTCAGTTCGGCGGAGAAAATTGCAGCGAGCGTTCCTTCACTGCCTGCGAGAATATTGGTGAGGTCGTTCGGTGCGCTTAGGAATCGTTCGATGCCATAGCCGGGCCAGCGCTTGATGAGGCCGGGTGGCCAGCGCTCGGTCATTTCAGCGCTCGCCGCGCGAACGAGGTTCTCGATCCTTGCGCGCTCAGTGCGCAATGATTCGTGCGTGGGGCCGATCTTTTCGATACGGCCGTCGGCCATCACAATCTCCAGCGAGATCACATGATTGGCAGTCGTCCCATAAATTGGGCAGCGCGCGCCCGAGGAATTATTCGCGATCATACCGCCGAGAGTGGCGCGCGAACTCGTCGCGACATCGGGGCCAAAACAAAATCCGTGCGGCTTCAAAAAATCATTTAGTTGATCGAGCACGACGCCTGCTCCCACGCGCACGCTGCGTTTTTCGAGATCGAGCTCCGCGATCTGGCGATTGTAACGCGAGAACTCAACGATCAGACCTTCGCCGATTGCGTTTCCCACGAGGCTTGTGCCGGCCCCTCGCGGCGTGACGGAAAGACCTGCATCAGCCGCGGCGTGTATCACGAGGCTTGCTTGTCGTGCGCTTTTCGGGAACGCAACGCCAACCGGCTCGATTTGATAAATCGACGCGTCCGTCGCGTACAGTTGACGCGTCAGATTATCAAAGCGCGCATCGCAGCCGGTCTGCTTGATTTTCCTTTCCTGCGCGGATGTCATTTTAAAATATTACGCCGCGCGTAAGGCGTGAGCGAATGGCAAGTCTCTTATGTGGCGCGCCCGGCCCGCCTTCGCCGTGGACGGGCTCCGCCATGGCGAGCAGTCGCGCGCGATCGGCGAAAGCAAACATACGAGCAAAGGTAGGGCGGGCAGTCCTCTGCACGCCGTTTTGCAATTCATGTGGCGGCGCGCACGGAGTGACGCGCCCTACCAGAGATCCATCTGCGTATTTTCCGGCGTGGTTTCGGCAAAACGAACGCCGAGGCCAATAAGGCGCACGGGTTTTCCGGTGCGAGCAAATGCTTCATCGAGCAAAGAGCGGAAGTCTTCCAATGTGGGCGTAAGGCCCGCGCGCTCGGCGGTCGTGCGCGTGAAATCGTTGAATTTTAGTTTCACGAAGATTTTTGTGATCTCGCGGGTTGATTCTTTTTGCGCAAGATCAGCCATCAGATCCTGAAAGAGTTCTTCCAGCTTTTCTTCGCATTGCTCGAGCGTGGTCAGGTCGGCGGCAAAGGTTTCTTCTGTGCTGAGCGATTTGCGCGGACGATCCGGTTCGACTGGCCGCTCGTCGATGCCGCGGCATAAATCGTAAAGCGCCAGACCAAATTTCCCGAAGAGATCCATAAGCTCCGGACGCGAGAAGCGCTGAAGTTCGCCGCATGTTTTAACGCCGAGTTCTTCCAACTTTCTCTCGCTCTTCTCGCCGATTCCCCAGATTTTGCGCACCGGCAAATCTTTCATGAATTCTGGCACGTCTTCCGGCTTCACTTCGAATTGGCCGTTTGGCTTGTTAATTTCGCTGGAAATTTTGGCGATGAGCTTGTTCGGACCAACTCCCGCCGATGATGTCAGTTTCGTTTTTCGAAAAATCGTGTTGCGGATCGCCTGCGCCAGTGGCTCTGGTGCGCTCAGGTGCGCCGTGACATCAAGATATGCTTCATCAAGCGAGAGAGGTTCGATCAATGACGTGAACCGATGCAGGATTCCACGGATGACCGCGGCTTCACGCCGATAAATATCGAAGCGCGTGGGCAGCACGATGAGATTTGGGCAGCGTTGCAGCGCCATGAAAGTCGGCATGGCCGAGCGCACACCGAACTTGCGCGCTTCGTAATTGCATGTGGTCAACACACCGCGCCGGTCGCGCGCGCCGCCCACGCCCACGGGTTTGCCGCGCAACGATGGGCGATCGCGCACCTCAATCGCGGCATAAAAGCAATCCATGTCGAGATGGATGATCGCGCGCGGCTTCTCCTCGCTTTCCACTTAGGGAATTTGCATACGAGGGGTGCTCCGGTAAAAGGCAAGTTTGCAAGCGCCTGAAGTGGCGAGATGACACAAGGAAATCCGAAGCACGAATCGCGAAATCCGAAACAAATCCGAATGACGAAATCTTTAAGCGGTCGGCGTTTTTCTTTTTCGGCTTTGCAATGAACGCTTCTCTTTCAATATTACCAATGTAACTTTTTCCTGAAATGGACGCTTCCGCTTCTGTTGAAACCCACCACGATCCACACGCACACGCCGCCGACCATGAGCATCACGAGCTCGGGTTTTGGCGAAAATATATTTTTTCCACCGACCACAAAGTGATCGGGATCCAGTACGGCCTTTGCGGCCTGGTGTTCCTCTTCTTTGGTTTTTGCCTGATGATGCTGATGCGCTGGCAACTAGCGTATCCCGGTCAGACGCTGCCTGTAATCGGCAAATGGCTTCCACTCATTTTCGGGCCCGGCTCGATGCCGGACGGAAAAATGACGCCTGATTTTTACAACTCGCTGGGCGCGATGCACGGCACGATCATGATTTTTGCCGGAGTGGTGCCGGTGGCCTTCGCCGCGTTCGGAAATTTTGTTGTGCCGCTGCAAATCGGCGCGCCAGATATGACATTTCCGAAAGTGAACGCCGCGAGCTTTTGGGCGTTCGCGGTCGGCGGCGTGATCATGTTGATCAGTTTCTTCGTGCCCGGCGGCGCGGCCAAGAGCGGCTGGACTTCTTACACGCCACTGGCTGCCTTCGCTGATACCGGGCCGGGGGTTAATCCTTTTTTCAACGGCCAAACGCTGTGGCTGACCGGATTTATTTTTCTGATCACGTCTTCACTGCTTGGCGCAATCAATTTCATCACCACCATCATTCAATTGCGCGCCAAAGGGCTGACGTGGATGCGGCTGCCGTTCTTCGTGTGGGCGCAATTTGTGACCGCGTTTTTATTGTTGCTGGCGTTCCCGCCGCTCGAAGCTGCGATCATCATGCAGTGGATGGATCGGGTCGCGCACACGAGCTTTTTCCTGCCGAGCGGCTTGGTTGTGAATGGCACGCCGGTGTCCGTCAGTGGCGGTGGCAGTCCGCTTTTGTGGCAACATTTGTTTTGGTTCCTCGGGCACCCGGAGGTTTATGTGCTGATTTTGCCTGCGTTTGGGATCGTTGGCGAAATCCTGGCAAACAATTCGCGCAAGCCGCTGTGGGGCTATAAATCGCTGGTCTTTTCCGTGTTGGTGATCGGATTTTTGTCGTTCATCGTGTGGGCGCATCACATGTGGCTCACTGGCATGGGCTCGGCTGTCAGTGCATTTTTCCAGACGACCACGCTGCTGATCTCGATCCCCTCGGTGATCATCTTGAGCGCGTTTTTCATTTCACTTTGGGGCGGCTCGATCCGCTTCACCGTGCCGATGCTTTTCACGACCGCATTTTTGCCAATGTTTGGAATCGGCGGACTCACAGGCATTCCGCTGGCGTTTAATTCAGCTGATCTTTATCTGCACGATACCTATTACGTCATCGCGCATTTCCATTACATCGTTGCGCCGGGCACAATCTTCGGACTTTTCGCCGGCATTTATTATTGGTTCCCGAAAGCGACTGGACGAAAGATGAACGATTTCTGGGGGAAAGTGCATTTCTGGCCGACGCTGATCTGCATGAACGTGATTTTTCTGCCGATGTTTTTGCAGGGAATGGCCGGGATGCATCGTCGGTGGTACGACGGCGGGCAGGGATGGAACGTGGCAAATGAACACAGCATTTGGGGATTGACCGGCTTTCAATGGAACCAGCCTATTTCATGGGCGGCTTGGATCATGGGTCTCGCTCAAATTCCATTCATCATTAATTTCTTCTGGAGCATCAAGCATGGCGAAAAGGTGAATGATAATCCGTGGGAGGCGACCACGCTGGAATGGACTGCGCCTTCGCCGCCGCCACATGGGAATTTTGTTCATACCCCCGTAGCCTATCGAGGCCCATACGAATACAGCCTGCCCGGACGCGAACGCGATTACACGATGCAGAATGAGCCGGTGGAACCGGCCGAGCGCATTCGCCGCAAGCCTCCCGCTGAGCCGGTGCTCGTGTAGACTAAAGAGATGGAGATTCCGTACACAGTCTCCACGCGTCCCGACACCGGTCTTTGGAACGCCAAGGTCGGCATCTGGTTGTTTCTCGCTTCGGAAGTGATGCTGTTCGGCGGGCTTTTCTCCGCTTACATCTTTTTGCGCATCGACGCGGCGCCTGGCATGTGGCCGCATGGATTGCTCAACGTTCCGGTCGGCACGATGAACACGGCCATCCTGATTCTGTCGTCGGTCACTGTGGTGCTCGCATGGGCGTCGTTGAAGATGCGAAGGTATCGCGCCTACTGGTGGTACATGCTGGCAACGATTTCATGCGGCATCATTTTCTTGACCGTCAAACTCGCGTATGAATGGCCGCAGAAGTTCGAGCACTTCGGCGCTTACATTAAACCGGAAGCCCTTGGGAAGTACGAAAAATATTTGGGCAACGAGCGTCGCACCGAAAAAGGAATGGAGCCGCGAATCGAGATCACCGGCCACCTGCACAGCCAGAACGCAGCGGAATACGAAGTGGCACTCGATCCGGTGAACGCCGAGCCGGATAATCCGGCGATGGATCGGCCGCACTTTTTTCCGCTGCCGGTCACCGACAAAATCGCGACGATTGAAAAGGAAGACGTCGAGCGGGCGACGATGTTTCTGCCGACGCACAGCGCATATTTCGCCAGCTATTTCACGATCACTGGTCTGCATGGCATGCACGTGCTCGGCGGCGTGCTCGTGTTCATTTACATGTGGCTACCGGTCAGCAAGAAACTTTACCAGCGCAACCCGGAGCATTTGGCTAATCGCGTCGAGGTAAGCGGCCTTTTCTGGCACTTTGTCGATCTGATCTGGATCTTTGTGTTCCCGCTTTTCTATCTGCTCTAAGCCATGAACAATCCGCCCGATATTTCGCAAGACCCAAAGGAATACGAGGAATACGCGCACGGCATACAAAAGCACGTCAGAGGTTATCTGATGGTCGGCGCGCTCCTACTGACCTTTACCGCTGTCACGGTTGCTCTTTCCTATGTCGATTTCGGAACGCGCAAAGCCAATATCGGGATCGCCATGTTGGTAGCGACGTTGAAAGCGGGCGCCGTCGCCGCGGTCTTTATGCATCTTGCCGCGGAAAAGCGTCTCATTTACCGCATCCTGATTTTTACCGGCTTTTTTGTGCTGGGACTTTTCTGGCTTATATTTTTGGCTTGGTACGACTATCCGGTCGCTCATTAGATGTCGCTTAAAGCTTTCCATATTGTGTTCATTATTTTCTCGACGCTGCTTGCGATCGGAACCGGGGCCTGGTGCGTCTGGGTCGATCTCGTGGAGGGAGCGCCGATTTATCTTGCCGGCGCAATTGCCTCGTTTGTGGCTGCGGTTGCGCTGATCGTTTACGGCGTCTGGTTCTACAGGAAAATGAAACGGCTTCGCATCATCACATGAAGAAGTCTTCCTTCTTTTCGCGACAGCTTTCGGAGTGCGCACGCGTCCCCGCGTCGCTTTTGGGATCGCGCGTGAAAAGCGGTGCGAAGACGCCCCGCACTCCTATAGCGCTTCGCGCGAAATTCTGGAGACTTTGTTCGGTGGTGTTGGTCTCAATTTTCCTTTCGGCGCATGAGGCGTTGGCATGCCCGTTTTGCTACGGCGCGAAAGACGGGAAATCGACCGAGCACATGGCAATAGCGATCTGGTTTCTCTTTGGCGCTGTGATGTCGGTAATTGGTGGAATCGGCGCATTTACTTTTCGCTTGTGGCGACATGGGCGCATGCCAGCCGAGCCTTATCAGGAGATCACCGAGGAAGATCTGAGTAAATATGAATAGCCTCGCGCTGATCAATGAATTCCTGGGGCAGCCGCCCAATGCCTCCGCGCATGGATATCAGATCGACCACATACTCGAGTTTTGTCATTGGTTCATGGGCGCGCTCTTCCTTGGTTGGTCGGCGTTTTTTATTTTCGTGCTGATTCGGTTTCGGCGACACCGACAGCCGCGTGCGGATCACCGCGGCGTAAGGAGCGGCATCTCGACGCATCTGGAATTCTCAGTGGTCTTGATCGAGGCTGTGCTCCTCCTCGGCTTCGCTATCCCGCTTTGGGCAAAGCGCGTGAATCAGTTTCCGCCAGGCAAAGAGGGGCTGCTCGTTCACGTGGTGGCGCAGCAGTTCAGTTTCAACTATCACCTGCCAGGGCCGGATGGGCAGTTTGGCCGGCGCGATGTCAGTTTTGTCAGCAACTCAAACCCGCTCGGCCTCGACCCGAATGATCCTGCCGGCAAAGACGACATCGTGACGACTGGCGAACTGCACGTGCCGGTGAATCGCCCCGTAATTGCCGAGCTTTCCTCAAAGGATGTCATCCACGATTTCTTTGTGCCCAGTATGCGGATCGCTGGCGACGCAATCCCTGGTTCGCTCATTCCGGTCTGGTTCACGCCAATCAAGACCGGCACCGACGAAGTGATTTGCGCCCAGCTTTGCGGTCTCGGGCATTATGGAATGAAAGGCACGCTCGTAGTCGATACACTCGCAGATTATCAAACATGGTTGAAAGAGCGCGCCGAACTCGCTGGTGGCGCGCAGGGCGCTGCACCTTCGCCAGCGCCAGGTGCACCGCAGCAGCCGCAGCCACAAAACAAACCACCTCAACCCGCCGGCAAACCTGAACAGCAGCCGGCGCAACCTGCGCAAAGTCCGGCTCAACTGTAGCCGCTTCGCTGTGCGAAGCGCGCACGTTGCCCGCAGGGCGACGGCTACAAATTATCTGCGAAATCCGCGTCATCCGCGGTTAATTTGATTTGAATGCCTTCGGCAAGCTCAACCAGATGGCTGAACCGGTTCGCGTGGCTTACGTGCGTGGCGACGCTCTTGCTCATTTGCAGCGGCGGAATGGTCACCAGCAAAAATGTCGGGCTCGCCGTGCCGGATTGGCCGACCACGTTCGGCTACAACATGTTTTTATTTCCGGTCTCGAAGTGGGTGGGCGGCATTCTCTTTGAGCACACGCATCGCTTGATAGGCTCGGTCGTGGGATTTCTCACTATCATTCTAACGGTCTGGCTCTGGTTGGGTGAAGACCGACGATGGATGCGCAACTTGGGGGTAATTGCCCTCGTGGGCGTCATTCTGCAGGGAATCCTTGGCGGCCTTCGCGTCACCATGATTAAAGATGAAATCGGAATTTTTCACGCCTGTGTGGCGCAGGCATTTCTCGGGCTGCTCGTTTTCATCGCGCTGGCGACTACAGATTTTTGGCGCTCAATCTCACACGCGATTGTCAATCTCAGAAAATTCGTGCCGCTGAAAACCCTCGCGATCGGGATCACGATCGCCATTTACGTGCAGCTTGCGCTCGGCGCGACGATGCGCCATCAACATCGCGACCTGGCGATTCTCGATTTTCCAACCGCCAACGGCGCGTGGATTCCGGACACGGGCGCAGCTGCGCTCGCAAAGATCAACGCGTGGCGCGACGCTCGCGGCCTATCGGATGTAACCGCATTCCAAATCTGGTTGCAAATGGCGCACAGATTTCTCGCGTTCATCATCGTGATCGCGGTAATCGCGTTTGCTCTTCGCGTCTGGCGAGATGCACTGCGTTTTGCAGCGCTTAAGAGACTCTCGATGCTTTGGGTCGCGCTGCTTATCTGCCAGATTGCCCTCGGCGCCTGGACAATTTGGAGCAACAAAGCCGCCGACGTCGCGACGGCGCATGTCGCGCTCGGCGCTGTCATGCTATCTTTTGGTGTGAGCATTTCTGCGATTTGCTGCTGCCGCTTGGCGGTGTCGCGACACGGCGCGCCCGCCGGGCGCGCCCTACCAATCCCCGCATGAAAACGCTCGCGCTCGAAAATGCGAATGTGGCGCCGCCGCGGAATCGTGTCGTTGCCGATCTGGCGGAGCTCGTCAAGGCGCGTCTGACGCTGCTTGTTCTGCTTACGACCGCCGTCGGTTTCTATCTCGGCTCGGAATCGCCGATTGATTACATGGGCTTGTTTCATGTCGTGTTTGGGACCGCCGCCGCAGCAGCGGGCGCAGCCGCTCTCAATCAATGGTGGGAACGCAGAGCCGATGCGCTGATGCGCCGCACGAAAATGCGTCCGATCCCGGCCGGGCGAATGCCGCCAGTGCAAGCGCTTGCGGTTGGTACGATCCTGTCGATTTTTGGAGTCGGTTATTTGGCCATTGTCTGCAATGCGCTGAGCGCGGCGCTGACGGCAATAACGGTCGCGATTTACATTTTTGCTTATACTCCTTTAAAACGCGCCAGCACCGCTAACACTGCGGTCGGCGCAGTCCCGGGCGCAATCCCGCCGATGATCGGGTGGGCGGCTGCACGCGGGGACATCGGTGCCGGGGCGTGGGCTCTCTTCGCGGTCGTCTTTCTGTGGCAACTGCCGCATTTCTTCGCCATCGCTTGGATGTACCGGGAAGACTATTCGCGCGCAGGCTTTCGCATGATTTCGAGCGATGACCGGAGCGGCGAACGCAGTGCCAGCCAGAGCGTGTTTTTCTGCATCCTCCTACTGGTAATTGCGGGGCTACCCGCGTTTCTTGGAATCGCGACTTTTGTTTACCTGGCAATCGAGCTTTTGCTCGGGAGTTTATTCGTCGCCGTTGCAATGCGGTTCCTGCGGATGCGGACCCCGAGCGCAGCGCGTTTATTGTTCATCGCGTCGATTGTTTATCTTCCACTGTTACTGGGGGCTTTGGTTCTGACGAAATCATGAGCACGACTTCTGCGACAGTGCATCGGGCGCCGTCCAGCAGCAGCATCGTTTGGAAAACGACGCTGATTCTCATCCCGATGATGACGCTGGCATTGTTGCTTTGGCTGCGTCAGCTAGAAGTGAACGCTCTCCGGCAGCGCACTGTTTCCTCTTACGGGACAGTGCCTTCTTTTCAGCTCACTAATCAGAACGGACAACCATTCGGTTCACCGCAATTAGCCGGCAAGATTTGGATCGCCGATTTCGTTTACACAACGTGCCCGGGGCCGTGCCCGATGATCAGCAGCCGGATGAGTGAATTGCAAAAGCCGTTGGGGAAAACCGATGTGCGTCTGGTCTCGTTCAGCGTCGATCCGGAGAAAGATACGCCGGAGGTTTTGCGCCGCTACGCGGAGCGATTGCAAGCAGAGCCGGACCGCTGGGATTTTCTCACGGGACCAAAATCTGCGATCTACAAACTCTCGCATGATGGCTTCATGCTCGCGATATCCGATGGCAGCGATGCCCAAGGGATTCCCGTGCACAGCACGCGGATGGTGTTGGTGGATCGACATGGCCAAATCCGCGGTTATTACGACGCGACCGAGCCCGAAGCGATAACCAAACTGCTCGCCGACACGAATCATCTCTTGCGCGAACAACCGAAGTAGCTCTGTAGCCGTCGCGCTGTGCGCGACGAGTGCTTCGCGCAGCGAAGCGGCGACAGAATCAGCCCGCTGGCTCCGGACCGGCGCTGGGTCCCTCATCGCAAACCATTCGCAAATAGTCGCGATATTCGTTCTTTGGTAGTCCGTCGATGATCTTGGCGAGATCGGCTTGGGTGATGAAACCCATGCGAAGCGCGACTTCCTCCAGACACGCGATCTTCAATCCCTGACGATGCTCGATCGTGGCAATGTAGTTACTGGCCTCGAGCAACGTGGTTGTGGTTCCTGTATCGAGCCAGGCCATGCCGCGGCTGAGCAGCTTCACGTGCAGTTCGTTGCGCCGAAGATAAAGCAAATTCAGATCAGTAATCTCCAGCTCGTTGCGTGCCGAAGGACGCAGGGTGCGACAAAGATCGACAACTTGATCGTCGTAAACGTAAAGCCCTGGCACGGCGAAATGGCTCTTCGGTTGCTTCGGTTTTTCTTCGAGGCTGACGGCTTTGCCATTGGCGTCGAATTCGACAACGCCATAGCGTTCCGGGTCGCGCACTTGATAGCCGAAAATGCACGCGCCACGCTCGATGGCGAGCGCGTCCCGGTAGAAATCGAGTTTTCCATAAAAAATGTTATCGCCAAGAATGAGGGATGCGCCGGAGTTACGGATAAATTTCGCGCCGATCAGAAACGCCTGTGCGATCCCTTCCGGTTTCGGCTGCTCGGCGTAATCGATGCGAATACCGAGTTGCGCGCCGTTGCCCAAATAATCTTGCAGCATGGGCAGATCCTTTGGAGTCGAGATGATGAGCACCTCGCGGAGACCGCCGAGCATAAGAATCGCGAGCGGGTAGCAGATCATCGGCTTGTCGTAGATCGGCAGCAGTTGTTTGCACACGATCTTGGTAAGCGGGAAAAGACGTGTCCCCGCACCACCAGCGAGAAGAATGGCTTTTTTGTTCATGACGGGGTCCTCCTGATCTCCCGCGCCGATTTAATTCCGAGTTTTCGACCGAGCCGCAACCACGGTGATTCGCGGCACCCTTTTCGCAGTGTCGATAGCTCTGCCTTTGCCTGTGTGAGCTCGTCTCGAAGCCGTGAATACTTTTCCGCCAGCCGAGTCCCGAGTTGCCTTTCGCCGGCGTCAAGATTTATCAAGGCCTTATTTGGAAACTCCTTCGCTTCGGGAAACTTCATCACCGTATCGATGTGTGCCTGCATCTGGTCGCGAGAAGATTCGCTGAGCGCGTAAGCGATGAGTGACGCGAAGACATCGGCCCGAAAGCTCGACACATTGCCCCAAGCGGCACGCTGGTAAGCAGCAAGGGCGCGCCGCAAGTTGGGCGAACCGGCAAGCTCCGGCGCGAGCGCATCCAAAAGGTCCACATTCATCTCCAACAGTTCGCGCACGAGTTCTTCCGGCGCGGCTGAGATCGTGTTTGTCGAATGCACGCGATACGAGAGCAGCTCGTCATCGAGCACCGCAAGGCGGTCATGCAATGCGCAATCGAGTAGAAAAAAATAGTCGTGAGCGTAGCGATAGCCGCGAAACGGATGGTTCAGAAAGTACGCTCTGCGACCGGTGAGATTGCTGGTCGAGCTAATAAAATTGGCGATGCCGAGCTGCTCGATGAGGTCCAGTTGGGATCCGCGGACTGACCATGCGGCCGCGAACCATTTGGCGCGCGGGTCGGAGAATGCGATCTCGCTGCCGGTGCCATCGATGAGCCTGAGCCGCGTGGCCACCACATCGATCGCAGGCGTTTCATCCAGAAAGGCAGCGGATTTGGAAATGCGCTCGCCAGCGAAGACGTCGTCGGAATTGAGGATCGCAACATAATCACACCCAACAGCTTTCTCGATCCCGCGATTGAGGGCCGTGTGCGCGCCCGCATTGGGCTGTGTGTACAATTCGATACGCGGCTCCGCGAACGCGCGCACGACTTCGATTGAATCGTCAGTCGAGCCGTCATCGACGATCACAATCTTATCGACAGCCCGTGTCTGTGCGAGAACCGATCGGATAGCGTCACCAATATATGCCGCGTGATTGTAAAGTGGAATGACAACGGCAATTTGTTTCATCGGCTCCACGTCTCGAGCTGATTACGCCATTGCCGAAGAAATTGCTCGCTGATATGTGCCCCGCTTGGGCCAAATAATCGGCGCCAGCGCGGTGGCTTCGGTTCCGCCAAGAAACGGCCATCAAAGCCGACTCGGATTTTCGCGTCCGAAACACGGCCGCCGGTGCAGCTCGCGAGCAACCGTTCCACTACGTCTGAAGCAACTGCTGGCGGCGACTCAATGGTCGCGCTGATCGTAATTTTCGCGAGACGTTGCAAAATCCATGCGCACAGCAGAGCGCGTGAGTCTGTCGCGTGAAGATGACGGATTCCGATGCGTGCGAGCTTCGGCGCGAGGTAAAGCGCGACGCGCGCAGCTTCAACATAGTCAGCTATGTTGCACGCGGGCGGAAGTTCACGCTGCCAACTCTCGATTTCATGCGCGCCCGCGCGATCCGCGTCCCATTCGGCTTTGATCACGATGGCATCCGGCAAGAATTCCAGCGCGTGCACGAGGCGCTCAGATCCCTTGGCGGGCGCAATTGAACCTGAGCGCCAGACGTACACCGATGCACCCGCGAGGGCTGCGAGCTCGCGATCAAGTCCCGGCAATTTGGGATTCGGCCACTCCCAGACGAGATGGGCACAGCCCTTCAGGTGCCGATCCGCGCGGTGAACCGGAGCTCGTGGCACTGCGACAGCATCGACGAGCTCCAGGAGTTGCGCGGCAGTCTTATCGACATCGAATTTTTCCTCGACGTTGCGCCTGCCTGCCGCACCGAGTCGCGCTCGCAGTCGCCGATCGCGTAACAGCGACTCGATCGCATTGGCAAGCGACTCAACATCTCCAGGACTAACAAGTAGCCCGCTCTCGCCATTGCGGACCATTTCCGGAATGGCGGCAAGTCGCGTCGAGACTACGGGCCGGGCGGTAGCCATGGCTTCGAGAATAACGGTCGGTAAAATGTCGCTCGCGCCTTTGCTATTGACGATGGAAGCGAGAGCAAACACGTCGCAGTCAGCCAGGTAGGGCAGGATCTCTTCCTGCGGTAGTGCTCCCAAAAGCTGAACGATGCCATCGAGGCCCGCGGCAGCGATCGCGTTTTGAAGCGCGTTTCGCAACGGTCCGTCACCGATGATTTTGCACTCAAATTCAATATCACGTTTCTTTAGTTCGGCACACGCGGCGATCAGATCGCGAAAGCCTTTAAACTCGATCAACCGGCCGATACTCAAGATGCGCGGCCGCAGCGCAGGAGACCGTGGGGAGCCAGCCTGGAATTTTCGCAAATCAATGCCGTTGTAGATGCGGTGAATTTTTCCCACCGCGTCGGGGCACTTGTGGATCAGCAATTCGCGACTGTAGTCGCTCACCGCGACGACGAAGGCAGCTTCGCGGCACATTTCGCGCAGCAGCTCGTTGCTGCCCACGTCAACCATGAAATCTTGCGCGTGTGCCGTGAAACTGAAGCCGATTTTGCTGATTGCCTTGACGAAGAGCGCGGTATGGGTCGCGTTCCTGGCGAAATGCACATGGAAATGCGCCACACCGCTGCGAAGGAACCGTTCGGCGAAAAACAGTGCGTTGCGCGCGCGTTGCTCGGCCTTGAAGGCTGGGCCGTACCGCGCCTCATGCCCGGCGACAAGAGCGACAGGCCAAATGCCGTCGCGACGCGCGAGCTGCGCCATCGTTCGCACAACTTTCGGCGGCGGCGCGTAGCAGACTTCCGCGCGAAAATTCGCCCTGTGTCCGTGGCGAACGCTCGTAAAGGGCGGATTGATCGAGCCGATTTCCAACTCCACGCCGCGCCGCTCCAACGCCAGCATCTCAGCGTCGCAAAATGTCTGCGAGATTACAGGATACCGGGAATAGAGATAGCCAAGGCGCATCGGCATCAATGATTACGCGCGGCGCGCAAAAATATCAATGACCTGTAGTGGCAGGCGTGCCGCCTGCGGTTGCAAAATGCGCAGCCGACACGGCTGCCGCCACAGCTACGAAAACCGCACGTCCTTGCCGGGATCCATCTCGAAATCCAGCACCAGCGAATCCTTCGTGTTTGGCTTGATCACTTCCTCCATAAACTTCACGTAGATCGAGTCTTCGCGGAAAATTGCGTACTTGTCCATCGACTCAAAATCGATGGCGATGAAGAATGGCCAGTCCATTTCGGGGTCGATTCGTTTCCCGCATTTGATGCTGAGCACCTCGGGAATTTTCAGGAGCTGCATCCGCGCGTTCATCATCATCGCTTCCACGCGGGCCGGCGTGACCTCGGAGTTGAGTTTGTAGAGAACGATATGATGAACCATGAGGGTAAAGCTAATAGGCGGTTCCAACGAGGTGCGCAAGTTGAATCCATGCCAAGGAAGCTCGCTGCCGGCGCCACGGCCGGTTTTTGATCTTGCAATTTGCAACATCAAAGCCTCGTACTCCATCTTAGTGAGTTGGAAAGGGAACGTACCAGGAAAAGATGAGGTCGCAGCAAACCATCGCAGAAACCTCCGCTAACCTTGAATATCCGGCCTGCCCGTTATGCGGAAGTGAGGGGCGTGAGTTTACGTTTCGCTTGCAAGAGGCGTATAGCGTCGCTCGCTGTACAGCATGCGGACTTCATTACCTTTACCCGCGGCTTACCGAGGCCGCGATGCAAGAGGTGTATCGACAATCGTCTTATTACGAGGGTGGCTCATGCGGTTACGCGGACACGAGCTACACCGCCCAGGAATCAGCATTGCGCGCAACGTTCCAGCGTTTGCTGCATAACCTCGCCGAGCGCGGACTCACCGGCGGGGATCTTTTGGAGATCGGCTGTGGATATGGCTACCTGCTCGATGAGGCGCGTTCATTCTTCAGTCGCCGTGTCGGCACAGAGTTTTCACCCGAAGCCGCAGAGATCGCGCGCGCGACAGGTGCTGAAATATTTATCGGCGGTATCGAACAGGTTCCGCCTGAACGCAACTTCGATTACGTAATTGCCATCCAGGTGATCGAGCACGTTTATCAGCCGTTAACCTTCGTTAAGCGACTGGCTAGTCAGACGAAGGCTGGCGGCCATATCGTTGTCGCTACGCCTGACATAGGAGGGGTATTGAGGAAAACCATGGGCCGGCGTTGGCCGTCTTTTAAGGTGCCGGAGCATGTTGTTTACTTCGAGTTCGAGACGCTGAGCGCGTTGCTGTATCGGGCTGGACTTAGTGATGTTCGCCGGCTTCCTTACCCGCATGCCTTTCCATTGGGTTTAATCGCGGCTAAATTTGGCTTGACTATGGCACCTTTGCTTGCGCGCCTGAAGGTATGGGTGCCTGCTACCACGGTTGCTGCTTATGGACGAGCCTGAAACGCGTGATACGCAAGCTAGACAGCCACTGCTGTCGATCGTTATGCCGGTTTTTGGCGAAGGCGCTCATTTGCATGCGTTCCTTGCGGCGGTCCGCAGTTCCTTGGAGCAGTGCGACCTGCCATACGAACTTGTGCTCGTGGACGACGGATCACCCGACGACACTTGGCGCGTAATAGGAGCGGAAGCAAAAGACAACGGCGCACTTAGCGCATTGCGTCTGAGCCGAAACTTCGGGAAAGAGTCCGCCTTGTGTGCGGGCATAGAGCACGCCCGGGGGGATGCCGTCATTGTTATGGATGCCGATGGACAGCATCCGCCGGCCCTCATTCCGGAAATGGTGCGCCTGTGGCGGGGCTCTGGAGCCGACATTGTAGAAGCGGTCAAACGCAGACGCGGACGTGAATCACTGTCCAGCAAACTTGGCGCCCAGCTGTTCTATTTAATCCTGAACAAACTTTCTGGATTCCATTTCAAAGGCGCATCGGACTTCAAGCTGATGAACCGCAAAGCCGTCGATGCGTGGTTAAAAATGCATGAGCGCAACGTGTTCTTTCGAGGAATGACCGTCTGGATGGGTTTCACTACCGTGCAGATTCCTTTTGAAGTCGTGCCACGCTCGGCGGGTCAATCCACTTGGTCCGTATTGAAACGCTTAAAGCTGGCTCTCATTGGAATCACTGCTTTCTCGTCGTTTCCGCTGCATCTGGTTACCTTTGCTGGCGTGATTTTTCTCGGCATATCAGTTCTCTTGGCGCTGGAAACACTGTATCTGAAGTTAGCAGGTCGCGCTGTCAGCGGCTTTGCCACAGTAATTCTCTTGGAGCTGATCATCGGCAGCCTGCTTATGATCAGCCTTGGCATCATCGGCGAATACCTGGCCCGGATTTACGAAGAGGTAAAAGGCCGCCCACGCTACCTGATAAAGGAGTCAATCGGACCTGATAGGAGCTAGCTCCAGGCCCGGATCACTTACTCTGGTTGTCACGTTTTTGTGGGGAGTCTAACAACCCGTGCTTCTCTGTTATGCAGAATCAAATGGGCCTCAGCAATAGTCTATCCAATGGATTGGTATGTGTTTTACAGGTCGATCGCGCTCACACGGTTCCCGGCCATGTTCAGCACGTAGAGCTTCCGGTTTGTCAAAGCGAGGGCCGCTGGCCCCTGGAGCCTATCAGGCGACTTTGGCATCAAACTGCCAATCCTGTTTCCATTCAAATCAAAAATGAGCACGGCGTTCATATGCGCGCTCGATGCGTAGAGCCGGTCTGTCTGCGAATCGATGGCCAAACCTTCGAAGCCTACTGGCTTTCCCCATTCGGGCATCGACCATTTGTTCAGAAACTTACCATTCGCATCAAATACCTGTATCCGCTTGTTAATTGGATCGGCCACATAAACTTTATTGGCCGTAGAGTCAACTGCGACCGAGGTGGGATCGTTAAACTGGCCGTTGGCGTTGCCTTTGCTGCCCCAAGTCGCCAGCACCTCCCCGTCCGAACTGAGTTTAGCGATGCGACTGTGCCCCTGATCGACGACATACACTGAATCATTCGGGCCAATAGCTATACGGCGTGGTCCGTAAAATCCCGGCTCCGGACCTTTCCACTCGGCGATGAAAGTCCCGTCGGGAGCTAGTTTTTGGACGCGGTGATTGGACACCTCCGCGATGTAGATGTTGCCCGCGTGATCAATTGCGATTCCATTCGGTTCGCCCAGTTTTCCCTGTCCGTTGCCCTTGGTTCCAATACTCGTGATGAAGCTTCCGTTTGGCGAGAATTTCTGGATGCGTCCATTGTTCGTGTCGGCGACCAGAATATTTCTGTTGCCATCAACAGCAATTCCAGTGGGAGAATCAAATTGGCCCTTGCCGGGTCCCCGTCCCCCCTCAAACATGTTGGTACCGCCTTCTGTCAGCGAACTGAGCCGGGGAAGCTGGGTCCCCGGCGCCTGAAGCGGAGTCGCAGGGAATGCGCTCACGCCTTGCTGAAACTGTTGAATGTTCTTGTTAGGGATATTCAATACGTAAAACGTCCTTACTCTTCCGAGAAAGGAAAATGAAAGCGAATCCTCTGTTCCAAGCTCGCGGAGCGATTGGAACATTGTGACTATCCTTTGGGTCTTTGGATCTCGTTCCCAAATCAGCTTCAGATCCTTATTGCCAGGGACATAATTGAGAATGGCTCTCTTGTTCGCGTTCCATACATCCTGCTCGGTCATGACAATGAAGAAGGGATAGCCGCCACAAAAGGACAGGATTCTGGCATCATCGTAATCATGCAAAAACAGATGAATGATTGAATAAGCGTCACCCTGGCAGATTAATGTTTCATGTGGAGCTTCGGTGACGCCCTCAATCTTATTAAACTCGTTGCGTTCCAGGTGCGGAGGAGCCGGCTGTCCTTGACCTGCAACAACATGCCTAAGGTACCGTGAGACAGCCACCTCCTCCTGCGCATAATGGCGAATGGAAAGCGGACTTTTCGTCTTGCTGTAGATGTACCGAACGGATGGGGCCAGGCCGTCTAGCAGTATTAGCGCTGCTAAGGCGCCGAGAACGACTTGCACGCCCGGCCACGGTCGGAGCTTTAACAACCCGGCAAGCGTGAAGCTCATCAGGATTACCCAGAATGGGATTGGCAAAAGCAGGCGGTTCTCGATGGACTTCGCGATAAAAGCGCCTGCAACGGGAATTATCGCTAGCAGCACGATTTCAAACCGCTTTTGCCAAAGGGCTAGCACAAAGCCGGGCACTAAGAGCCAATAGTATGGCAGCGGTATAGGCAAAGTATCTGGAATAAAGAATCGCGGACCGGGTACAGCGAAAAAGCAGTCCGACAACTGCTTTGTAAAGGGCCTTATGCCATTCGGAAAGGGGGCAGACTGCAGCGCGTGCCAGAAATCGCGAACAAAGCCGGATTCGTAGTAAGTGTAATTTTCGCGATTAAACACGATGTAGAGGAGAATTGGGGCGGCAGCCGCTAGAAAGCCATACACGACCAGCGCCAGCGAGGCCCATGGGGCGCTCCGTTTTAGGCTTCTCCAATAGAACAGAGCGTACAGCGGTGCAGCAATCGCAAGCGCCAGGAGATATTGCTTGCCGGATATGGAGCTGGCCAGGCAGAGCCCTGCCGCGATGCCGCCCAGGGAAACACAAAAAGCGGACGCGGTTCTAAATCCCACGTGTAAAAAATACAGCGAAGTCACGGCTAAAGCCGTCGCCATGGGGTAGCGGTATCCAGCGAAGGTGTAAATGAACGCGAACGGGAGGAAATTGAAGATCAACGCCGCAACAGAGGTGACGATGTAAGACTCGAAGAGCAGGTCAACTAACAGGATCGTGAATACAAACGTTGTTAGCCAAATGCAAAATAGCGCTGCTTGATACGCCAGGATGTTAAAGCCAAACAACCTGAGAAAACCCCACACATAGTAATGAAACAGGGTTTCTCGCGAAATAGGAAAATGAAACCATGCCGCCTGAAATGGATGGCCGATAACATAAGTCTTTAGATACCAGAGATCCCAGCCGGACTCGTCAAACAGCGCGTTTCCGTTCCAAGGAGCCGTGCGAAAATTCCAAAGATGCGATACTACGAAGAATACGATCCAAAACAGAAAGAAAAGTGCTTTCGGCTTTGTCACGGACTTGAAGCCCGCCGCAAGGCGATATGGGCCTGGTAAAAAAGCAGCCAGCAAAAAGAGCATGCTAAGTATCCAACCGATCGGTTGCCACGAATCTCCCCAAGCGGCTTTCCGGTAGTGCGCCGCGCCAGCCCAGGCGCAAATCAGCACGGCAACGAATGACAAGCCGAGTAAAATAATCCTCGGTGTAAGAAGCTGCGATTTTCCCAGAGCTAACTTCATAGCCTTAATGTCATTCTGAGCGAAGCGAAGAATCTCAGATGGATTTTAGAACGATCACGCACCGGAACCAGACCAGAGATGTTTGAAAGCCTGGCCTTATGCTTCGCATTTCGTTGCGGCGCTTCGCTCAACATGACAGCCCCATTTGTGAGATGAGTCCTAGACCGTCATGTGATGCGGTAGCTCGCTAGTCTGTTGATAGGTCGATCACGCTCACACGATTGCCAGCCATACTTAGGACATAGAGTTTCCGATCTGTCAAAGCCAGGGCCGATGGGCCTTCGAGTTGATCCGGTGGCTTCGGCGTCAAACCGCCAATCTTGGTGCCATTCAAATCAAAAATGGACACTGCTTTTATGTTGGCGCTTGACGTGTATAACCGGCCCGTCTTCGAATCTATGGCCAAGTCTTCAAAGCCTGCCGGCCGTCCCCATTCGGGCATTTCCCATTTGGTTAGAAACTTCCCGTTAGCATCGAATACCTGAACACGTTTATTACGCGGATCGGCCACATAAACTTTATTGGTGGTAGGATCAACAGCCACGGACGTGGGATCGTCGAACTGGGCGTCGCCATTCCCTTTGGTGCCCCAGACCGCCAACACCCGTCCATCGGGGTTGAACTTGACGATTCGCGTATGGCCCTGATCCACGACGTAGATGGAGTCATCCGGCCCAATAGCGATCCGACGCGGTCCATAGAATCCTGGTTCGGGGCCTTTCCACTCGGCGATGAATGCGCCGTCGGGAGCCAGCTTTTGTACACGGTGATTCGAAGCGTCCGCTACATAGATATTGCCAGTGCGATCAACAGCGATGCCGTTGGGTCCTGCTAATTGTGCCTGACCCACGCCCTTATTTCCCATGATGCTTAGAAACGTGCCCGTAGGCGAGAATTTTTCGATGCGTCCGTTGTTTGTATCGGCGACCAGAACATTCCCAGTGCCATCAACAGCAATCCCAGTTGGAAAATCGAATTCTCCTTTCCCGGTCCCCTTGCCGCCTTCAAACATGTTGCTGACACCCTCAGGAAGGGAAGTGAGCTTGGGAGGCGGTGTATCGGGAACCTTGTAAATTACCATTCCGTTGTAATTGGTCGCCTCGTGCACCTTCGGAAAATAAGTGGCATAAAGCTCTTGATTCGGTCGTTTGATGAATTGAGCCTGCCGAATAGCGTTATCGTATGCCACATAGCTAATGCCATTCTCTTTCAAGAGATGATACACCTTCCAGGGGTCCTTGTTCTCAAACAGTTCTGTATAAACCCGGTCGCGCTTACCTGCGTTGTAACCGGCTGACCATCCGTAGTAAGGCCAGCCGTAGAAGACGCGGCGTCCCGCCATTAGGATGGGATGATTAACGAATCGATCGGTCAGGAAAATATCGCGCGGCGTCGTGTTTTTTTTCAGCCAGTCGATTAACGGATCGTTCCGATATGTTACCTCGCTCCAGCCGGTGTTGTGGATCGGAAAAAAATCAATGACGCCACCCGGAATGACCAGCAGGAAGAGAACAATCGCAACGAATTTGCCGGGTAGTGTGGTTCCGCCCAGTGAGAGACGCCACAAGCGCCAGAGCGCAAACGCAACGAACAGGTTGGCGAGAATCACCCAGATGTGCAAAAACTTCTGATTAGCAAGGACCTCGATGGTGAACTGGAAACAAAACGCAACTCCAAGCAGGCTCAAAGCTGCCAGGAACAGGCGCCTTTGGAACCAGCTAACAAAAATCAGCGCCAGTGCAATAAGCAGCCATTTAAAACCAAAGGTGAAGCCGAGATACTTGGCCACATTCGCAGCGGTTGGCTGGTCAACCATATAACCCCAGTGAAGCAGTCGCGGCATTTGTGCGCGGCCGCTCCCAGTGCCCAAATAGAGCATCTGTGGCAGCGCGATTACACCCGCAGTGATGGCTAGTACTAACATTTGTAGCCGCAAAGAAAACAAGATGAACAAAACTCCGAGTACAGGGGCGGCGGCAATAAACACAGCACTGTTCCACATCGGTAGCAGACCGAGCAGCACTCCTGAAAAGATGAACCCCGACAACGTATCCCGAAAGCGCTCCGCCGGAACGACAACTTCTTGCTTTGGTTCTGTTGTGACCGAAGCCGAAGTCATGTCGCTTATTGGTTCTGAAACGTTTTCGGGCCGAGGGGCATCCTCGGGACCCGTATCCGCTGCGATTTCGGGAGCCGGGTTTGGCTGTGCTGCAACCGAATCAATCGAAGGCGGCGCTTTAGGTCGCTTCGGTCGCATGCGGTAACGGATGACTAGAAAAATCAGAACGAGCAGCAGTATCCCGATAGCGCTGGCGAAATGCCGCTGATTGAGATAGGTCACCTGCGACCAGGTACCCCAGAGTTCACCGCGATATGGGAAGATGCTTGGGAGAAATTCGCGTTGTTGTCTGATGGCTTGAATCGCAGCGCGGACTGAACCTTGTCTGTGAAGGAAGGGAACGTAAGAGAGCGAGCCAAAAAAGAAAAAAAGCAGAGAGCCGAGGCGCCCGACTGTGCGGGAATTGAAAATAACCGCGCCGAGCGTCATTGCCAATGTCAGCATTGCCACCAACGTGACTATGCTGAGAAGGTTAAGACTCCACGCCGGATTGAGCCCGAGGAATTCAAGATTTCCCGCCTGAAAGTAGAAGAGGAAGTGGTAACGGATGCGGTCTCCTGAGAAGTGCGGATACTCTGTGGGAAAGTTATGCCCCACGGCGAAGCTCTGCATGATCGCGGTGTTCGGCCCGAAATCGCTGTACTGAGGGTTGGATATCTGCAGCTTGCTGCCGCTGGAATTAAAGGAGGCGAACATCATCCAGGATACGAGGGCCACATATCCGACGATCAGTAACCAGTCAGCAATGGTTGAACCTTCAGCCCGCGGCAGGTATAAATTCGCTGCGCGGCTGTCGCTTCTGTCCAAAGCGCTCGCGCGAATTGCGCCTTTCCATCTACGCCACGACAGCAAAGCGACCGCTGCGATAAAGAATAAAAGGTTGCTCCACAGCAGTGGCCGTGATGCCCACGCGAAAGCGAGCCCAGCCAGATACGTGAACCACGAGCTAACCAGTAGCCCTACGAGGACGGCTGCTGCAAACCGGTGTGCGACGGATACGAACCGATAAAAGCGCCGGCAAAGAAAATCGCCCAGACAAATAGCCAATCCGAAATAAATCAGAGCCAGCATACCCAAATCCTCGCTCTATTCGCAGACATTTGGTGACTTTTTAACCGCGAGTTACGTTGATGACGCGGATAATTCGGAGCATCTTGCAGCGGACACCGGAATCGACAGACTTACACTCTACACTTCCACATATTCGGCAACGGACGTGGGTAAAGGGATTTCTACTCCATCGTCCTTCATCCCCTCGAGGTGGAATTCGATTGCCTCCTTGATGAGTTTTTCCGTCTGTTGAATAGTTTCTCCCACGGCAACACAGCCGGGGAGATCCGGAACAAAAGCTCCGTATCCTGTATCACTTTTTTCGATGACGATAGCGTAACGCATACGTTTCATTTCCAGCCTGCTTGTTTACGAATACTCTTGAGTGTTCCCTTTGGAATGTCCAGTCCAGCGTTCCCGGACACGGTAACACGCCTCCCTGGCTTCATTGGATGGACAAATTGACGATGACTACCCTTCTGCCGAGCAAGAATCCATCCTTCCTTAAGACGCTGCAGGATCTCCCGGATTTTCAACGGCTGATAATGTCATTTTTTGTGGGAGCGTCAATGAAGACACATCGATACGGGAGGCAGATACCGAAATTCTTTCGCATGCTCTCGACCTGATGAGAGTCACTGTTTTCTGTCAGCTACGGCTGAATTTGGTCAGTCCAAAGGAATTGCCAGGCAGCGATTGCATTGATCGCAACTGAGACGACGAAAAGGAAGGTCTCGCTGACAGTTATTTTCGCCGGGCCGTTGCCTGTAAGCAGCAGGAACATCCAGGGAAGAAGAATCATCGCGTAGCGATACGAAAACTGCCAGCTCCCGGGGTTGCCATGACACCAGAGGACGAGCGTTAAGAGGGCGATCGCCACCCATGCGGCTACCTTATATTTTCCGCCCTGGCGAAAAAGGAGGCACAGGAAAGGACTGGCAAGGAAGATTGAGCAGCCGAACCCGTTTGGTTGGATGTAAGGAAAGTAGGAAATACTCTCGAAACCTTGAAACAGCATCGTGTACATATTCCACGGAATCGCATCGATCGAGAACAACCCGTGCTCGTACCAAGGTTCCTCGCGCACTTCTGGAATGTGAATGTAGCCAAAATCGAAAATTGAATGGAACCGCGCGAAGTTATAAGCGGCGGTCAGGAGTGCGAGGATTACGGGCACGCTTAGGAATCGGGCCAGCATCGGCACGTTCTCCCGAAATCCTCGCTTGATCCCGCGAATGCGGGACCAGCTAACTGTGGTTTCATTTGGCTGACGCCAGAGAAAATAGAGGTAAAGCGGCAGAGTGATCAGCAGCTCGGTTCGGTTGCCAAAAGCCAGAGTGAAAAATGCTCCCGCTACGAAAGGGGACGGCCGTACAAGGGAAAAATAAAGCGCCGCGATTTGGCCCATCAAAGCCAGGCCGAGAGCGATTTGCCATGCGCCGCCGAATCCGAGGTTGCACCACGTCCAGGTTCCAAAAATTGGAAACAGCGCCAGCAAAATCCGACGAACTAACGAGGCGCTGTTGGCGGTGGAGTAATCCGCTCCGAATGCCTTCGTGAGCTGAAAAAAGAAATAAACGCTTAAGCCAGCAATGAGCGCTGCCAAGACGTGTCCCGGAAAGTCATGCATCAAGCCTGCTTTCTGCAGCAGGGCGATCGGAACCATGCTAAGCACCGCTCCCAGCGGAAAGGCTGAATAATATCTGTCGCCTTGCGGGATCATTTCATTAAGCCACTCAGGCGGCTTTTCCCGAAGGCCCAGATCGCCACGTAGCAAAGCCGAAGCAATCTGGCTTGTGTAATCCAGATCGTGGAGCGTCGCTTTGGTCGAGGAATAAAAGGCGAACGCTGCGAAGAGCGACAGCCCTGCTACTATCCAAAATTGTCGGACAGTGTCACGCCTTGCGATCATGATCTCTCACTTCTACTTCCAATTAATGTCATCGCCCCAATAGTTTTTCCCAAGCAGCTTTGGTTTGCGACGGGACGTTTTGGTCAGGACCGATTAACCAGGAAACCGTCGCAAGCGAGTTCACGACGATGGAGAGACCGACAAGTCCGATAATCACACGGCATGACCGGACTAAGGCTGCTCCGCCCGAACGGAGAAAGATAATGAGACAGAAGATTAGGAAAGGATAGAGATCAGCGGAATAACGCTGGGCGAGCGCAAAAAAAGATAAGATACAAAGAGATTGGGCAAAGAGAGCCGCAGCCGCGGCCCGATGGAATGCGTCTGCGCCGTCGCGTCGGACCAGACATATAATTCCCATGATCGCGCCGAAAACAAGCCAGCCAGAACACCATGGGAGAGGCAGATATACTTCGCTGAAGTCGTTGGAATAGAGAGATGGATAGTCATAGGAATAGCGATCTGCCGCCAAGAAAGGTGGTTCGCGCTCGAGGCTTGGGAAACGCACACTGAAGTAGTCAGCAAAGCTGTGGAGTATCCGGCGCGGGCTGAGCACACCAAATTTATGAGCAAACTCGGCATGAACCGGGTTGATGTAGTAATCAAAGTTTACTCCCGTGAAGTTGCCAAACCTGGCGTAGCTGAGCCAAATATAGAAAGTGAGCGCGGCACCAAGCGGGAGAACCAGCGCCACAAGATTAATTGTTCGATTCTCCCGTGGTAATCGGAAAGTCAGAAATGGCGCGATTAGGATGAACGGCGCGCCGAACGTCACTCGGGAGAGTAGAGCGCCGGCGGTGCAGCACGAGAATCCCAGCAGTGCGCGCGTGAGGGCGCTACCCGTGGCCTGTCGCGAGCGGAAAGCGAAAAAGATCGCGCCCAGCGATAAGGCCAGTCCCCAGATGATGGCTTCATCATAGATGGACAAATTGCCGAGCAGTAAAAGTAGCGGTGAGCCGAGCGCGAACCCGAGTACACATGCGTTGCCCAGCCAATTGCGAGCCCGCGATGAAAGCGGGGATGATTGCAACGCCATGCGCACCAGACCGGCGAAGGCGAACAGCGCGATGATGCCCGCGCAAAATCCTGAAAGCCGCGACCATTTCCCGTGTCCCGCTGGGTAAACGAAATTTAGCGGGATACGGAGGAGCGCCGGAAACGGGCCAAAGTACATTCGCACCTTACCGTTTACGATCATTGCTTCATGCCCGATCGCCTCCACATCGACGTCCACATCGCCGCGCAGAAAATGTTCCGCCTGCGAATCGTAGGCGCCGCCGAGCACCTCCTTAACGAAAATCTGCCGTCCCCCTGTTGTGGCGAACACCCAAAGAAGCGCGCTCAACAGCAAGGTGAGCGGCAGAAGCCGGGGAGCCGGGGAAGAACTCAGAGGAAATTGATTACTTTCTGAAATCGAGTGCGCCCTTCTTGAGCGCGTAAGCGTAGCCCACCATCAGGATCGTGATGAAACTGAGCATGCTCCAAAAAATGATGCTGCTCTGTTTGATCGCATCGCGGTAAACAACTGCCCACGGATACATGAACACGATCTCGATGTCGAACAGGATAAAAAGCATCGCCACAAGATAGAACTTCACGCTGAAGCGCGGCAACCGTTCCCCCTGCGGAATCATCCCGCATTCGTAGGGCAAATCTTTGGCTTGGGTGCGTTTTCCTCTCTTGCCCACCAATACGCTGACCAGAAGAGCGGAAACAGCAAACAGCATTGAGACGAGGATTTGCAGGAGAACCGGCAAATATTCGCTCAGCATTCGGGAAACTGGCCTGAAGCCAATTCGCGTGAAAGGTCGGCCTATCTTACACCGGCGAGGTGACCATTCTGCTGGGCAATCGCATTGGCCAAAGCCGACGGCAAGCCCTTGTACTTCTTGCCATTCTTCTTGACCGCGCCCCGCGCGACGAGATTCTGCAATTTCTCGTAAGCTCGCAGCCGCAGCATTTCTTCGCCGCCGCTTGCAGCGTTCCGGGCCCGAAGATTCTCGTGCACGATGTCGAAAAGCTGCTTAAACTCAAACGAAGAACGTCGGGAGAGGACAGCAACCAGCTCCTCAGTTACCAGATCAGGAACACGACGGGAGAATGCATTTTTCTTTAGGATAGCCATAAGGGCGAAAAAGATAGCATGTTTTTCACAGACTGCAGCAGTTTTCTTCGTCCTTTCTTTCCGGCAGTAACGATCAGTGCCGAAATGGCGCGGCCAAGGAAGTCTCTGAGCGCCTCGCCTGCCCGCCATAAGCCTGACGGGTCTCCCAACTATGGCGTCGGCGACGGACTGGCTGCCGACTGCGGCGTGGCCGTCGGAGAAGCGCCCCAGCCGGTCACGGCAGCACCGGCCTTTTGTCGTGCTCCCGTGCCAAGGCTGCTAAGAATAGCCAGTCCGATCGCCGACTGGTCCAGCGTGATTGATCCAATTGACTCAGCCACATAACCGTCGCGATCGTATCTTTGCGAAGAGACGATAGGGCTCAAGTGCTTCGTAATGATCTCCGGCGATGGGAACTTGGCAGGATCCACGGAACCAGCTACTGCCGGCATGAAGGCCGCAGCCATTAATAACATTGGACGAAGCGAAGCGTCGAGTCGGGAATACAGCAGCCCTGTATCGACGTAGGCAAAAAAATTCGTCGGTGCCGGCAGCAATCGCTCGGCAGCCTTGTAAGCTTGGGAAGCTGAAAGTTCGGACGAGCCGGCCCCGCTGCGTTTCATGGCCTCTTCTACTGAGACTGGGTTAAACCCAGCGACGAGAATCCGATCAGATAAGCCGATCGTTGGGGTGATCGGGACGAGACTCGCAGCAGACTGCTTCGAGAAATAGCGGATGCCGTTCTTCTCTGCCTGCGTCCAAGTTGCGTTTTCATCGGCACCTATGAGCGTCTCCACGATCTTTCGAGCTTTGGCCGCGTCCATCACAGGCAACGTCAGAAGCAAAGACGGCCAGTGCGCGCTCAGGGGCCAGTCTGCAAGCGAACCCAGCTCCAAGCCAAATGCAGCTTTCCAATCATCAGCAGTCACCCCGCTATCGGCAAGCGCCTGAAAAATTTTGGCGCCGGCAAAGGCCGCCGCCTGGTTCAATGTATCAATTCTCTCCCCCAGATTGAGAAGCATTGACAGAAAAAAAAACGTCTCTTTCGTGCCGAGCGACAGGGAAGACCGGGTAAGGGTGACATTGTGCTCTAGCTTTGGCATCCCGAGAAAAAGCACGTCGTGTATTTTCCCGTTCTCGAACCGCGTCGAACCGGCGATGCAGCGCATTTTCTCGAGCATCGTGGACTCGCCGGGAGCCGGGCTTGAGCGAACAGCAGCGCGCAGCACTGCAAGCCGTTCGGAAAATATCTTTGGCTGCAGATAAAAGAATGCCGCATAACTGGAGGGTCGGTGCGCGATGGCCGCGCGATATGCCCCGTCTTTGTCGAGTGTGTCTTCTGGATTTTTAGCGCGGTGATCCGCGCGATCGAGCAGCGCCTTTAATTCCGTCAGGTCCGTTGCCGCAAAAAACCAGGGACGATCATAAGTCGTTGCGAGAGTGAATGGAACCGCGGTGACCAGCTCGATTTCGTGTCGCTGATATTGAAGTTTCTCGCGTCTCGCGCCTGGAGTTTGTCCCAAAACTGTCGCGCGCCATCTGCTGATGATTCGCTCCGCCTCCTCTTGCGTGGCACTGAAACGGAACCCACCAACAAATCTTGGATTGTTGTTGTCCATCGAGGTCAAAGCGAGAAAGGCGTGCTTCGGATCGAGCTGTTCGATTTCCGGCAGTGTTTGAGCAGCGGCGGTTGTTTTTGGAAGGTTGCTCAGTCCCGCGATTCCGGGACGCAAAAAATCCTGCACCGCCGGTTCGTGGTACAGCTGATAAATATCGCAGTGATACCAGTCATCGCGGGTTCGATTAAAGTCCGGCAGATGTGCCAGGAAAATCGTTTCTCGAGGCACAAGCGTGCTTACCGGAGCGCTCGAAATTCGTTGGGAAAGATTCCAATAGTACCAACCAGCAAACGCGGCGACGGCGAGCGCGATGATTAGCAAGATCAAACGTCTCATCGGAATCTGAACTGTAGCGGCAGGCGTGTCGCCTGCGAAATCTAAATAGTCGCCGCTCGAAAAATTTCTGCAGCCAAAACGGCCGCCGCGACGAAAACGAAAATCACGCCCGCGGATGAAATCGCCGATGCACAGCTTTAAGCCGCTGTTGATCGACGTGCGTGTAGACTTGCGTGGTGGAAATATCCGCGTGGCCCAACATTTCTTGGATGATCCGCAGATCGGCGCCGTTTCCGAGCAGATGCGTCGCGAAACTGTGCCGAAGAAGGTGTGGGTAAACATTTTTCTCCAGCCCGGCGCGGGCCGCGTGCTTTTTCACGATTTGCCAGATGCGCGCTGTGGTTAATTTGGTGCCACGCTCGGAGAGAAAAATTTCGCTGCCGCTACGCCGTTTCACCAGTCTTGGCCGCTCCGCGGAGAGATAGGCTGCCAGTGCTTCGCACGCCTTGCGCCCCACCGGGACCAGGCGGGTCTTGTTTCCTTTCCCTGTCACACGCACAACGCGCTCTTCGAAATTGAAGTTTTCCAGGCGAGCATTTGCCAGCTCGGAAATGCGCAAGCCGCTTGCGTAAAGCAACTCGATCATCGCGCGATCGCGCAAGCCGTGAACCGCTTTCGTGTCGATTTTTTCCAGGAATTGCTGCACTTGCAATTCGTTGAGCGTTTCCGGGAGATAGCGCTCGATCCGCGGGAGCGCCAACGCTTCAGCCGGGTCGCGTTCGACTGTCCCGTTACCTGCCAAGAACCGAAAAAAAATCTTCAATGCAACCACGATCAGCTTGATCGAAGAGGCGGAAAGGCCGGCGCGTTTGCGGTCAGCAAGATATTCGCTGATCACCGGTAGAGTCACAGCGCGCGGATTATTGATTTTCTTATTGGCCGCGCACCATTGTGCGAATTCGCTCAGCGACCTTTGCGTGGAGAGCTGGTAATTTTCAGAAAGACCACGCTCGACTGCGAGGAAACGGATAAACGAGTCGATCGAGTCTTCCACGACGCGATACTGTAGCGGCAGGCGTGTCGCCTGCAAAGCGCGACCGCGGCGGGTCATTCCTACGATTTATTGACAAGACGATGCGAAGTGTTCGATGTTTCTTTACGATGAGTTTGGATCTTAACACCATCTTGAAAGATTGGCCGCACGAGAGCGGCAGGGTTAAAGTGCGCAAGATCGCCGGCCTCGATGGCCGCGAGAAATTGCAACTGCGAGTCGATCTCGGCGTGTTACAAATGGAATTGACCGGGCGACCCGATGGCCGGCGTCCGCACAATTGCGAATCGCTTTTGGAATATCATCAAAAGCGGGGTGCGCGTGCTGAGGGGAAAGGCGAGACTTACGAGCTTACGCCCGAGCAATGCGCGGAGCTTCAACAGGAAGGCATCCAATATTATCATCGTTACTTGAGCTTGTTTCAGATCAACGATTTCGAAGGTGTCGTGCGCGATACGCAACGCAATCTGGACCTTTTTAGTTTCGTTGCCGAGCATACCGACCGCGAGGAGTTTTCCTGGAGCTTGCAGCAGTTCCGGCCCTATGTGCTCATGATGAATACGCGCGCCAAGGCCTCCATCCTACTCGGTCAGGGAAAATTTGCCGATGCCATAGCCGAGATTGAGCGCGGTCGCGACGTGATTGTGGACTTCCTGCAGCAGTCCAATTTTCCGGAGCTGGTCTCGAAAAGCTCGGAGATCGCGTTTCTCGACGAATGGCTCGAAGAAGTTAAGGCGAAGCGTCCGCTTTCGAAACTGGAGATCATGCAGCGCGAGATGGAAACTGCGATCACAAAGGAACTTTACGAGCGCGCTGCCGAGTTGCGCGATGCGATCAGGCTGCTGAAGGCCCAGAAGCAGGCGTAACCGCCCGGCTGGTAGCAGCCGGTGAAACCAGTCTTGGTAACATGAAAACCGCATTCTATTCGCTGGCTCTGAGTGTTTGCGTCATCCTTCCAGTCCGCGCTGATGTCTCGATCGTCTATTCAACGACAGTGCAGCCGGCCAGCCAGGGTCAGAAGGCGCAGACAACCCCGAACGCGGTCGCTGCCGCTACCAATATGACCATCAAGATCAAAGGCGACAGAGCGCGCATTGATGTTTCTCCGAAAGTCATCACAATTTTGGATGGAAGAACCGGTGAGTTAATCAATCTGTTGAACGACCAAAAGACTGTCATCCGCATTTCGCCGGATAAAATGAAAATGATCGCGGACATGGTAAACAAGTTCAGCGGCAACAGCGCAGGCGCAGAAAAACCAAAACTCACACCCACTGGCCAGAGGGAAACGATCAATGGTTATGATACCGAGCAATACACCTACGACGGACCTGATTTTAAGGCGACCTATTGGATCGCGCCCAACTATCCCAACGGCGCGGCCGTCCTGGCGCAACTTCAATCGATTAAAGCTGAGTTTTGGGACGCGGCGAATACGAAAATGCCGGACTTTCGTGATTTCCCTGGGTTGCCAATCCGGATGCGCATGATCGTCGGCAAGGAAACCCCGGCAAGCGGGCATGGCGGCAACGCCTCGGGGCATCCTACGGAAATTACCAGCACAATCAGCGGTGTGAGCCTCGACTCGATTGCCGATAGTCAATTTACGGTGCCTACTGATTTTAAAGAAACGAGACTGCCGGATATCTTTAACAAGAACGCGAATCCTTTTGTTTCGCCTAATCCGTAGGAGCCAGCTCATAAACGTTATAGCCGCCTCGCTGTGCCGAGGCTCCGATGGTGTTGCTTGCCCTCGCAGCACGGCGACACAGCGCCGTGGCTACAGCTTCTGCATTTTTTGGGATGGGTTGCAAAATTGCGATGGTTGCAGTTGGCACCGCTGTTTTTACAGTTAAATAGCCATGCCTTCACTTGTGCTGGCATCCCGTTCACCACGGCGAGCTAAATTGCTTTCCGACGCCGGATTTGAATTCGAAATCACCCCGCCGCGTGGCGCAGAAAAATTTGATGTAGCTGTTACCCTACGTGAGCTCACACTGTGGAATGCCACTTGCAAAGGAATGTCAGTCGCACGAACGCGTCCAGATGCCGTCGTACTGGCAGCCGACACGCTCGTCGCCCTGCAGAATCAGATCATCGGGAAGCCGAAGAATGTGGAAGAGGCCGCCGAGATGCTCCGGCGCCTGAGCGGACAAACCCACGAAGTATGTTCCGCCGTTCTAATTTATCATCAGACAACCGGACGATTATCAGTTTTCCACGACATTTCGCGCGTCCGTTTTCATCGGCTGAACCGTGCGACGATTAGGAATTACTTTACGAAAGTAGATCCGCTCGATAAGGCAGGCGCCTACGCGGCGCAGGGAGCCGGTGCAGAGATCATCGCGAAAATCGATGGATCATTCACCAACGTCGTCGGGCTGCCGATGGAAAAGACAATCGCGGCGCTGGCCAAATTCGGCATACGCCCAAAAATGTGATCAAATCAAATGCTCGCGACTATCCGACCGGAGCCGGATGGTTTTTGTCTGCAGATTGTGTCGCGCGCGAATAAAACGAACCGTCTTGCTCTTGGCCCGCATCAGGATTGAATGGGTGATCGCCGTGACGCCGCCCCGGGCCCGCACACCGGGGAGGAGCGCGCTGTCGCTGATTCCGGTTGCGCAAAAGAGGATGTTCTGGCCATTGGCTAGGTCGTCTGCCGAATACACGCACTCGAGATCTTTTTCGTAACCGTCAGCGATCAATTTCTTCCGTTCCTTCTCATCGCGCGGCCACATTTTGCATTGCATGTCGCCGCCGAGACATTTGATTCCCGCCGCCGCGAGCACCGCTTCCGGCGAACCGCCGACGCCCATGTAAAGATCCACGTCCGAGTCGGGCAACGACGGCGCAATGGCCGCCGCGATATCGCCGTCGCCGATCATGCGCAACGACGCGCCTGCCGCGCGAATTTGTTCCACGATTTCCTTGTGTCGCGGCCTGTCGAGCATCATCACCGCCACATCCTGCACGCGCTTGTCCACCGCACGCGCGACGATTGCCAGCATCTCCGCGATTGGCATCTCGATGTGAAGTGAGTCGCCACGTTTCTTCATGTAATCGATGACGCGCGGCCCGTACGCCAGCTTCGACATGTAAAACGATGGCACATCCCGTAGCGCGACCTTTACTCCTTTCTCCGGGCTCGCTGCCGCGATGCAACTGATCGAGTTTGGCGCGCCTTTGGAAATGTTGGTCGTCCCATCGATTGGATCGACAGCGATGTCGAATTGGGGCGAGCCGGGAACCCACGTCCCGAGCTGCTCGCCTTTGAAAATACCGGGCGCTTCGTCCTTCATTCCTTCACCGATCACGACTTCGCCGCAGACGTTCATGAGATCGAACATGCCGCGCATGGCGTCGCATGCGGCAGCGTCGGCTGCTTCTTTCTCGCCCCGACCGAGCCAGCGCAGCGAATTGAGCGCCGCCGCTTCCGTCGCGCGCACAAAATCGAGTTCGATGACGCGCTCGATGTCCTGATAATTCTGTTTTGGCAGTCGCAGAGCCACGGAGCATCAATTTTCACGCATCTCGCGCGCGATGACAAGGAGAACACCGCCTGGGACAGTGCAGGCTTGATTTTGGCGCGAGTTTTTACTTGAATCACCGTATGCCTGCGCGAAGCGAAGCCGTCGCATTTGCTACTACGCATTGGAGCGTGGTGCTGGAGGCGCAAGGCGACTCACCTGCGGCACAGGAAGCGCTCGAAAAACTTTGTCGCACGTACTGGCGACCCATTTATAGCTTTCTGCGGCGACAGGGAATTGGGCAAGAAGAGGCCGAGGATCTGACCCAGGGTTTTTTTGCACTATTGTTGGAGCGCAGAGATCTGAGTGCCGTCCGCAAGGAAAAGGGGCGCTTGCGTTCTTATCTGCTCGCATCGCTGAAGCATTTTCTCGCCGACGAACGGCGCCGCGCGATGGCGATCAAACGCGGGAAAGGAGAGCGGCCCGTTCCGTTGGCAGCACTGCGTGCGGACGAGGGGATGGACATGTCGCCAGCCGACCTGCTCACCGCAGAGCGGATTTACGAACGCCGCTGGGCTGCGACAGTGCTGGACCAGGCTCTCAACCTGTTGAAGGAGGAATACGCAGCAACAGCTAACGCCGCATTGTTTGATTCGCTCACGCAATTGCTGCCGGACGAACCGGGAGCGCCGTCGCGGGCGGAAATTGCCGCTCAATTTGGCATGACCGAAAATGCCATCACGCAGGCCTTTCATCGATTCCGGAAGCGCTATCAATCATTATTGCGAGAGGAAATTGCCCACACGGTTGCTACTCCCGGCGATATTGAAGACGAACTGCGTCATCTCATTGCTGTAGTTCGCGCGTAATGTGCGACCGAATTTTACGCAGTACACAGTGAAGCACGATATCTCTGCGACGATGATTCGAGTGACCAGAATTTGTCGAAAGTGCGGCGCGAAAATCTTTTCCGATGCCCCGCAAGGGCTTTGCACTGGCTGCATGCTCGAAACAGCGCTCGGCGTCTCCGCAGAAAACTTCGTAACCGCTGGCGACTCGTCCGCCGCAGCCTCGAAGGCAGACGATGCGAATGCTGCAGCCGACGTAAAAGGGATCGCGCGCGCCGGAACGATGTTGAGAGAGTTCGGCGACTACGAGTTGCTGGAGGAAATTGGACGCGGCGGTCAGGGCGTGGTGTTTCGAGCGCGACAAAAAAGTCTTAACCGCACAGTCGCATTAAAAGTCATTGGCCTTGGCCAGTGGGCCACGAAAGCGCATCTCAAGCGTTTTCGTTTGGAAGCGGAAGCCGCCGCGCGCCTGAACCATCCGTGCATTGTTCCAATTTATGAAATCGGCGAGCGCGATGGTTCCTGTTACTTCAGCATGGCACTGGTGGAGGGCGGCCAACTCGAAGCGATTGCCAGCCACGAGCCGATGTCCTCGCGCCGAGCAGCGGAACTGATCGCGAGGTTGGCGCGCACTGTGCATTACGCGCACGAACACGGCATTCTGCATCGAGACATTAAGCCGGGAAACGTTTTGCTCGATGCAGGAGGCGAACCACATCTGACCGATTTTGGCCTGGCGCGACTGGTTGAATCCGAGAGCACCATCACGGGCACGCTGGAAGTGATGGGCACACCCAGTTACATGGCGCCAGAGCAAGCTGCCGGTAAAACCGCGAAGCTCACCAACGCCACGGATGTCTATGGACTTGGCGCAGTGCTTTACCAATTGCTCACTGGTCATCCGCCTTTTGCTGGAGGAACAAGCTACCAGACGATCAAGTTACTGCTGGAAACCGAGCCGCGGCTACCGCGTCTGTGGAATCGGAAAGTTGATCGCGACCTTTCCACGATTTGCCTTAAGTGCCTCGAGAAAGATCCAACGCGGCGCTATTCTTCCGCCCTTGCGCTCGCGGAAGATTTGGAACGCTGGCTCAAGCACGAACCAATCCGCGCGCGCCGCACCGGACCCCTGACCCGTGTGAGGAAATGGGTGCGACGCAACCCGGCTATTGCTGCGCTGATAACGCTGTCAGTCACCCTCGCAGCGGGTTTGGGCGGATTGATTTGGAAGAGTGAATTAGCTGGAAGCCCGCTGGCGGCCGGCATCGCCGTGCTGCCATTTGAAAATCTGAGCGAAGATAAAGAGAACGCCTTTTTTGCCGACGGCGTTCAGGACGACATTTTAACCAAACTGGCGAAAGTCGCGGACCTGAAAGTGATCAGCCGAACCAGCGTCATGCAGTATCGCGGTAAACACGATGTGCGCCAAATCGGGAACGCGCTTCGTGTTTCGCACGTGCTGGAGGGAACCGTGCGGCGTTTCGGCGGAAAGGTGCATGTCAATGCGCAGTTGGTTGACGCCCGCACGGACAGAGGCGTGTGGGCGGAGGAGTATGATCGGGATTTGAATGATGTGTTCGCCATCGAAGCGGAATTGGCGCAATCAATCGCAAATCGACTTAGAGCCAAAGTTTCCGCTCGCGAAAAGGCGGCCATGCAAGAGTGGCCAACCAAGGACCTTGTTGCTTACGATTTTTATGCTCGCGCTACGCCTTTGATCGAGAAGGCCAAATACAAAGAAGGTAAAGATCAAGCGAAGGATTATTTCCAAGCTGTGGAGTTACTTAATCAGGCGATCGCGCGCGATCCGGCTTTTCTTCTCGCATATTGCAGGTTGGCTGAGGCGCACGACGCGCTCCACTTCCAAGGGATCGATCATGAGCCCGGCCGCCTGGCTTTAGCGAAGGCGGCAATCGATTCTGCCTTTCGCCTGAAACCAGATTCGGGTGAGGCGCATCTCGCACTGGCTACTCATCTTTACCACGGCTACCTCGATTACGATCACGCTCGTGATGAGCTCGCCATCGCCGTCCGTACCTTGCCCAACGACGCACGAATTTTCGAATGGAGCGGATACATCGACCGGCGTCGGGGCCGTTGGCACGATGCCGTGCGCAACTTCGAGCGTGCAACTGAGTTGGATCCGCGAAACGAGGATGACCTACAGGCGGTCGCGGTGACTTATGATATGATGCGCGCCTACAAGCAAGCCAAAGAGTCTGCCAATCGCCTCATCGCTCTTAAACCAAACGACATTCATCCACAGCTGTTCCGTGCTCGTATCGCCGCACATGAGCGAGCCGATACTCGACCATTGCACACTTTAGTGGAAAAGATTCTCACGCATGACCCCGCCGCCGCCGCAACTCTGAGCACCACCGGTGACGGCGAGGCACCGTTTACTCTCGCTTTATGGGAGCGCGACCCTGTCGCGGCCGATCGCGCCCTGGCGGCGCTGCCTGAGAATTACTTTTCCGTAAGAGGGCACGGCGTTGATTTCACCCGAGGTTACGCCAAAGGCTTGATTGCTCAGCTGAAAGGAGACGAGGCGGCGGCACGCGTCGCCTTAAACGCCGCGCTTGCGGAGGTGGAGGCGCTCCGCGTACAGCTCCGCATACCGCCCGATAACGACCACATTTTTTGTATCCTAGGTCTGATCGACGCTGGACTCGGACGAAAAGAAGAGGCGCTGCGTGAGGGTCACCGGGCGATTGAGCTTCGTCCTATAACAAAAGACGCGATCAACGGCGCGGACTTACTTTATTTTTATGCTGTGATCTGCGCGCAGGCTGGCGAGCGCGACCTGGCGATTGAGCAACTGGACACTCTAGCTAAAATTCCGGCCGGCGCGTCTTACGGCGAACTCCGCCTCGATCCGTCATGGGATCCGCTTCATGGCGATCCACGCTTCGAAAAAATCGTCGCTTCCCTCGCACCGAAGGAAATAGCGGCTCACCAGAGCCACTGACCTAAATCGCGTCCCGCTGGTGGTCGGCGACGAACGTGAATCATTAAAGTTACACCGTCCCATCGGTTCCGCTTCAACTCAACAGTTTAACGATTCCCAAACTTTCCGCGTAAGCGATTCCAAAATCTTACGCAGTACATCAGTGAAGGCCAGAAAGGGCTTCTGAGGATAAGAAGCCAAAGAAGGCCAAAACAAGGAAAGGAAAATTCAAAAAACATGGACAAACCAAAAATTAAACAACAACTGCGCAGAGGTTTCTTTGCGCTCGCAATTGTCGGCGCGTTATTGACGTTGCCGAAAGCTCAAGCCCAACCGATACCGGCAAGCGGAAGCACTACTGACT
>Ga0137374_10000139_pt1 | contig 61705 bp, 73 predicted proteins | sample SagtaG_20_FD_104811 | JGI IMG/M metagenome (GOLD analysis project Ga0137374, IMG submission 104811) | Vadose zone soil microbial communities from Sagehorn Ranch, Mendocino, California, USA - Sage1_R_100_16 metaG | ecosystem: Environmental > Terrestrial > Soil > Vadose zone | place: USA... | reverse complement strand
TCCTACATCCAAATACTTGGGTTCTGGAGAAATTGATTTTGCTGTTGCAACAACACGCAGTACATCAACTTTTCGATAACCAAAGTAAGTGCCGCAAATATATGGAAAAATGAAACGTTCATGTAATGAAAATTTGCTAGTTTTTCTGAATTCATTATATTTTGAGTATGCTCCATGAAGTTCATCAATTTGAAATGGCATACATTAATAGATTACAAATTTAACTCAAATTTAACCTATTATTTTTAATTTTTGAACAAGATTTATTATTTATCGATTTTAAATTTAAGCGTCAGATGTTTACTAAGAAATTATCCAAAAGGCTTATAAAGTTCTACTCTGACTTTTTATTATGGGTCGTTCATATGAAGAATGGTGGAGTACTGTTCCCAGTGATCTGAAGGAAAAAGTTCGTAAAGGTGATGAAGGAAACAAACCATTGTTAAACCAGATTAACTATGTTTTACTTCATCTTCATTTAGCCGGAAAACATGATGCAAAACCTAGTCACGATGAATTGAAGGACTGGCTTCACAGCGGTCAAGTTGATGTACTAAGGATGGCACCTAAGAAGTAAATTTCCATCTCATTTCTTTTTTCACTCATATATTGTTGTTTTATAACACCGTTTTGTATACAGCATAGTGTTTAAATAGTTTCAAACATATGCTCCTTTAGTGATTTAGTAGATTGCCTATTGCAATACTTCCAGATGTTGATGAACAAAGATGTATTGGCTGTGCTCTATGTGTCGAAATTTGTACTGCTCTTGGTCCAGATGTATTGAGGGTAAAACCCGTTGAAGGATGGAAGAGAGGTAAAGCTTTTGTATTCTATCCTGAAAGATGCATTTCAGATGGTGCATGTTTAGGCGTTTGTCCAACGCATGCGATATTCTGGATGAGACCAATGGAGTACACATCAGGAGTACCTGTTCCTCTACACAAGAACGGTGTATTCGACAAGGGTTGGGAAGAAGGCTAAGCAAATTTTTCACAAAACCTCCCTTTTTTAATTTTCTTTTTACATTAATTGATAATTGAATTACAATATTCTAAATCCAAACCTGTAATTAAACTCCTTCATTAGTTAGTTTTTAATAAAATCTTTAATTGAACATCCTGAAAACTACAGTGAAAATTAAATTCAAACTTGCTTCAAAGCAAGATAAAAGATAGCCTATACTAAATACTTGTTGTAATCTGCTATTTTGGAAGCTTTTTCATAGTTTAGTATTCGATCATTAAAACTAAGTGTATAACTAATTTCGTCCATTCCTTCTAAAAGCATTTTTTTCCTAGTGGAATCTATATCAAAATTTATTGTTTTTTCAGAAAGAGAAACTGTCTGTTTCTGTAAACTAACCTCCACAGTTGCATCTTTTTCATCGACTAGATTAAAGAGATATTCTATTTCATTTTTACTTAAGAAGATAGGCAATAATCCCTTTTTAAAACAATTATTATAGAATATATCTGCAAACGAGGAAGCAATTATGACTCTAATTCCATAATCAAATAATGCCCACACTGCGTGTTCTCTAGAACTACCACATCCAAAATTATCTCTTGTCAATAATACTTGTCTTTCTTTATATTTTGGGTCATCGAGAACAAATTGCTTGTTGGGATTCCCACTATGATCAAAACGCCAATTGTAAAAAAGAAAATCTCCATATCCGCTTTTTTGGATTAGTTTAAGAAATTGTTTGGGTATTATTTGATCCGTATCTACGTTGATCATATCTAGAGGGATTAATTTGCTTTTGATCTCTTTAAAAGAATACATTTCCTATGACCAGATTACAACCAATCTCTTACATCTATAAAATGTCCTTCTATAGCACATGCAGCAGCCATTACTGGACTTACTAGATGAGTTCTTCCACCAGCGCCCTGCCTACCTTCAAAGTTTCTATTTGAAGTACTCGCACAGCGTTCGCCCGGTGACAATATATCTGAATTCATTCCAAGACACATACTACAACCTGACTCTCTCCATTCAAATCCTGAATCCTTGAAAATCCTATCCAACCCCAGCCTCTCAGCCTCCAATTTAACTTTTTGAGACCCAGGAACAATCATAGCTCTGACTTTTGGTGATACCTTTCTCCCTTTAATAACGACCGAAGCTTCGATCAGATCTTCTAGCCGTGAGTTTGTGCATGAGCCTATGAAGACTCTATCAACATGAACGTCAGTCATTTGTGTACCTGGCTCTAAATTCATGTATTCCAGAGCTCTGATAGCTAATTTCCTTTTATTTTCATCACCTTCCGCAAATTCCTCAGGTGAAGGGATAGAGTCAGTTATGTCAACAACCATGGATGGATTTGTTCCCCATGTTACTTGAGGTGCAAGCTCATCAACATTAATCGTCTCAACTCTATCAAATTTTACGTTTGAATCACTTCTCAAATTGCTTTTCCAAAGTTCTATCATTTTATCCAGTTCTGATTCTTTAGGAGCATACCTCCTACCTCTCAAATAATTGAAAGTAATTTCGTCAGGAGCAATTAATCCTGCTCTTGCTCCCCCCTCAATTGACATATTGCAAATAGTCATTCGCTGCTCCATTGATAGTGCAGAAATTGCCTGTCCTCTGTATTCGATAACAGTCCCAGAACCTCCATCGGTACCTATTTCGTGAATAATCTTGAGTATTATGTCCTTAGGAGTGATAGTATGAGGTTTTCTTAGATTACCTTTAACATTGATTAAGAATGATTTTGGTTTGTACATCCATATACACTGTGTAGCGAGAACATGTTCAACCTCGCTAGTTCCTATTCCAAAAGCAAGAGCACCAAATGCACCATGTGTTGATGTATGACTGTCACCGCAAACTATGGTCGTACCAGGCAATGTGAAACCAAGTTCTGGTCCAATTACATGAACTATGCCCTGATCAGGGCTAGTCATATCATAGATAGTTATCCCAAATTCCTTGCAATTTCTGCCTAGTGTTTCAAGTTGTATTTTGGATACCTCATCAACAACAGGGAGTGATCTATTTCCAGTTGAAACGTTATGGTCCGTTGTTGCAATTGTTAAACCAGGGCGTCTAACTTTTCTACCGTTCTGCTTTAGACCAGCAAAAGCTTGTGGAGATGTAACTTCATGTATTAAGTGCCTATCAATGTATACCAATGACGGGCCAGTGGCATCGCCAGCATGTTCATCCTGACTATTATCTATGACTACATGACTATCCCAAATCTTGTCAAAGAGGGTTTTTTGCATTATTATGATATCGTTAGTTAAATCGGAATATAATCATATTACTATCCAACTATATTTTGACGTAAAACAGTAGTATGGGAAGTGATAATGCTTAAATCTAGTATTGATAGAAATTAACTCTAATGTTTCAGCATGACAATAAGAACTATGAAGAATACGTTATGAATCATATAAAGAAAGGAACGACTACCTGTGCTTTGACATGCAAAGACGGAGTTGTTCTAGCTGCAGATACAAGAGCTAGTGCTGGATTCTTTATTGTAGATAGAAATGTTATGAAAATCCAAAAGGTAGATGAACATTTAGGTATGACAATTGCTGGAGGTGTAGCCGATGCTCAAAACTTGGTTGATCTTTTGCGTTATAATGCAAATTTGTATAGATTATCAAACAAAGAAAGATTAATTCCTGTGAAATCTGCCTCAAGACTTTGTTCTAACGTTCTCTTCAATCAAAGATACTATCCTTATTACGTACAGATCATCATGGCAGGATTTGATAAAAATGGCGACGGTTCACAAATATACAACATTGATTTGTTCGGGTCTATGACCAGTGAAAAATTTATTTCAACTGGTAGTGGTTCCCCCGTTGCATATGGATACTTAGAGTCAGAATATAAAAATGATCTCAGCGTTAATGAAGCTTACAAGGTAGCTATACAAGCAATTGCAGCAGCTATAAGAAGGAATTCTGGAACTGGTGATAACATAAATGCTGTCATTATAGACAAAGATGGATATCGAGAGTTATCCAAGGAAGTAAAGGACGCTGTACAAGCAGTTTATTGAATCATTTTATTATTATCAAGACTTTTTTTGTTCAAATTATCCTCACCTACTTTTATTCCTAAATAGATGCGTAAATTACTTAATTAATCAGAGCTGATCGGTTCATCAGTTTAGTAATTGATAATAAATTGATTAATACCCACGATAGAAAATATCAAAAAATCAAAGAAGAGGTTAAGAGGTTTATTCAAAAAAATAAGAAAATAGATCATTCAACAATTCTCAATGAAATGAATGTGGACTATGATACTCTTATGCAAATATTGAGAGAATTAAAGAATAAGGGACATTTGAATTAACTACTTGAGATGTTCTAGTAATGTCTTTTGATTTTCTGCATCGACCTCATTATATGCATTATCTAATATTTTTCGTATTCTTTGAGCACGTACAGTACCAAATCCTGGAATTTTAGCCAATTCAGCCGCTGACGCATTTAATGCTCTCTTAGGCGTGTTAAATTCCTTCAACATTTTTACAGCAAACATACCACCAACTCCAGGCAATGAAGAAAGAACGGATAATTGCTGTATCTGCTCAGAGGTCTGCTTTCTTATTTTTCGTAAAAGGGGCCCATACGAATATTTTCTAGATAATTTATTTGCAATTGCTATGAGAAAACTGGTCGTATGTTCTATATTTGGTGTATGAACTAAAGGTATCTTGAAATCTAAAACTACTGTGATTAGTGAATCATAAACTAATTGAATTTTTTGATCATAGCTACGGAAGGAGTTATCAGATTCAGATTTCAAATCCTCAATGATGTTCCCTTCAACAATTAATAACGGTGAGGTAAAATGTTTTACGAGCTGCGAACATTGAATAAATAATCTTCCATCATAAAAGGAGCTTAATAAGTCTGATATAGTTTTTCTTTCAATTACTACATTATTAAAAACAATATAATCACCGACCTTCAAAGTAGCGAAGTCTACAAAGATGCCTGACTCCTTGAGCAATTCTGGGATGCCACTATTTTTTTCTCTTTTATCGACTACTATTCTCAAATAGAATCTAACTACTGAATAGCATGCCAAAGTTTTAAAAATATTGATGCATTATGAATGAGCCCCTGGTGGGACTCGAACCCACGGCCTAAGGTTTACGAAACCTTCGCTCTACCAACTGAGCTACAGAGGCCTATTTCATGGATACATTTGCAATCACATAACCAATTTAACTATTTTCTAATTTGACGAAATATTTACTACATACAGCTATCGAATATATCTCGATCTGATTATAAAACAAGATTAAATACTTGAAAATTTAAGCTTTTTAAAGTGAAAATTTCAATCTCTGGTATTAGAGGTATCTTTGGTCAAGATCTAGACTTACATGCCATAATAAATTTTTCCAGATTGTTTGCTTCCTTTATTATTAATAGTTCCAGTAAATCTGAAAAGAAATGTTTGGTTGCAAGAGATACCAGACCTTCAAGTAGCGTAATTCTTCAGACAGTATCAGCAGCCGTTATGGAACAAGGAATCGATGTCTTTGATTTGGGTGTCGCTCCCAGTCCATTTGTATTTCATGAATCAATAAAGTATGGTAACGCTATAATAGTAACAGCCTCCCATAATCCTTTGGAATGGAACGGTTTAAAATTTGTAATTAATGGAAGAGGGATTTTCGAAGAGGAACTTGATTCAATTCAAGAAGAAAACATACTATCTGGTTCAAGATATGGGAAATCATATAACGTAAATTCAAATTATATATTTGATATTTTTGAATTAATGGGTAAGAATAGATACCTACGAGATGATCGAAAAAAAACAAATACAATTGGATTAGATCCTGGAGGAGGAGCTATATCTTCCTTTATTCCAAATTTATATAATACTTTGAATCAAAAATACTACTCGATAAATGATATTGCGGGTATCTCATCAAGATCTCCTGATCCTACGACAGATGATCTTTTTGAGCTAAGGAAACTTGTTCTATCCAAAAAGCTGCAGTTAGGTTTTGCATTTGACATGGATGCAGACAGGCTGGTGGTAGTAGATAACAATGGAAACAAACTCTCATCAGATCTTACCCTCTTATTATGTATTACAAGTACATTAAATCAGGGAGCAAAAAAATTTGTTGTCAGCGTAGATACTAGTAATGCTATTGAGCGCATGATTACAAACCATGGTGGAACCCTGAACTATTCAAAGGTTGGAGAAGCCAATGTAGTAAAAAAAATGCTCAAGTTAAACGGGGACGCAGGAGGTGAGGGAAGCAGTGCAGGTTTTATTATGCCAAAGTTTAATTTGTGTAGAGATGGTATATTAGCCAGCGCAATTATATCCTCATTAAATAATGATCTATACAGCGATTGTATAGAGATCGCTTCAAAATACTCAACGATCAGATCAAAAATCCCTATAAAATCCAATTTTCAGAAACCAATAATTGATAAAATTGAAGATAAATTTAAGGGAAAATTCTTCCAGATAATAAAAATGGATGGTATCAAAATATTGATTGATGATAATTCTTGGATCCTTATTAGATCTTCTAATACAGAGGACGCCATTAGAATTTCAGTAGAATCAACTCCAAATAATGTACTATCTCTTTTTAAAGACACTAAAAAAAAGGTTCTATCTATATATGAAGAGATTAAATGAACGAGAAATTATAGATCTCTTCATTTCTTATTTCAACGATCCCTTACTAAATAAGGTAAAGGGCGATGATGTAGTAATTGTTCCACTTAATTATAACATGGCAAAGGGAGCAAATAAAAGAATTGGTTTAAACATTGTATTAAAGAGCGATATGTTAATTGAAAGCACAGACGTACCTAAGGTTATGAAACCTTGGCAAATAGCAAGAAAGAGTGTATTAGCATGCGTAAGTGACTTTGCTGCCAAGGGTATAAGACCATATGCATGTCTCATTTCTATTGGAATACCAAGAAGATATTCAAGAAAGGACATAATTGCACTTGCTAGTGGATTTTCACTCGCATCAAAGGAGTATAAAGTACGAATTTTGGGGGGAGATACCAATGAATCTAAAGAATTGACAATTGACTGTAATATGATGGGTATTTCAACTTTACCAGATAACAAAATTCCAAGAAGAAATGGTGCAAAGGCTGGAGATATATTAGTAACATCTGGAAAATTTGGATATACTTCTTCAGGATTAAAAATTATTCTGTCCAATTTGAATGCTGAGAAAAAATTCAAATCAAAATCTTTATCATCAGTAACATTTCCAAAACCGCAAATAGAATTTGGATTTCATCTTGCAAAGTATTTTTCATCCTCCATAGATTCTAGCGACGGACTATCTTCTTCATTGTACGAGCTTGCCCAAAAAAGTAATAAAGTTGATATGGTAGTAAATAAAATTCCAACGCCAAAGGAATTATGTCATTTTGCTAATTTGAATTCCATTAGTATCGAGAATTTGCTTTTTTTCGGTGGAGAAGAATACGAGACAATTGCAACAGTTCACAAATCAAATTTTAAGAAAATGATTAGAGATGCCAAGAAACACAAAATCAGGGTATTTCAGATTGGCGAGGTATTAAATGGCAGTGGAAATGTTATCTACGAAAAAGGAGGGATTCAAAAGCTTGTCAAAAATGAAGGATTTGTGCATTTTGCAAGATAATTTTTGTCCCTTAATAAGCTTCATTCCTGTGATTTTATAGAGGAGATTATACTCTTCTTCCTCTTCTGCCACCAGGTTTTCTGGTTGTATCATGAGGTATTGGAGTTACATCATCAATTCTGCCGATTCTAAAACCAGCTCTAGCAAGCGCCCTTATTGCAGCTTGAGCACCAGGTCCAGGAATACGAGGTCCCACACCTCCAACGGCTCTTACTCTGATATGTAGGGCATTGATACCTTTGGTTTTTGCAATATCCGCTGCTGCAACAGCAGATTTCATTGCGGCATAGGGAGATGATTCATACCTGTCAGCTGTTACATGTCTTCCACCAGAACTAAAGGCGATTGTTTCAGCGCCGCTAATATCTGTAATATGAACTAGAGTATTATTATAACTGCTAAATATATGGGCTACACCCCATTTGTACTGAATGACTTCTCCAACTTCTGACATTAAATATGTAAAATTAAATTTTTTAAAGGGTGTTAAAAACCTATCCTGCTTACGTTGTAATGAATTATCTTGCTTACATCCAATATTAAATTCTAGAAAACAGACCTACCGAATATCAAATAATCCAAATTATTCACCGTTTAGCACAACTTTAATGAAGCGGATATTCCTGTAAATTATTTATGAAATGGTTAAAGCATGACAAAAGTGACGACGAACCTAAGCTCCTGTCTTGCAAATATTGTGATATGAAATTTGAGGAAAAAGAACGATTAAAGAGACATATCAGAAAAGCCCACAGCGAAAAAGGTGGCGACATGCCAAAGTTTAATCTTTTTGGTACATGAAATCCATGTTGATAGCATAAACATGTTTCCGCTTTATGATGACAATCAGAGAATACACGGCAGACCGTACGTAAATTATTTGCTGATTGCCACAAATGCAATAATCTTTGTAGTAGAAGTGATTGTCACAGGATATTTTCACAATACAGCGGCAACAAATGCAATGTTGGAAAATTATGGCGCTATCCCATACAAAGTACTTGAAGGAAATATACCTTCAGTAATCACTTCAATGTTTCTTCATGGCGGGTTAGCTCATCTTATCGGCAACATGCTATTTCTCTTTATATTTGGTGATAATATTGAAGACAAGTTTGGCCGTATAAAGTATCTTCTCATATACATTGGATGGGGGATTGCTGCGGCACTGGCGCATAGTTTCGTTGCAGTATCTGTAGGCGGTGGAGAAATTCCTGCAATTGGCGCATCAGGAGCAATTTCGGGCGTGTTGGGAGCATATTTGGTACTGTTTCCTAGAGCTAAAATATTTACTATAGTTGCTGCATTTTTTATCACAACAGTAAGAATACCTGCCATAGCGTACATCCCATTCTGGTTTATATTGCAAGTTATATTGGGCTTCATAGACCAAACCGGTGCAGTGGCCTATGCCGCACATATTGGTGGTTTTCTTGCAGGAGTGTTAACCGGATATGTATTTAAAAATGTAATAAATAGATATGTAATGGTAACACCCCAAGTACGATATCCCAGAACGGATCGTCAAGATGTAACTAATATGCAGGACATGAATATCCATACACAACCAGAAGTCATAAAGGGATCTAATTTTTATGAAATTATTGCCGAAATGCCCGGACTAGTAGATCAATCAGAGATACAGGCTAATTATGATCCGAACACTCAGAGCGTAAGGATATTTACTAGTGGTTCAAGAAAATATGATATAAACGTTAGAATATCTGATATCCAAGATGAAAATATAAAAATTGATCAAATAAAATATCTTAATGGGATAGTAAGGATTCGTATATCAAATCAATTGTCATAGTTATTTTTTGCTTGGTTCCACACAAACTCATACTCAAATAAACTTCAAAAAATCTGCCATAAATCATTTTGTAACTTGATCTATAACTGATGAATCGTGCAAACTTTTGCTTAATTCCCTGTATTTCTTATTAATAAATTCCAAAGATTCTACAAGTTTCTTTGTTTTGCCATATTTGAATCGTACTAGCTCCTTGTGTCTCCAAAAATGTTTGGCATCTGCGATATAAATAGTTGTAAAATAATCAGGACCGATTAGATTATCCGGTAATTTAATATTATGAGGAAAAAGATATTCAACACCAAACCACTCATCTCCATCAGGGTAATCATTACCTGTTATAATATCAAAGTATAGGTGCAGTTTATCTTCTACAGTGAACCCTTCATCTTTTATGAGGGGGTGTCTAACATTAGATTTATGATAATCTATTTTCAGCAATTCTACCTCAAAATATGTTTTTATTATCGCACGCCTAAAAATTTCATTGGATTCCCTCAGATTCAAAGGTAATATAATAACAAACGATGACTATTTTATAATCCTTTTAGCATAAGAATGAAAAATTTGTGATGTATTCTTGAAATCTATTGAATATATGGAAACGTCTACATAATTAATATAATAGCAGAAAATCTAAATCATCACTTAGGCGGGGGTCGCCTAGCCTGGTAGGGCGTGGGATTGCTAATCCCATGTTCGCAAGAACTCGTGGGTTCGAATCCCACTCCCCGCGCTTCACTTAGGGATTCATGAAAAAGTCCGAGTAGAAGTTTATAGACCTTGCTTTCCCTCTCATTCTTTATTTTATCAATATTAATGGAAAATGATCTTTTATGATATCTACACATTTATGAGCGTCATCTATGACCATAGCGCCTAACTCCTGCGGTTCGGACCCGCTTCCTGTTACTCCAAAAATAGATTTGCCGTTAAACATCTTTTTACAATTGGTTACTAAGATTGATTGAGTTCTTAAATTCTAAGGGCATACCACTTTCCGCAGACATGGCATTGATTGCAAATAATTTAGTTTGGGAAATTGTTTGTTTAACAAGATAGTTGTTGGGACATAAATATAGCGCAGATCCTATACCTTCATTCAGATATGATTGCAACATCATTAGTCCTATTAGGGTCTTTCCTTGACCTGTGTAACTTAATAATACTATCTTTTCTACTTCAAAACTTGTTGTGCCATTCAGTTAATATTTTCGTTTGGGGAGGACGAAGAAACTCCTTCCCTGTCTCCTTATCTAATCGTTGAAATATAGCAATGGGAGCAATTTCCTTTCCTAATGTTTTCTTTTCTAGAAGCTTAGTAAAATCCACCAATAGTTAGAACTAGCACAAATTACTCGTATTTCAAGTTGCCTTCAATACCATTTTACGAAAAAGTTTAGTCATGGAAGTTCATTATATTTCTACTAAAATATATTCAACTTTACCGTGATTGGTTATTTCTGAAAAATTCCTTAAGATAGTAGGAACAGCTGAATCCGTTTATTTTGTTAAAGTAACTGTTGCCGATAGTACTTTGTTATATCTTCATTATATATTACGCATTCATGACTAGCAGTCATATGTTCGAATCCCATCCTCGCGTCCCTGGTTATGTAATTGTACAATTTGTATGAATCCCCAAGCGTACCAAATGGGTTCGAATCCCACTCCCCGCGCTTATCTTAGGCTTTTATCCCACAATAAAATGCAAGATTAAATTTATGAAAAGCCGGCTCTTGTGAACAAACCTAGCTAAATGACTTAAACTGAATCTGATGAAAAGTAGGGCTCTTAATCTGGAGGACCGCTTAATTCTTCTTGTCCTTTCAGCATCCTGTCGTATGACATATCCGTGTAATATCTTTCATAAAATGACACATGGCTTGATTCCAGATTCATTAGATATTCGTGAACTCTCTGTGCTGCCTCGCGTCCCTTTTCCATAGCTTTCACTACTAGTGTTTCTCCACTGGTAACATCACCAGCTGCGAAGACCCCCTTCATAGAGGTTTTGAAGTCATCAGCAATTGCTATTGCATTATGCCTACCAGTATTGATTCCAGCTTTCTTTTGCAGAAAGGAATTTGGGCCTCTTCCAATAGCTATCAGTAAAGTAGAACATTTCATTTTAAATTCTTTATTAGGTATAACTACTGGGCGTTTTTTTCCTGAATCATCAGGGGCAACCATTTGGACGTTATTGATTATTGCGTGGATAACATGTCCTTTTCGGTCACCCTGAAAAGACTTGGCTTGAACCAGAAACTCGAATTTTACTCCCTCTTCGTCTGCCTCCTGAAGCATTATTGGGTCAACATGCAATTCGGTCTTCGGATGTAAGCATAAAACAGTAACATTACTTTTACCTTTAGTAAGCCTTAAGGCAGTTCTGGCGCAGTCAAGAGAGGTGTCTCCGCCACCAATCACTAGTATATCATTGCCTAAATCGTACTTTGGTTTTCTCAAATAATTTTCCAGCCCTCCTGAGAAAACCGTTTCAAGAAATTCGTAACCGCTAATTACTCCCTTAAGATTACTCCCTGGAACGTCAAGATTCACAGTATCTCTAGAGCCCGTGGTAATTAGAATTGCATCATTTTCCTCAAGTAGCTGTGATAATGGAATATCCTTTCCTATGGTAATGTTCGTTCTAATATCCACTCCCATTAATTTAACCTTCTCAATTTCATCTATCAGTACTTCTTTAGGTAAATGATAATCGGGAACTCCGTACCATGCGGTTCCTCCCGCCATATTGGATGATTCGAATATTGTTACCTTATGTCCGTATCTTCTGAGAAGATCCGATGCTGCAAGTCCAGCGGGTCCAGTGCCTATTACTGAAACCTTTTTTCCCGTGTCTTGAGCAATCGAGGGAGGTGGTTGTCGATGCTTCCCCTCCCAGTCCGCTATATATCTTTGAATTAGACCTATTGCGATTGGTTGTCCTGACCACTTTAACACACATGCATCTTCACATAATCCTTGTAGCTGAGGACAACACCTTGCAGTCACTCCGAGTAATGGATTTGTCTCCCGGATTCTCTCATATGATGTTTTGAAGTCGCCCCTCGCAGCAGCCTCGTTCATGCCGCGAACATCGAGAAGAACAGGGCATGCATCTATGCATACCGGAGTTCCACATAACAAGCATCGTTCTGCTTCTTTCATTACCTCTTGCTCAGAGTAAGGTTGTTGAACTTCTGAAAAATTGGTCTTCCTTTTTTCCGGATCGGCTTTACGAAAAGGAAATTCTCCAACACGGTTGGGCTCAACCATCTATAATGAATGTAAGCTGCTTAACTTATAATGCTTACACCAAAGTTAGACTCATGTTATATTTTATCGAACGGGACTTTTATTCAACCTGAAGCATACAGCAAATAGGAAATTGTAGCGATGAATAATCCAATATCAGCTAGTTCCTTATCTAGGCGTACGCGATGTCTCCCCTCATGCTGTCCCAATCCCGATGCTTCACCTACGGATGTACCTCGAAATCTCTTTATTTTGTGCCGTAATGTGTAGTGACCATGGTCAACATCTGAGAGATTCGGATATGGAAAGTTATCCAACCTAGAAATGTACCTAGTAGAGCTGTTTACATAATCTATCCAAGACTTTCCCTCAGGATGACTTGCCAGCATGTAAAACTTACCTTTATGTTTGAATAACTGTTCTCTAACAACAAAAACCTCTTCACCTAGATGGATTTCACCCGTTTCATGACGAGAAGAATTGTTTATGGCTTTTCGCACTGCGTAAGAAAATGGTCGACGCTGACCGTCTACGATATTACTAAGCACCCACTCTTGCTTGTCTTTGTATCGTATGAGCTTAAAACTAAAGCCTTCATGTTTTTTTATTTTAGCTATTTCTTGTTTCCCTGAAAATATAATTGCCTCCAAATCTTTCGGCCTTTTCTTAATTACAAACTCATAAGACATTTTTTACTTACTCTAGAATTTCTTTCATTATAACATATTTGTTTCTCAATTGAATGCAACAAGACAATAGGGTCTAATGAATAAAATTTTACAGTTCTCGCGTCCCATTCCTGTCCTTTGGAAATTCAGGAGATTTAGTAACTCTTTAAACAAACTTCAAACCTTTAACAAGTTTATTGTACATAAATACAAATATGACAAAAAACCGAACAAGTATCGATAAAGTATCCAAACTACTAGATGTACTGGATAAACATATGAAGGAAAAAGATTGCCCGCACACTCCTAGTGAACTTAAAGAATGTGAAAGTTAACGACTTGATAAATTGTTTTGTTTCAATAACAAATTCCCATTGGATTGCATGGATTTAAATGGACCTTCAAAATAGTAACAAGCAAAACGAACGGTTTAAGAATGGAAGTTTTGTTACCATAGGTAAGTGCATCTAATCCTATGGCCTATACAGGCAGACCTTGATTATAATATTCTTGATAAATTAGGGAATGATACTTCAAAAGAATTTGAAGATATCAAATTAACTTTAGATGTACACATTGATTTAAAGACAGCCACCAACTTTCAATCTTCAGTTAATAAACATAGAAATCAATGGAATTCATTCAAGATATTAGAATTGCTTAACAAATTCAGGCCCAATAAGGCAACAAGGATACTTGGTATAGTTGATATAGACGCATATTCCGACGGGTTTGATTTTGTATTTGGTGAAGCATTTTATAGAGGAAGAGTAGCCGCAGTGTATCTCTCTAGGCTAAGGCAGGAATTCTATGGCTTAAAGCCAAATTCGTCGTTATTTTATCAAAGGTTGGTTAAAGAAGCTATACATGAATTAGGACATGTTTTTGGTTTTGACCATTGTAAGAATTCACAATGTGTCATGTATTTTAGCACGTCCTTGCTTGATGTTGATGCTAAAGGAAGAGGCTTTTGCTATTCTTGTAGGAAGAAATATTTGAATAGCAGACGTCCTAACTGCGCCCTAGAAAACCAGGTTTAGATTGTTGTAATTAATTTATTAACTTGAAGAACTGTAGCTTTATTAGAAATTTGAATCTATATTATTTTTGTTCTTCAAATGAGATATTATGTCAAATGCAAGTTAAACTCACAAGCAAGAGAAAAGCTTGCCAATTCTATCAGGTCAGGCAATTTAGCTAAAGGGCAAGTATTCTATGAAGGAATGCATGCTGCTTTGAGGGGAGCAACTATAGATGATATGGACATAGTTCATTTTGTAGAGGTTTGTTATTGTCTTGAAGGAGGTTTGTACCCAATGGCAATGGAATCACCAACACTAAGGGAGTATTTTGATTTAATTCTGGAAGTAAAGGATGCGCGGTTTAGAGATAAATGCACTATGGAATGTGAAGCCTGCGACTGCACTCGTGCAATCAAACTTCCAGGAAAGCCGTTGATTGAAAAGCTAAATCTAGTGAAGCATGTTTTACAAGAAAGAAAAATTGATAGTACAAGATTCCTCGACATTGGCAGAATAGTACTCAACAGGAGAAAGCAAAGGCAAGGAATAGATGCTCTGAAGAATATAGTCTATGAATGCACATCGTCAAAAATTAAACCAATAATAGCAGGAGCTGCAATCTCAGGGCTTTTTGCAATATTTTATGATGGCGAATATTTCAGAATAAAGAATATTCCTGATACCAATGAGGCCCGTCAAATTTTTGACAAACTTGGACTTAGCATTAGTGATTCGGTTCAAAGTGTGAAGCAAAATACCAAGCAATCCCAAGCTGGAAGCAACACCTACTCTAATATTGTTTGATACCTATTTTTAATTTAGGAAATAAGCCTTTCAGTAACAATGCTTATCCAAAAATTATATTATCTTTTTGTAATGTATTTTTACCACAGAAGGGACAAAATTTTGGATTTTTTACGGTAGAAATTCCTATTAATTGAAATTTTAATTTACAACGATTGCAATAGAACGTTCCAGCCCTCATAAGTTTTCATAGATTAGCTGAATAAATCTATAGTTTAAACTTTAGTATGACAAGCATAACTTTATTTTACATAGGACGCTAATTGATAAACTTGAAATTCATCCCTTACTCTTTGACACAAATCACTTATGGTAACCGGTTTGTCCATAAAAGAATCTATAATATCTTCTTTCATATATTTCTGAAAAACCACATCGTTATCGACTTCATAAGCACTTAGTAGTATAGTTCTAACGTTAGGATTAAGTTTTTTTACCTTCTTTAGTAACTCCAAACCATTGAGATTTGGCATTCTGAGGTCACTAATGACAAGGGCGTAATTGTCTTTATTATCGGTGAAATGTTCTAAAGCTATCACAGGGTCATTGAAAGAAACAACTGTAATATCATCAATATTTCCACACAAAGCATCATGAAAAAGCTGAGTTATATCTATCTCGTCATCTACGATACTAACAATTCTATTGTTAGTAGGCGTCTAACGCCACACCTCAACTATTACCAAGGACCCCAATTCCCTGAATCGTATATATATTTGCATCACGGTATGCTATAAAGTCTATGTTGAAGTGACATTCTAATCCCTAAATGTGATAATATCTGAGTTGCGGATTTTAATTTGGTGAAATACACTCAAATTAACCCGTAAATGACAAAACAAAAATTAATTTTTAAATGAAACTTGGAAAGTGTTTGTCATTCGTTCTATTCTAGTTTGGTGCCTTCTAATTGACGATTCAGAAGCTGGAATTTCTAAAAATGTCCGATATGAAAAGTCAATAATAATCATGCGAACGAAAAGCTATTAGCAAAGATTATTAAAAATACATAACCTAATAAGAGAATAAAAAATGAGCGAACTTCGTATAAAATTTAGTTCAAAGGATGAAGAAAACATCAACAAATTAAAGGAAAAATATGGATTTAAAAAAACAGAAGACCTGTTCAAATTTCTTGTAACTATATTTGCACAGCACTATGTAGAGTTTTTATGGGGTGTCAATGAAACTGAAAAAAATGCGAAAGATGAATTTTATAAAAGATGACTGAAAAAGAAAAAATCTAATGTTGATCGAATCTTGTCATTTCAGCTTATGAATGAATTCAAATATATCGTAATTCCAAACTACGTTCCTGAGTTACCCATATTAAAAAACTCAATTTCAAAAATCTAGATATATAAGATATATTAAGAGTTTTACTATGAGAATTTCATCAAAAATCGCGAAGGCAATTAATGATCAAATTGCTTATGAGGCATCAGCTACCCATGCATACGTTGCTATTGGTTCATGGTGTGAAAGAACTGGATATGATGGAAGTGCAGCATTCTTTTTTGAGCAAGCTAATGAGGAGAATACACATATGTTAAAGTTCATCCATTATCTTAATAATAGTGGAGCAGAAGCCATAATTCCAGCAACAGAAAAGCCTCAAGGCAAATTCGATTCACTAGAATCTACATTCCAAGCTGGCCTAAAAAGTGAACAGACAGTTACAAAACTCATTAATAATTTAGTAGAGGTTGCTGAAAGAGAAAAAGATCGTGCTACATACTCTTTCTTACAATGGTTTGTAAGCGAACAAATAGAAGAAGAAACATTATTTGAAACCATTCTTCAAAAGTTCGAAGTAGTTGGAAGAGACAAACTAGCCGTATATCAAATTGACCAATCCTTGGCCTCAATTAGATCTGAAATTATGACTAAAGGAGTTAATCAGCAACAACCATGAGCCCACGATTATAGTCAGTGGGTTCGAATCCCACTATCCACACTTTACTCGAAATTTGTTAAACTGGGGAAATAAAATTAAATAATCAATTCTTGCACTTTCTTCATGTCTATTCAAACAAGCTTTTGAATTAAATATAAAACAAAAAAACAGTATCAAAATGATAAACAAACTCATGAAAAAGCTAGTTAGTTAAGAAAAAGAAAGAAAGAAAGGATTACTTTTCTTCCAATTCTTTGATCCTCTCCTTTATTCCTTTGACCTCCTTCTCAAGACCATCACTGTATTCCTTCAGCAACGAAATCCTTTCCTCCTTGGTCAGGAAGTTTCTTACTCGGTCAACTCCTATTCCACAGCATCCGTACCCCATTCAATCACCTCCATGTATTCCATTATCGGTCATACGATATATAGCAAAAGGATGTATTTATATATATCGGACATCCAATATGATGTGTATGCGAGAACTCTGTGGTGAATGTTGCGATATGAGAGGACTATTGGGATTTTTAATTCTCTTTTTACTCTCAAAAAAACCAATGCATGGACAAGAAATAGCTAATGAACTCGCAAAAAGAAGAGGGGAAAAACCAAGTCCCGGAACAATTTACCCAGCTCTTAAGAGTCTAAAAGATTTGGGTTTTCTGAGTGAAGAGAAGGAAGGCAAAACTATAACCTACGGTCTTTCAGCCAAAGGTGAAAAGGCCTTCGAAATAGCCAAGAAAAGGTTTACGAGAACATTTTTGGGGATTATTACATAAGCAGCATTTTCAGGCCTCGTATCTATATGTTAGTTCTTTACACCTAGTGGGAACATAGCTTATACTATTAGGTTGTAAGGTGTAATATTCTTTTCATAAAATATTTGGAAAACAAACCATAAAGTATTATAAATTGTAGTATTATGCAAGCATTGATCACTATTAAGAAAGACCTGGACTCTGTAACTTCAATTCTGTACGACACTCTAAAAATAACACCATTTAAAAGAGACTATGATACCTCATTTGGAAAAATAGCTAATATTCTAAAGCGTTATGATCTAAGCGAAAACCCAAGAAACCTGCGTTTTAGATTTACTTTATTTATGCAAGAATTTTTTGATTCTATTCCACAAGATCAATGGAATCTAAAAGATCCCACGTTCATAAAACAATCCGAAGAATTTGCAATTAGCAAGTTTAAGGAATGGATACTAGAACAAGTAACATAATTGCTTTCTTGAATATGCCATTACATAATATTATATGTTCACTGACATCATATAAAGTGCTTTATGAACGAAGCTGTCGTGCATCAAAATCTAATGGTCCGAGTTCCACAATGAGTCCTTGGTCCCATTTATATTTCACATTCATTAACTCTGAAACCTCTGCAGCTAATCGAGTTTCCTTCATTGGATTGACTATTCGTGCGAGACCAACAAAATTCAAACCGTTAACGCTGAATGAAATATTCGGATTATGGCTAATGTTTCGAACCCAATGTGCACTTGCTCCAACTTCTGAGATTACGTAATATTTTCTGTTACACTTTACATACCATATTTCTATTCTATGCTTTTTGCCCGTTTTCCAGCCCAGCGTTGTCAAATATAGGAATTGTGGTTCATTCAATAGTTCATCAAATCGTACGTTAAGATATTATCAAAGTATTATCATAAATCTTTGGTTGACACATTATCCTAATATATTGTAAGGCGGGAATACGATTTTAATCTAAAGGTTGTAGACGCGAATTGGTCGAAATTAGAAGAATTTATATCAAGATCATAATACGTTGAATGACAAGCGAATAGCCAAGATGGATGCATATCTGGAAGAAGAGCTATATGACGTTCTGACCTACTGTTTACAGAATCCTGATGCTTCAGATTTCGAAGCGAAAAAACAAAAAGTATCTACGATTGGTAAAGAGCTTTATGCCGATGGAGGCGCGGACGCTATGGAGAATATGTTTTATTCAATTGAATTTAGAGTAAAAGAAGAAATTGGCAAGGAAGCCAAACCATATCGGTCGTGGTGGAACGGTATATCGAATGAATGGAAATATTAGAAACAAGATGATGTAGTACTACTGTAATTATTAGTCATAATACGTCAGTTACATGTTTTATACTAAATGTCTGAACTGACTATAAAGTTGTTTAAATATTATAGAGAAGAATTATTTTTTACAGATAAATAGCATAAGTTGTATTACAAAATTAAGTCATATTGAATTGAATCTGTATAAATCATTAACACCTTGTGCGATGTGTCATCAGCTGTCCCTTACTGATATAATGATAAATACAAGAATAGGAAAAATATGCATAAAATGCGACATTCAGATGACCAAAGCAAGAAAAAAGGTCAAGATAAGCAAAACAACTAAGGCTCCTAAAAAATTACTTAAACAATTGAGTTAATTGAAGATTTGAATTTTATAATACTTATATGTAAAGTACTTGGCACTTAAAGGTCGGGAGTCAGATTATGAAATCTGAAGAAAGGGAGAAGTGTGGAATTCTCTATCAAACACCCGGTTGTCATCCTTTTGTAAAATGGGCGGGAGGTAAGAACCAATTAATACCTCAAATAATTAGGCTCATGCCATCAAAATTTGTAAGATATTTTGAACCATTCCTTGGTGGAGGTGCTGTATTCTTTCATATCGCTTCCTATAATAAGAACGCATTCCTTTCTGACATCAATATGGATTTAATTAACGCTTATAAGGTTATACGAAACCATGTAGAAGAACTTATTACAGCTCTAAAATACCATCAAACTGAATACAATAAATCTCCAAAAAGATACTACTATCAATTACGAGATACCACAGAAGTGCTCAATAAAATAGAGAATGCTGCTAGATTTATAACACTAAATAAAACATGCTACAATGGACTGTATCGTGTGAATAAGAACGGTTTATTTAATGTTCCAATTGGAAGATATAAAAAGCCGCTAATCTGCGATACCATTAACTTGAGGAAAATGAATATAGTTTTGAGACAATCTGCATCATATTTGGGAGTAATCGACTATAAGAAAATATTAATTGAAAAGGCAGTTAAAGAAGATTTTGTATACCTCGATCCACCTTTCCATCCAGTAAGTAATACTGCAAATTTTACTAGTTACACCAATAATGGTTTTACTCTTGAGGATCAAAAAGAGCTTGCAATAATATTCAAAGAACTGACAAGAAGAGGATGTAAGCTATTACTTAGTAACTCAAATACGGAGGAAATTAGAAGGCTTTACTCAGACTTTTCTCATCTTACTGAAGTAGCTCTTGTGAATAGATCCATCAACGCAGTTGCCTCTAAACGTATAGGACATAATGAATTGTTGATAAGGAATTATTCATGATTAGTGTAATGCTCGATTAGTAACTTAACCCATTGCATTTTTCAACCTACTGCTTTTGTTACTAAATGTATAGAAAAGAAAAATAATAGAAATAAACAAAAGAAAACTTAAACTTTAATGAAATTCACATGATGTATTAGTACTAAAAATTGCTGTAGCAATTAATGGTCAGTCATGAAGAGATTATATTGGGATTAAACATTATCACTGCATTTATAACTATGTGGACAAAATTATTTTTGTATGAATTCGCAAAGTGATACATACAACAATAGCATATTCTTTTCACCTAGGTCAATTGCAGTAATAGGTGCCTCCGAAAAACCAGGAATAGGAAGGGCGATTTTTAGCAACATTAAAAATGGCTATAAAGGGAAAATCTATCCAGTTAGCCCTACTAATGAGTATGTATCTGGAATGAAGGCATACAAAAGTGTCCTTGACATACCAGACGATATAGATCTTGCCGTTGTGGCCACTCCAAACAGGATTGTCCCCAAGGTTATGGAAGAAGTAGGAATGAAAAAAATCCAAGGTTCCATTATTGTTTCAGCAGGATTCAAAGAAGTTGACGAACAAGGCGCCATTCTTGAAAGGGAAGTCGCCGCCATTTGTAAGAAATATGGTACTAGGGTGATCGGTCCAAATTGTTTGGGTATAATGAGTTTATCAAAACAAAACATGATGAATTCTACATTTTTGAAAATTACACCAAAACATGGGAATATTGCTCTTGTGTCACAAAGTGGAGCTATTTGTGCTGCTACTGTCGAAGATGCTATGGCACAGGGAATAGGTTTCTCAAAGGTAATTAGTATGGGTAACAAAATAGATGTAAACGAAAATGATGTATTAGAATTATTGTGTCATGATCCTGAGACTTCAGTGATCATAATGTACCTTGAAGATATTCATGATGGCAGAAGATTTATGGAAATTGGCAGGAAAACAACCAAGCAATACGAGAAACCTATAGTTGTCATAAAGTCTGGAAGAACACCAGAAGGTGCAAAGGCAGCAATGTCTCACACAGGGGCTTTGATGGGAGCTGATGAAGTATATGATGCACTATTTTTGCAGAGTGGCGTAATTAGAGTTGATACAATGCAGGAGCTTTTTGATTTGGCTACTGCATTTTCAAAGCAACCAATTCCTAAAAATGACAAAGGTACGGTAATTGTATCAAACGCAGGCGGACCTGCCATAATATCCACAGATGCATGTTCAAAATATGGAATGAAACTAGCAGACATAACCACGTCAAGAGAAGTAATTGCTAAAGTTATACCTGCTCACGGATCCGCAAGGAATCCAGTTGATATTGTCGGAGATGCAGATTTTAATCGATTTGAAAAAGTCCTGAATGAAGTGGTATCAAATCCTAATGTGGGATCGATTGTTACAATGTGTACTCCGTCAGCTACTCTGGACTATAATGATCTTGCAAGAACTATAGTCAAGACTACTGCTAATTCTGGAAAAACCTCTCTTGCAGCGCTTATGGGTCTTGCAGAAGGAACAGAAAATAAACAAATCCTTTCCGATGGAGGTATTCCCCACTTTCCATATGCAGAACCAGCAATAAGGACACTGAAGGCAATGTACGATTTTTCTAATTGGAGTATAGGAAAAGAAACAGAAGTTAAGAAATTCAATATTGATAAGGAAAAAGTCAAACAAATTTTTGATAAAGTAAGGAATGGTGGAAGGAAGCATCTTTTGGAAGAAGAAGGTTACGATGTATTGAACGCATATGGCTTTCCAAGACCAAAAAGCTATCTTTGTACAAACGAAGAAGAATGTGTAAAGAGGGCCGAAGAAATTGGTTATCCTGTCGTTATGAAAATTGTGTCGCAAGACATAATCCACAAATCAGATGCTGGAGGAGTAAAAGTAGGTCTTAAAAATAAGCAACAAGTTTCATTTTCTTTCAATGAAATAATTGCCAATGCAAAGAATTACAAGAAAGATGCAAAAATTAAAGGAGTACTTCTGCAGCAGATGATAGAATCTGCCAGAGAAACAATTCTTGGTGCAAAACACGACAAGCTCTTCGGTCCTTTAATCATGTTTGGGCTAGGAGGAATTTATGTTGAAGCTCTCAAAGATGTGGTATTCAGATTGGCCCCTATTTATGAACAAGAGGCAATGAAAATGGTGGAGTCAATCAAAACATACAAGATATTGAAAGGTATAAGGGGAGAACCACCATCAGATTTAAAGGTATTAGTTGAGTGCCTCTTGCGACTATCTCAACTGGTTACAGATTTTCCTGAAATTACAGAATTTGATATGAATCCATTATTGGTATTGGAAGAGGGAAAAGGAGCCTGCGCAGTTGATGTAAGAATCGGCCTTGCGTAAATACCTAAAACAAAATTATTTTATTTTTAGATTTCTATTCTAACTCTAACTATTCATTAGTAATCTTTTTACCACATTCAGTACAAAATTCTGCATCGCTTTCATTTTGATAGCTACAATAAGAACATTTACCTAATTGATTGGATTCTGAAGATTCTGAATTTTCAAGCAAAATTATATCACCAATTTTTGAAATATTCTTCCAAGCAACTTCAACATTTTGATTGTTGCTCTTTTTAGGGATCTTGAGATTTATCTCCATTTTGCCCTTAGAAGTTCTTTTAAGACCAATTTCCTGAACATTACCGATCAACATAGCATCCCAGTCATATGCAGGCATTCCGACAAGACACTGAATTGAAATAAAATCATTTTGTATGACAGGAGATTGTGGTGGATTGATAGTGGTTTTGGAACTTTTACCAGTATCTTTTGTATCTGATACTTGAGTATTTGATAATTTGGATGATTTAGATTTTTGTTCTTGCTGTAATTCTTCTGGAGCATCAAATTTTCTATACTGCGCAATTATACTCTTGCAAGTATTACATTTGTATTCGCCTTTCTCATACAGTGTCACACCTTCGCCAAGATCTTCATTGGGATTTTCAAAATTGATATTCGGTGACCCCTCATAGTCTTTATCACATTTGTTGCAATGGTACTTGACAAATCTGTCTAAAGGAAGCCTTCCTATACCTGCCAAAAATAACTCTGGCCCTCCTAGATTGCCTTTTTTCTGCTCTTCATCTGTAATATGGGCAAGCACATATCCACCAGAACCGCGTAGTTTTTTCTCCCTCAATTCTTGATTTTGACCCTGATCTTCCATCATATTTTTTATTATCACTTGTGTAGAATTTAAATTATCAAGTCCAAACGAGATCAATCAAACCGTAGTAGCAGGGAAAAATAGACAATTGAGAATGATTAATTTCAATATTATTTGATCAGAATTTTATATCATCACACTTATATCTCCGATAAAAGCTCACTAACTTAACTTAAGATGCGGCAGGTAAGTTAAGTGAAAAATATGTGACCTTTCCAGATCTTCCGTAACTTTTGTCAAAAACTAGATATGAATTAAAAATGGTATCATTTGAAGAATTAGGTCTAAATATGTCCATAGTTAGGGCAATTAAAGAAATTGGAATGGATAACCCTTTTCCGATCCAAGAATATTGTATTCCACTTATTTTAAAAGGTAAAGATGTGATAGGACAAGCACATACAGGTACCGGAAAGACTGCTGCGTTCTCTCTTCCTCTAATAAATAGAATAAGATCAAAAGGACCAATCCAAGCTCTAATTATTGTTCCAACAAGAGAATTGGCTATGCAAGTCACAACTGAAATTAAAAAATTCTCAAAATATATGGGAACAAGATGTTTAGCTATCTATGGAGGACAGGGCATTAACATACAAAAAGAACACCTTAGAAGGGGAGTACAAATTATCGTGGCAACACCTGGCAGACTAATAGATCATTTAAAGCAAGGTACGATTCAACTAGACGATGTAAATTATGTAGTTTTAGACGAAGCTGATAGAATGCTTGATATGGGATTTATAGATGATATAAAGTTCATTCTTTTTTATGTAAATGAAAGAAGGCAGACATGCCTATTTTCCGCAACGATGCCTGTAGAAATTTTAAGACTATCTAGGGAATATATGAAAGACCCCGAACAAATTAGACTCAATGAAGCTGAAATTAGTTTAGAAACAATTGATCAATCTTATCTAATTGTAGAAGAGCGAGAGAAATTTAAGCATCTTTGTAATTTTATCAAAAATAGAGAGAAAGGACAACAAAGTATTGTTTTTGTTGCTACAAAACAAAGAACTCAGAGGATAGCCGATGAATTAAATAAACAAGGATTTCGAGTAATTACAATTCATGGAGATTTATCTCAAAGACAGAGAGACTATTCAATGCATAGATTCAAGAATGGAAGTGAAGATATACTTGTGGCCACCGATATAGCTGCAAGAGGTATAGATGTACCAGCTGTGGGAAATATTATCAATTATGATATACCTGAAGATCCATTGATCTATTTCCATAGAATAGGAAGAACTGCACGGGCAGGTGGAAGTGGTAAAGCAATTTCGTTAGTATCAAGTAGTAGGTATGAAGATTTTTCGAGGATTTTAAAACGTACAGAACTACCAATCAAGAGACTGAACGACGAAATAGGAATCGAAGTTCCTCCATTGTATGTCAGCAGAAACAGAGTCAATAGACAGAGGTCCTTTAATTATAATGGTCAAAGTAGAAGATTCGGCTTTACTAGAGGGGTTAATAGGGGCCGATACCAATATGGTAGACAATATAATAATAGTCATTACAGAAGAGGATAAATATATAAAAATAATATTTTAGAGAATTACAAATAACATTTCAAGGAATCTAGTAGAAATACGATATAAAGACAAATCGATGTCAATTAGGAAACTATTCGATAAACTTAATTACTGTCTATCTAAATAGTCGTTAATTTCTGTATTCTAAGTTCTTTAGGAGAAATTCTCGCAATCTTTTTTCAAATCTATGTCCGGTACTTCCTGACATAATTACCTGTCACTAAATTTAATTGGCATTAATTTGATGAACTATCCTCAATTGCTTTGGCACATTTATCACAATACTTCTCTACTATTATTGCTCCTTCAGTACTGTATTTGACTAACTTTGTTGCGGGTTCTCCACATCCTATACAGAATCTTGAATTCTTTTCTGCGTTTGAAGTAAATGGCTCAATACTTTTCAGTTTCTTTTCTAACAATCAGATCTTCTCTAATTATATAGAAAGAATGTACATAATAAACTAGATAAAACTATTATTATAAATAAAGAATTATTATTGAGGTGTATGACTCATTGAAACACGATTATTCGTGTTGACATCCAGGTGCGTCAACTAGAATATTATCTTGGCAATTCTTCTAAGGCCCAGCCACAGTATCGGAGCACCAAAGGCAACCATGGAATAAGCTAAAACTGCAATTGAATACTCTAATTTAAGGAGAATCAAAAATCCAATGGCCCAAAATATCATGAAAGCTCCGGGAATTTGTACTCGTCTTGTGTAGACTGCAGATTGTATCAGCTGTTCTTTCGTGGGTTCATGATCCTGATAGAACGGTTTGAGGAGATATGTTGCCGACAATAAGAACAAGAATAATGAGAGGATTAGTAAAATAACTGCAATTGCTTCAAAGTAATAATCGAACCACTCTTTGTCAATATTTGGCTTGGGCTCTGTCAGATATAATACTAGCAAAATTGCGCTTATACCGATGAGCCAACTTGTAATAATTGTCTGTCTTTCATTTGCTATTTTCCACCCACTCAATGTTATGCTCCACCCACTGCGGATTAATAAAGGTTAGAAATAGAAATAGCAGATAATAGCACTCAACGACATTTTATGGGTCAAGCAATTTATGGCATTGTTAAAGTTTTGAAAACACAGCAATAAATCACAACCCAAAGTGCAATAAAAGCAATTATCAACTACTTCGGAAGACGATAATCTATACTCCAATACTTAGAACACTGCAATAGTTAATCAATGATTTAAGTCATCTCTTATTTTAAATATAAAGCCAGCACTTGAGCCCGGACGAGATGCAGTTGAAGCTTGCATTGTTAAACCTCTATGAATCGGAATCATAGCAACTTGAACTATGCCGCGAAGTTGAATTGTATCAAGTACTAGTCGTATGTCTGATAATGCTCAGACTGTACAGAAGATACAAAATTTCGGTATGATTCTCCAACTAGTAATAACTCATGCTTTTGTATTACATCCAAGACACATGTTATTCAAGTTTCAAATATTAATGCTCATCTATATAGTCGATAAACTTAATTATTATTCATAATACAAGTAACTGGATGCTTACTAGCACTTCAAAATATATCACCATTGCTAGCGTACTTTATCTGGTCGCATTTTTTGCATTTGCTTCAGGACTGGTAAATTCTATAATAGAAGGCGGGCGAGCAAAAGGAATTATTATTCCATCAAGATCAATACAGACTATAGGAGAGACTACTGTAATTGTTATGATACTATTTATGGGGATGTTTGGGGCATATTTGCTTTATAGTTCAGGGAAAGCAGCATCATCAAAGAGTCAATGGTCTTTTTTAATTGGAGGATTTACAGTTCTCATTATTGCATTGACTGTTGGTTTCAGCATAATTAAGATTAAAATGGGTGGTTAAGCCCATCTTAGAACCTTATCTTTTATTATGAAGTTTTTTTGATTTGTTTTTGGATGTGCAAGAATTGTAATTGAAAGATCATTAAGATTTCTAATTTTAACATAAAAATTCAATGAACTTTTCTTGCTAAGAAGTCTATTACTTGTTATCACTTCCTTTCCCTTATAACGGATCATACTCGTTACCAGAAAAGGGATATTAAAATGTGATGTATGTTTTAAAATCATCATAAGAACAAAGTAAAGTAATTGGTTTATACTTCCAATTTTTAGCGTGTTGTTCGAACCCGGTATTATATTTTTATAAAAAAGATTGTAAAATGAATTTATAGAATCAAAAATAATTAGGGAACTTTCATTCATTGATTTTATTATATCAACTATCATAATATCCAAGATATCTTCAGACGGGAGATATATTTTCAAAGCGCTAGATTTGGATTGGTAAATATGATCATCTACTTTTTGTATTTCTATGGAAGGAATCAATCCAGCTTTAACGTAGGAAGTAAATGCCGCATCAAGGTCCAAATAAACTATCTTACCGTGATTGTCATTATGATACTGATTCTGAATTTCTGATATAACTGATGCAATTAGACATATTTTTGCAAAAGTATCATCATAAATTAAAGTATTAAATCCACGGTTATCCAGTATTTCAGAAATCATGATTTTTATTATAATGAATTATTAAAAGGGGTTATAATGGATTATGATGATCAATCAAAGGAAAAGGATATCGATTTAATACGAAAGGATTTTCCAGTTACAAAAAAAAAGATCTATATGAACAGTGGTTCATTTGCTCCAATACCACTATCTACAATAAAATCAATTACTGATTTTCTTGTAAGATGCTCAGAAGAAGGACCTGACTCGAACTCTGTTCAAGAATATATTACATCGCTTATGAAAGAGCTTCGAATTATTCTAAGTCAACTCATAAACTGTGAACCTGAAGAGATAATCTTCACTCAAAGTACTACTGAAGGATTAAATTATGTGGCGTCAGGTATTGAGTGGAAAAAATCAGACGTAATTATTGCACGGGGAGGTCTTCATGAACATTATGCTAATTACTTTCCATGGTTAAATCTTTCCAAAAAGTATGGTGTCATACTGGAGGAAATTAAGATTAACAATCAGGGATTCTTTGATCTTGACAAAATTGATAAAATTGCAAAAAAAAAGAATACAAAACTGATAACCCTAAGTCATGTTCTCTATAATAATGGTGCAATAATGCCCGTTGAAGAAGTCGGGGAAATTGCAAAAAGGCAAAACATGCTATATTCGATTGACGCTGCCCAGTCAGTGGGTACAATTAATGTAGATGTAAAGAAAATAGGCTGCGATTTTCTGGCTTTCCCCGGTTTCAAGTGGATATGCGGCCCACCGGGTATTGGAATCTTTTATTGCAAAAAAGAATCTGCCGAGTTGCTAACTCCCAAGTATATTGGAGGAGAGTCTGCAATTATCACCGAACAAAAAAAACTGGTTTATACCGATTCTCCACAAAAATTTCAAACAGGTTTTAGAAACTATGTGGGTATCGCTGGTCTAGCATCTTCATTAAAGTACATTCAGCGCTTGGGTGTAAACGCAATAAGGAAAATGAATATGAAAATCGCAAACGTAATAACCGAGGAGCTAAGAACGATTCCTAATATTTCAATCTTTGGACCCGAAGATGAAAAGCTCAGAACATCAATAGTTACTTTTGCTATAGATTCCGTCAGTCCAAAGATTACAGTATCTAGTCTACAGGAGAAGGGAATAATTGTTGCAGAGAGGGATGTTGTTGGAGGTGGAAAGAAAAAAGCAGTGAGAGCATCACCACATTTCTTCAATGCCACAAATGAGGCATCCACATTTGTTGAAAATATTAAAATTATTCAAAACATGTTAGGTTGATTCTTTTTATCTTTTCCTGTCTGACCTTCGATTACTATCATCGTTAGTGTGGATCTAACCTTATCTATTCTTCTCACGTGCCATGTTATCGTTTCCCTAAGCTTATCCATAGTATCTGCAGAAATCTTTACAATAATATCGTATACTCCATATACTCCACTTACTTCACTTACCCCCGGGAGCTTTTTAATTTCCTGTAATATTTCCTCCTCAGAACCAAGATCACAATTTATTAAAACATAAGCTGTTGGCATACTACTACACTATAGTTTTAGGGAGTATTAAAACTCGATGTAAATTAAAGGTTTTCAACACTTCTTAATGCCGAATTTGAGATATTGTTTACCTAGACATTATTTTTTATTTCTCTGAAAAATTCTTCTCAACGGCAATGGCTCGAATAGGAGACCCAGATGCACCAGATAATTTCAGTGGTGCCATTATCAATGTAAAATATTGACTGTTTAGTTTATTCAAATTACACAAGTTCTCCACAATCAATATTTCCTTAGATAATAATAATTTGTGTGCGGCAAAACTACTATCCGAACCCCTATCAATACTGGGTGAATCTATACATACTGCATTTACTTTCTTATCAATCAAATATTTAGCTGCATCCTCTGCAAGACCAGGACTGTGACTAAAAAAATATGCCTTATCTATTTCATTCTCCCACAGAGTGGAAAATACAATGGTATCTCCTTCCTTTATCCTGACATTTGATGCTTCTATTTCATCAGCAGTAATTAGTTGATTTGATGCTTTCTTTATCTTGATTAGAATAGCATTAGAAATGAACCTTCTGACTGATATTTTGTCGATTGATGAGGCATCGCTTGCAAAATGAGATGGAGCATCCATATGAGTGCCTGTATGAGTACTCATAAAGATCACCTCTGAATCATAATCATGCACATCCATTTTAGTCCAAGTAATAAATTTGGGTAGCGGCGAACCTGGAAAGACTTTGGTGTCATTGCTTACTTCTCTGGTTAGGTCTAATATCATCGATCAGCATATGGTTAAGATTTATTCATATTTCTTTTGTCTTTACGACCGGATCTAATTATTCCATTTACAATGATAATACTCAAGAACCCAAATGAACCCATCAACAAGTAGAAGACTGCTTGTTGAGCTATTCCATTTAATTCATCTATGATCGTTTCTAATGTCATATGAAATTAAGATAAATTAACTACTAAAGAAATAAAATATTTGCTATATTATTAATCATTTAATCTATTGGTCAACTATTATTATTAATCATTAATCGAAAATAAAGAGATTACACTTATTCTAGCAATTTTATATAATCACATTAATAGTTTTATTTTGTTTTGAGCCAATTCCAAACTTCAATTCCTCTAATTGCACACTGCTTTCTAATAATTTTCCTTGCTCTTCTTGCGGCCTCAATTTCGTTGATTGATTTTGTTCTCAAAAATTGTATCAATAACTCCTCATAAAGTTTTTTTGCTCTCTCTTCAGAGAATTCTTTATAGGGTTTTTTACTCGATTTATTTGTTATTTTTTCCCGACTATGATCATCTTCAGTCTTTGGCTGATTGAGTCCTTTTAATATAGAATATTCTAATTTACAATCATCACAATTTTCATCAAAAAAATTCTTGTGGATATTACATCTAGACAAGTAACTAATATTATAGAAAGTTAGATTTAAGGAATGTATGTGAGATATAAACTACGTAAATGAAATATTATATCGCATTTTTGGCAACCTTAAACTTAAGAAGTTTAGTAATTAGCACATACAGTAGCGAGGAGACTATCAAACTTGGAATTGTGGAACCTATCGTTGGTATCTGTGATACATAAATCGGCGAAAGTTGAGAAAGTAGATAATATAACACCGCTCCAATAGACCACGCAACGATAGCAGGATATCCTATCTTGATCAGCGTGTTACCATCACCATACATCATATTATTCTGATATCTACCACGCTTAACTACAAAATAGTCGGTCAACAAGACTCCAAATAGCGGAATAAATAGTGCCCCTATCAATAGCAAAAATTGTTCATATCCTTCAATTGATATAAAAATACTTAGGATAGTACTTACAATAGAAAATCCAATAATTAGATGTCGTTGATTTAGATTATGAAAGATACTTTGTGAAGATATTGCTGCAGAATATATATCTGCAAATGCATTATCTACCTCATCAACAATAATAACCACTAGAATAAATCCGAATAAAATTGCCTGAATTGAAATAATGATTGATGAAACGTCCCCCAGCCCCAATAATAATCCTCCAAGATAAAAAATGATATTTGTTATTGAAAATCCAACTAAAGTACCCACAAAGGCAGCCCTACTTGTCTTTGCAAACCTGTTGTAATCTGAGACCAGTGGCATCCAAGAGATAGGCATGGCGATTACAAGGTCAAGAGCAACAAAAAACGACATATCTTTACCAGCCGTGGATATGGCATTTGGAAGATTTTGAGATAACAGAACAACCAAAATTATTATTGAAGAAGCGTAAACAATCCATATTGCAAACTTTGATAACCACTGTTTTACTAAAAATAAAGGTCCAAATATACCAAGCAGGGTGATAATTATTCCAAATATAATATTCCATACAAAAGTAACGTGGATATTTGTTAATTGTTGAGCAGCCTTTGAAAGTATTAAAATCTCAAATGTAGTCCAGCCAATAAGTTGTATTATATTAAGTATAGCAGCAAGATATGATCCATACAATCCAAAAGCGGGTCTTATTCCAATAATAGATGGAATAGCATGATCGCTTCCTATTTTTCCTGCTAGTGACAAGAGTATGGAGCCAGTAATCGAGCCTATTATTATTGCAAGTAATGCATGATAAAAAGGGGCCTCGGACAAAAAAGATCCTGCAGAAAAAACTAATAAACCAACGCCAAGACTCGACCACAAAATGAAATAGTCAAATCCTCTCAGGATTCTATGTTTTGGAGGAACAGGATCGATTCCCCATTCTGGCAGATTAGGGACCATAGTGATGATTACTATTTTTTCTATAAATATAAATTAATAAAGTAAATAATTTTCAAGATTTCATGCTACAAAATTAAATGGAAAATGAAACAAATATCATAAATTTGTTACATAATGTTAATATGCTAAAAATGCGTATAATATAATAATGTCTATTTGTGTAATGTGTCTCAAACTATATGACGAAAAAAATGTAAATCTTCAACGAAAAATAGTGAACGATAAAGATTTTTGCAATGATTGTTGGGTAGAAGTTATGAGTATTGAATGATGTCGGTTAAAATTCATTAATTTTTATTGTAATGGAACTATTTGTTAATTATTCCAATTTTTCTTTTTAAGATCATAGTCTTCTCTTGAATATCTTATCGTTGCCGGATGACCCATTACAACAGCATTTGGAGGTACATCTTTTGTTACAACCGCTCCCATTGCTACTACGCTGTTTTTTCCAACAGTTATCCCAGCCTTAAATACAGCTCTGCCTCCAATTATTGCCCCGTCCTCCACGACAACTCCAATCATTTTTGGGCTCATTGGATAGGGATCATTGGTAAAAGTCGCACAGGGTCCGATGAATACATTTTTTCCAATTGTTGTTAAGGGAGGAATATAAACAGAACCTTCAATTCTTGTATTGTCTCCAATTTTTACATTATAATCTATGTGTACAAGTGAACCAATAGATACATTGTCTCCTACCTTAGTATTGTTACCAATGTAGCTGAAATGCCAAATCTTTACATTCTTTCCTATTTTTGCAGTTTCTGAAACAAAGTTTATCAAATTATTACTGTGCCTTTCCATTTGTCTTCTCCTATAATTAATGTCATCCTATATCTACATTCAATTTATAATTCCTTCATAATTTCTCAAATCCCACTACAAATGCCATGGAAATCCATTTTTTGTGATTTTGCTTGGGATTTTTTCTTGCCATTTTTTTAAAAATTCAATATCTTTTTCTTTCTCACGTAGTTCGTCTGGCAACATAACAGGAATTTCTTCAATAATAGGATAAAACCTTGAACACTGTGAACAAAAGAGTACTCCCTCCTTTATCACCGTTTCATTAATAGTTGTATCAATAGTAGTATCAATTTCAAACAATTCTAATGGATAGTATTTATCTATAGGACAGGCTAAGATATCTAGCATTGATCGTCTCATAACTGTCTCTTGATTAGCACATCTTATTATTTCATTTCAATTCCAGATAAATTGGTGAACCTGTTTCGCTTGAAAGAAGGGCCGCTTCAGCTACTTTTGTAACATTTGTGGCTTCTTCAGAAGTAACAACTGGCTGTTTCCTCTTTCCTTCTATTACCTCAATAAAACTCCGTAATTCTAATACAAGAGGTTCTTGAAACTGTTGTCTTCTTGGAATAATGGTTGCGTCAGCATGATCAATTCTTATCTCCTGGGTAATAAAATCACCATTTACAGTACCTTCAGTACATACAGCAGAAAATGTTCTAACTTTCTTTGGTGTCACCCAATTTGATGCAATTATCGCAACCTTTTGATCTTCAAATCCTAACATTATTGTTGCAAAATCCTCGAACAAATGAAATTTATTGCCCGCTCTAGCAAAGACCATTTTTGGACCCTTGCCAAAAAGAAACATTGCAGTATCGATGTCGTGAACGGAAGTATCATAAATCACACCTACATCCTTAATATGTAGGGGCATCCTGTTTTCCCTGTGAAATTCCATCATTAAGAGATCACCGTAAGTTTGTTTCTGAATTATCTTTTTTAAATCCTGAACGGCAGGATTGAATCTTTCAACATATCCACATGTTAATATTACCTTGGCCTTTTTCGACAAGTCCGTCATCTCCTCACATTCTTTTGATGAAAATGAAAGAGGTTTTTCCACAAATACATGGCAACCATTTTGAATTGAGTCCCTTACTACTGACAGGTGAGATTTAGTTGGTGTACATACTAAGCAGGCATTCAACCCTCTCTCATTGGAAAAAAGATCCTTTATTGATGAATAAAATTTTGTATCATATTTTTTTGCTATTTCTTTTGCACGATCTGCTGACAGATCACATACAGCTTCAAGGACTCCCATGTTGTGGAGAACTCTAACATGGTTCTTTCCCCAGCCGCCTACTCCAATAACAGCAATTTTTATTCCAACGTTCTTATTTGTTAGCAAGTGGGTGTTAGCCATCCCATGAATTTTTTAGATTTTCCAATTACAATCATCTCATAATTTTCCCTTATACTCTTTGTTATCATGCCCTCCTTTCCATTTCCAACTACAGTTCCATCAATCTTTGTAATTGCAATTATTTCAGCAGCTGTTCCCGTTAGAAATATCTCTTCAGCTAGATACAATTCTGTCCTCGAGATTGGACGTTCGACAACTTCATACCCAAGCTCCTTTGAAATTAATATTGCAGTATTTCTTGTGATCCCTTCTAATATTGAATCTGATAACTGCGGTGTGTGAAGTTTTCCATTTCTAACAACAAAAAGATTTTCTCCAGATGCTTCACTTACACGTCCCTTCTTATCAAGGAGGATGGATTCGTCATATCCGTTTCGTCTGCATTCTTGAGTTGCTAGAACAGAATTAAGATAATTTCCAGAGGCCTTTGCCATTGTAGGTATGGACTCGTCATCAATTCTCCTCCAGGAAGAAACGCATGCAGAGATGCCATCGCCCTTAAAATATTTTGCAAAGGGAAAAATTATGATGGTTGTATGTGTTGGAGAATTCTTGGTGACGTTCAGATCTATTCCATGCAGACCTACAAATGTTAAAGGCCTAATGTAGCACGATTCTTTTATAGCGTTTTTTCGAATTAATTCTACGGTGGCTTTACAAAGCTCATCAACAGAAAATTTTGTTGTAAAGGAATAAACATCAGCTGATTTATGGAGTCTCTCCATGTGTTCCTTAAGTCTGAATATGTATAAATTGTCATCAGAAGAATATGCACGTATTCCTTCAAAGACAGCTGTTCCATAATGTAGAGCATGTACAAAAATGGGAACCTTGGCCTCTTCCCATTTCAGATATTGTCCATCGAACCAAACTAAGTCTACGCCCTTATCCTTCATATTGGCAAGTCAATAGTTGGATAATAAAAGTATTCAAATCTTGTGAATTGAGGATATCTAGCTGAGGATACCTTCTGTAGGGAACTTCATTCCAAATATTTTAATAGTTTTGTCTACCGATTGGGCAAATTTTTCCACAATGACCCAGTTCTCACAAATGATATTAATGATGGTCTTTGGGACCATTTCTTGCCATGATTCTTTCAAAGCATCTTCAATATCTTCTCCTTTGTAATAATTTTTGTTGTTATACCGGTCTGAGTGATCAAAACCATTTTTTAAATTTTTCTTGAATTCGTCGTTTCCAAGGTTCTCAAGAGCTTCTCTGTATAATAATTCCTTTACATTTGACGAAGATATTTCGAGTCTTTTTGCCTTGATTGGATGAAGATTATAGAATCGCAAAGCTATTCTTTCAGCCGTGTCCCCCGTATACGAAATAAATCGATCTTCCAGAACATCACGGAGAATTTCGTTTCGCATGGACCATGAATATGGTGAGAGAATTGGTGGAAGATATTTAATAAAGGGTGAAACGAAATTGTAATTGGGCAAAATATCTATATTATCATGACCATCAAACAAGCTTAGTAGCATCTTCCTTCTTAATTCATAAGGAAATGGAAAGGTTTTTGTGTTTATTTCTCTTCCTTCTTTCAAAAAAACTACTGGGAAAACATAAACATGATAATGTTCAGCTAACTGAGAAATTATTTTTTTATGAGCATTTGTTACTGGATTTAAATGGGCAAGATAAAGCGCTGCAATATTTTCCAATTGTCAAATACTTAATGGAGATATATTAACAAAAAGTAAGGAGAAAGCTCCCTATGCTTTCTTTACTTCAATTTCTATTGTAGAGACATTCCTTGTTCTGCCATCTTCTGCTTGGAGTGTTTCCGATCCAATCCTAACATCACCTATTGTATACCCTGCATTTTCCATTCTCTTTAGAATTATTTGTGAAACATCGACTGCTCTTCCGATACTTAAGCCTCTAGCTTTAATGGTAACTGTTGGTTGATTTGCTAGTTGAATAAGTGTAGAAGTCACATATGCCATCAGAGGTTTCTTGCCTATGTATATAGAATCTCGGGGTCCATCTCTTTGTGTTTGTGTATTCTGTGTATTCTGTTGTACTTCAGACATAAAAAACCGTTAGTCAAAAGGATAATTTAAATCTAGAAGATGTTATCTGATCTAAAAAAATCAATATCATAATAGGTCAAGTTCGTTGTCTCAAGTTTCGGAAAAATCTTGGAGGCTCAATTGGAAGTAAAATCATGATTAAAATGCCTCAATCTCACGGTTATATATCTGGTTTGCATTTGTACTTGTAATCTATGAATAAAAAAGTCCCAAGAAATGGAACTAATGCTGACAAATTGTCTGAATCCACTACAGACAAAGATTCTAGTACGCAAAATGAAGGATCCGACGCTAAAGTTCCAACAACTGGCAATAATATTGAATCAATAAATGGAGAAAAAACAGTCAGGAAATCAAAAACCTACGTAAAGATTGAAGATTACGACTTGATTGTAAATAGTCTAAAGGATGCTACCGCTTCGTTTAAAGATGTGATTCTTTCCATCGGCAAGAAAGCGCAGGAAATCAGAGATAAGGCCGAAGAAACTTTCACAGTAGGAGCAAAGAGGGATGCACGGGATATCCAAGCTCTTGGAGGTAACGTAGAAAATGTTGTCAAAGGATTTGAAGATACTATGACGGAAATTAAAAAGAGAAATTACACTGATGAGGAAAAGCTGTTAAAAGGCTATAAGAAGTTACTTGAAGAACAAATTAATCTTATTAATGCCAGGGTAGAACTGGTAAAGAGACTTAAATCTAAGTAACCCAACATTAAAAATACAATAGTATGCTGGATATTTACACATAATATAGGATATTCATATACAAATTTACTATAATTTAGAAACAATATTATCCGATCCGGTTTGCCGCTTTTATATAATTCAAATAACGGCACATATTTTAGCTTAAGAAAATTTAATACCATGCATATCATCAATACTAGAAAATAGATGGCATCATTTTTCGATAAAATAAATCTAACCAGTATATTAATTGCATTATCAATTCTTACAGTTTTTGCAATTTTTCAGGTAAGAGATCATATTGAATACAACTTGGCGTTTGGTTCATTCCATGAGAATCCGATAATTCCTATTACTTCAGAATCAGAATTTTTAACATATGATGATATTATTACTGGATTTAGCATGAAATATCCTCCTGATTGGGAGAGATCTCAACATATTGACAAATCGGTTACATTTCTTGCTCCCAGAGAAAGCAATTCAGATACGAATCCGGCAGGGATTGGTATTATGGTTAAAGATATAGGGTCAAATACTACACTGGCTTCAATCACACAGACGCAACTTAGTACCCTCAAGAATTTGTATCCCGACATTCAAGTACTGGAATCTATCGAAACTACATTTCTAGGACATCCGGCACATATGATTATCTTTACGGCGACTGACAATACTCAAAATCTGCGAAAGGCAATGCAGATCTGGTTTAAGGAAGACACCAAGGCCTATCTAATCACCTACAAATCAGATAGCGAGAGGTTTTCAAAATATCTTCCCACTATCGATAAAATGTTAAATTCATTTTACACATACAAGAATTAGCGAGTTTCGACAATGTTTAGCGAAGCTGCTTGGGATATCTGATGATAATAAACATGAATTACTAAAACTGACTTCAGTTATTACCCTTATTTTCATTCTTCAGGAAGTTTTGAAATGGTTAAAAGATCCTCGATAATTTCTTCGCTAACACCTTTTTTAGCCAGTTCTCTCCTCAGTTTCTTCTTATCCTTTATCTTCTGAGGCACATTTCTTGTATATTGCGTTATATAGTCAATGAATTGGGGATCATCAATGGTGGCATTATTGAATTCTGTACTTGAATCGATGCTTAACGATTCATAATTAGGATTTATTATAATAGAGTTTGTTAGTTCAGTATGCTTAAGATCAGCACCACCAAGATCAACGCCTGCCAGCCTAGCTCCACCAAGGTTAGCGCCTTCAAGTCTGGCTCCACCAAGGTTAGCGCCTAGCAGCTTAGCACCAACTAAATGAGCATCTCTTAGATTAGCTCCCCAAAGACGAGTGCTTACTAGATTAGCCCCCCAAAGACGCGCATCAGCAAGGTCAACACGACTAAGATTAGTGCCGACAAGTCGAGCACCACTTAAATTAGCACCCATTAAATCCGCACCACTTAAATTAGCACCCATTAAATCCGCCCCATCAAGGTCGCTCCTACTTAAATTAGCACCCATTAAATCCGCATCCCTCAAATCCGCATCCCTCAAATCCGCATCCCTCAAATCCGCATCCCTCAAATCCGCATCCCTCAAATCCGCATCCCTCAAATCCGCATCCCTCAAATCCGCATCCCTCATAGATAAGATCTTAAATTCAATCGCCCTCTTATCATTGAATTCATTGATCTTTCCACTTTGTAGTAATCTTACTGCTTCATAATTTATGGTTTTTCTATGTAAGGCAGTTGGTTCAACAACAACTTCTATAGCCAGTCTATACAAACTCCAATCCCGTATGTTCCTTATAGTTTCTGAATTTTTTACCAAAAAATTCCATAAATCCGAATCTGTTTTAAAATCACGCAGAATTCTCCATATCTTCATATCATCATCATCTTTTTTTCCTTCGTACAAATCCAGACTCTTGAAACGTGTTTCGTTATCCATCTTGAGATATTTGTCTAATCCCTTAAAGAAAGATTGATCTGATTTTACTAATATATTATAAAATTTCTTCCATCGTAAATGGATCGCTTGTATTACTAACAGTTCCTTTGCATCAAAACTTTTCTTACCAGAAAAAATCAATTCTTTTTTCTCAAAACTTTTCTTACCAGAAAAAATTTCATGTGCTACAATAAAGTTGTTCAAGAATCTTTTGATTTCTCTTGGATTGTTATCTATTGCCACAGAAATTAATTCTATATTCTTATCTACAACGTCTTTGAATTTATCATGAATCATACCTTTTTTTATAAAATCTCTCACCAATTTTACAGTATCCTGATTACTCCATTTAGGTAAAGCTATAGGTACTTGAATCAAATTCTTTACATAATGTTCTCCTTCGTTACTTTTTTCATTACTTTCAATGTTGCCTAGCTTGATTAAGATGTCGTGACTTATTCCAATAATATAAATAAAGCCCTCAACATCTTGAAATACTCTTATGATTTCTAATAGTTCAAAAGCCTTCTTTGGAGAACATTTATCCAGATCATCAAGATATACAATAATCCTGAACGCAGGATTTTCTAGACGTAGATTCTTTATTTCTCTCTTGATTTCTTCAAAACCATCAAAGTAGACAGTGTCCCTATCCAATTCTGCAATCAGTTGAATTTTTGAATTTAACTCTTTCTTAAAGGTATCAAACATTTCTTGTGAAATTTCATACTCTTCTGATGCGTACTTTGATATTATAGATGTAAGAATGTCAGCAGTATTTTTAAGAAAATTTATAGCGCTTGTTTCTAACTTCTTTTTTAAATCTTCGAATTGTTTCTCAGCCGGTAACGCGTATGCTATACTTTTCAATAGTGAAGCTATTGGAAATTGTTCCCATTTATACCGCCATGCTTCGAGCCTTACTCTGATCAAACTCTTATCAGTTTGAAGCGCGTTATCAACAGAATTTATTAAAGTGGTCTTTCCAGCTCCCCACTCGCCAAATATTCCAATAGTAAATTTTGGATGAGAGGTTTTTACGATGTTGACTATGGCATTACGATATAAGTTGAAATCAAGAATTGGATCAATTGCTATGTCATCTGTTAAGATTAATCCCCTTTCAAACAGGTCATCTTCTCTCGACAATATCACATCTTACTTTAAACTTAATTTATTTTTAAGTATTTGTTGTTGAAGTAAATGTTGTTGAAGTAAACGTAAGATATAATTTTGAAATTTTAATGACAGAATGATTCATGTTATATATTGCTAAAAATTTTTAATTATTAAATTAATAGTCAGTCAGACGAATTCCAAATGCAATTCGACATTGATAGACTTGGATTGCCAAGAAATTTTATGAAAATGATAGTCCTGAAATTTTAGAGTCTGGTGATTAATTCCCTGGCGTTTTTTGATTTAAATTTATACGAATACAATGAATTCAAATGATTACTAAGTTAAAGACTAGTATTATCGATTTCAAAACTTTTTTTCAGATTGGTCGGATAGCGATACTATAGAAGATATATATTGTTCAATAGTAATATTCCAATAGTAAAATTCTTTTCCACCTTAGTTCAGGAGCTTGCTTATTATTTTCCGCTATTGCTACTGAAGTGGGTTGATAGAATGTCCTATTATACTATCGCCTTTCAAGATAATACAACAAGGACACTTTTGATCTATACATACCTCTGCTTGTTCATGCTTACAAACAGAGCAGATACAAGGTTGCTGTTGTATTTTGCTTAACTCTTCAATTTCCTTCTTTTGTTTCCGGTCTCTTTCATCAGCATATAGCCACAAAAAAACCACGGGTATTCCAATTGCAAAGAAAATCATCATAGTCCGAACAGGAACTCGTAAAACAACCAAAGCTAGTCCAAAAATCAATGCCCCTATACCTAGGGTAGCAAGCCAACGATTTGTGAGGTTATCCATAACCATATCTAAATCACTATCTAGCTAACGTACGGAGCCTCCTTATTATCAGTTTGAATATCTGTATATTCTTGATTCGAACTACCTTCATCTGATATCACGTTATTCTTTTTCTTTTTCCTTCTTAGCTTTCTCACTTCTTCTAGTATTTCTCTTAATCGATCTTCGGAAATCTTTGCTATCCTAGCATCACATTCTATGCCTTTTGAATCAAGAACCTGCTCCGTTAGACTAATCATCTCCTCTTTATCCCGTTCCTCGTCTTCGGTTAACATGTTTGCACTTTTAAAGCGAAAGAAAGCAAATTCACTCATCTTACTATTATAATTACAACAAACTTATTATTATTGATTCACCTAGTTTTGGCTCCAGCACTGATTTTAATCAAAGATAAGAAATGCAGGTACTGAATTGTGATTAACTAGATATTTAGATAATAGTTAGTAGTGTCGGCTTACTTTTTCTGGTTGTTAGTTTCAAAAGTCCAGTCCCTCTTGTAAGTTTCATCTCGAAGATTAAATCCTTTAAAAAGTTTGAAATATGCCTCCTTAATTATCTTTTGATTATCAATATCCGATTGAATCCACAAAAATTCAAAGATGGATATTAGGGAGTTGAGCTTTATTTCATTATTGGAATAGACGCAGGATCCCATTATACCTTCAAGATTTTCATTAGAATTGATTTCCGTAGAAATGTCAAGAAATGTCCTTCTATCAAATATCATTGTTGTCATTTTTGTTTGTAACGATTTTTGTAAATACTGAACAGATATATCAGGAAAATTCTCAATAAACATGGCTTTTAATTCGTCTTTAATATTATTATTTTCACAATATACTATTATCCTAACTTTTATACCGCTCCGTGTAGCTTCTTGTAATAAGTTCAGTATTCCTAATTTCTTTGAATGAATCAAAACTTCATATTCTGAGAATAGAACCAGTACCTCATCTATTGACGATGTGATTGATGTTCTAATGATACCAAGTATCTCTAAAGATTTCGAGATATTTTTTGTAAATGATTTTCCACGACCATATTCAATTTCTTTAATTTTCTCTTTGAAAGGTAACGCAATACTCCACAACGAATCAAATAAAAACTGTTGCGCTGAAACAAACGACTTATCAGATACAGCTAATAATCTTGTCTTATTGTTCGCATTAGTGAGAAACGTCATAAAATCTGTTCTATCAATAAGTATAATATTACATGCAATTTGATCTATATGTCTTATATCAAAATAGTTTACAAAACCTCTATAGATTGGGGAATCCTTCATACTTATGTCTGAGATCATTCTTAATTTCAATCCTTTATGTTTGAGATCAAGTAATTTGGGTGATAACTTTTCAGGATCAATAAGGCCAGAAAAATCATTAGTAAGATAGCAGTCAATGCCTATTGTCCCTTAGATATTGCTTGAAATGTGATATCGATAATCGAGTCAGACACTACATTAATCTTATTATCAGGAGAACGATTACGTGACAATTAACATGTATTTACAGAATTGATTATGATATAAAAGATATGTAGAGAACTCTACCTTGCACAAAATTACAATTGGCGTTTGAGTTTGTACTTGTCTGATTTAATACAAATGGCAATCAATTTATAGTAGAGAGGAAAATAATTTGATTTGTGCCGGTATTTTTAGATGTTCACAAAGTTCCTTTTGCTGAACAACATTTGAAAGAGTTATGTTCACTTCCTAGAGATGAATTTGGTGTTAGTCACGTTAATCTTTTCTACAATAAAGATGCTGATGTTTGTTTCTGCCTACTCGATGCACCAGATAAAGAATCTGTGGAAAAACATCATACGAAAGCCAATGTCAAATGTGAATGGATAACCGAAGTTAATCTAGCCAAAAAAGAGTTTTAAGCTAATAAACTATTTTTTTTTGATTTGGGTTAGATCTTTATCAAATTAGTAGATAGATATTGGTAAAATATCGAACATCACATTAGACCCTCAACCGGAGCAAAGCCATGATAATATGGGATTTGTCCCAACTCATCCTTCGGTGGAATCTCTGCAATGGATATTAGGTGACCTTCGGGATCCTCAATAATTGCATGCTTTCCGAATGATTCTTGGGTAATCTTTTTATAGAATTTGACATGCTTATCTTCGAGCTTTTTACATACAGATTCCAGATTACTTACATTAAATCCGACTAACATATTCGAAGATCCTTTCTTTTTGATGCGTGCAGGATGCAATGCTAGTACGGCACTTTGGCCTTCATTCTGAAATTCAACCCAATCTGGTGACTGGTTCTTTATTTTTAGTTCAAGAGTATCTCTATAAAAAGACATACATTTTTGTAAATCCTCAACTAAAAGAATTGCGGCGCCTAGTCGTTTGAACATTGACTTCTATCTTGTTTTTAAGGATTTAAATTTGATTCGGTTTACATGACTTTTTTCTTTAATAATTTTCAAAATTTAGCAGAATAAATAAAGAAGAAGGAAATAATCATCTCAAAGTTAAATCCTAAAATAGACAATTATTATTGTGCAGACATGAGCAAATAATATACATGCTCCTTTCATCGAAACAAAAACGGTAGTAGAAGAGGATATCTTACAGTAGTAATTAACTTGGTGAATTGAACAAGTCATAATTTCAGAAAAGGTATTATGCCATGTTGTCTTACAAAGAGTATGCTTAGTTATCACAGGCGCTTTATGAATGTAGTGGGTGAAGCTGAGGAAGCGATATGTGATTATCGTACATGTCGCCACAAGCTTTCAGAACATGGTTCATCAAGTCGTACTTGTAGATGCTCTCACCCAAGTAACAAGGCAATTGGAATAAATTCTCCATAGCTACGGTCACTTACTTTTTATCGAAATTTTAGTGGTAAATGATCTAAAAATATCTACCTGAGTTTTCAGGCAATATATAAACAGAAATGTTCTCGAAGGAAGAATATAACCAGCTGTCAAGTGACATGAATATAATTAATGTTACTTGATTTACGATATTATTGTATTCAGTAAAGTATTTTTATCTTTCAGCATAATGGGAATTTGCTCACTTCAGTCTATTCATGACAGAATCAACTTTCTGATCCAAATTTTGTTCCTTATCCAATCTTTCGTCTATATGCACAATAGAAATAATCCTCTGGATTCCGGAAGACTTTACAGCTTCATGGGCAATATTTATTGCATTTAGAATGTCTACCATATTATTAGACTGAATTTGAGTTCCAAGAGGGGTAAGCGTTGCTTTGAGGTCTTTGATTCCACTAATTGCATCAAAAGCTAATGCTATTTCTTTACTCATGCTTGTTCCAGAACCAGTACCGACTGGAACCAAACTGATCTCTGCAGTAATCATCGTGTAGCTTTATTCACGGTAAGAAATTATTTAAGTTCTACTAATTTTCGAGTGTGCTATTCTATAGAAAAGAAAAAATCTATCTCCAAATTGAAGTTGATCTTTTGAGACAAGCACTAACTTGATATTTGATTTAATTATTCTATTGTTCTATTACCGAACGATGGAATAAAATCAAATCTATTATTGTGTTTTATTTAGAACCAATTTGTTAGTTATGGAATTTGATAATGGAGCAGTCTTGTTCAAATCTGTAAACAACACAATGGTCGTAATTGATTGAATTGTACTATTTGGTAAACTGGTAACAAATTGCTGAAAACCACTTTTATCTACTTTGAATCCGTTTGGAATAGAAGTTGTTTTGAGTAAAGTCCCATTGGGTGTATATATTTTCATGGTTCCACTAATTTGTTTACCGACTGTAGCTGGATCAGAAACCGAAAATGTAGTAGTTAATTTAACTTGCTGGACGTTCTTGCCTGGAAGTAAAATAAACTGCGAATCGCTTGACTTGAGAGCAATCTCCTTACCATGATTTGCAAATACTGATTGCTGTATACTTGGAAGAATAAATACACTAATTACGATAAATATGACAATACTCCAACAGTCTCTTGTTTTCTTATTCCAATTCATTCAGAAACTCACCTTTTTAATCATAGAATATGATTTGAACTTTTAATTCAAACCGGACATATATTAACGATAGAACATAGAGAATTTATTCTAATTGTCTAATAGTTTATAATTATTGATTTTGATACTAGAATAAATTCTTCATTTGAGCTTGAGTACGGGGAGCACCAGTAAAATCACAGCTAGACCTCCTAGTAACCAGGCTATTTCATATCCCAACCGGTTGACGATAATTGAAAATAAAACTGGGATCCAGAACACACCAAATAATGAGATACCATTAACATAACTTACAGCAAGAGTCTGATAATGGGGCTGAGATTTGTTGATTTCCTTTGCTTTCGCGTACACTATTACGAAACCTGCTGATAGGAAAAATCCTGTTATGATGACTGAAATTATTATTACATATAGCGAGTCGGTAGCAAAGCCTATCATACTAACTGCGCTCAGAATACCTGATATGAACAACAACTTCTTTGCATTTCCAATTTTATCATAGATTCTTCCAAATAGTGGAGATGACAGAAGAGCAACTATTAAACTCAGACTTCCTATTAGCCCTGCCTCCAGTGGATTTATCTTCAGATGATCCACAAAGTAGAATACACTAAATGTTAAAATCATGCTCGATCCTGCTTGAAATCCGAGTAATGTGAATCCAAGTATTATCAGTGACTTGTTAAATAAAGTGTCAAGCACGTGAGATATCTTGATTCTAAATTTTTTCTGTATTTCACCCTCATCCTTTATCAATGCAATACCTAGCATGATGGCCGTAGCTATTCCCAACCCACCACTCAAAATTAGTGTGGCTCTCCAGCCTAGTGTTCCAGCTAGTATCACCCAACCAAACAATCCCAAAATTCCACCCAAGGCATGAGCTGAATTTAGTAATCCTATTCCTAGGCCTTCAGATTCTTTTCCTAAATATCTTGAAACTAGTATAACACTGGGTCCAAAGAAACATGCCATTCCGATGCCGACTAAGAATCTCAATATAGTGATTTGTGTCGTATCACTAGCCAATCCAGTAACGAACGCTGCAGATGATGCAAACATGATTCCATAAATAGCGATCTTTCTTGCACCGTGTTTTGCAGCTATAACCCCCGCAGGTACTTGAAACAGACCCACTCCTATAAGAAAACTAGCACTAATTATCCCTAACATGGCTATGTTTTCTCCAAAGTCCGAAGCTATAAGGTAGAAGATAGAAGCAATGTTAAACCAATTAATTGTATATACAATTCTGGCAAGCATTAGGGAAAGAGTCGCGACCTTATATGGATCCAATTTATGTTCTGATTTAATGGTAAAACTGTCCTAATGCTAATAAACAGCTAGATATCGACTCAACCATCAGAAAATTTAGTTCTGACTTTGAACAATATAATATTCCGTAATATCTTCAAAAGCTTTTATTTTTTCTTTTATTTGAATAGTTTCTAAATTGAATTTTTCTAGAACCTTTTCTTTTGAATATTGTGATATAACAATTTGATCAGCTTCGGCTATTCCTTCCAATCTACTCGCCAAGTTCACATGAGTTCCTATTACAGTGAACTGATCCCTTTCCTCGCTTCCCATGAGTCCAACTAACACAGAGCCAGTATTAATACCGCATTTTACGTCTATATTTATATCAAAATTAATAACCGACTTCCATATATCCAGCCAGTTTTGCTTAAAAATCTGGAATGACTTCTTCAATTCAAGAGCAGCAAGAACTGAATTGGATGCTCCAACTGAACCATCATCATCTCGTTCCTTAAATCCAAAATATGCAAGTATACCATCTCCAATGAATTTATCAACAATCCCGCCATATTCATGTATAATCGGGACTGCGACACCGAGATATTCATTAAGAAATACAGCAATTAGCTCTGGATGATCTTTAAAGACTTCGGTTAACTTTGAAAAGTTACTTATATCCCAGAATACAATGGTCATTAGTTTGTTCTGGATTAGTGTCGCATAAGGGTCATTCAGATATTCAATAATTGCTGGATCTAGTTGTCTCTGAAGGCGAGTTAGTATTTTTTGATTTGCGTTGTCAGATATGGACAAATTGATATCATCCAAAAGTTTGGATTTTTCAGATTCTGTCATTTGGTCTTCCGGTGTGGGAAATATTCCAATCACACCCCTTTCAGAAGGGTGCATCGAACAATAGTATGGTATGCTTTGCTGATTACTATCGATCTTAACCGTCGTATATTCTCCTGGCAACATACCACCAGTCTGAAAAAAAGGACTTGGTAATGAGGAGTTCCCATCTCCAGAGGTCAAGTTATGCACTCTAGTGTCCCGATTAATCCAAGTTATAGATTCACCTTTGACTATCTTAGCAATCCTTGGTTCAAAGTACATTATTTCTGTAGTATTCTCATTAAATCTAGGAATAACGACAAATTGTGTCAATCACTTCTAAATAATTTAAAGGGAATATAACCTTACGTTGTTTTTGCTTCATCTTGCTTTGAGATTTTCATTTGTTTATCACGCAAATTGACGATTAATATTACGGGTCATGAGAACGTGAAGATAGATTGCCCAAGAAAGACATTAATTATGGTCATCGGAGTTTTACAAGTTATGGAAGGTGTTCAAAAATCAAAGTGTACTTCCTGTGGAATTACATTCATGTCTGAAAATAACAATCCACTTTGCCCAACATGTTCTGAAAACTCTAATACTCATAATCATGGAGACGAACATGGCTGTGGCTGTGGTGGTCACTAACTATTTTTTTAATTTTTTTAACATACCTTATATACTTGGTCTTTTTCAGGTATCAAAATTTTTTGATTTTTTAAACCACAACAATTTCCAATTCGTCATAAGCATCTTTTACTGAGAGTTCAACCAATGTATCCTCATAGATTAATAGCCAATCTCTTATACCAACAACAGGAAGCTTTCTCACAAATATTTTACCTGATTGAATCAATTTGGCAGTTATGTATGCATAATATAAAGAATCCTGATTTTCAGGATTTTTAATTTTAAAAAGACTATCTTGAAGTTCTATTCCAGGGCGACCTCCCTGTATGTTAATCGTAACGTTTTCAGCATATCTATTTTGTATTTTAGCTGTAACATAACTCTGTCCAATTTCAAACTTGTCAATATTCAGTAATACATGAGATCTGACAAGCGGTGATTTTCGCATCTCATCAAACAATTGTTCAGATATTTCGTCAAAGAACAAATTCCAAATCAGTACTTAATTTTGCATATCCGCTCTATATACAATTTTTCATGGTTCTTGAAAGGTTAATCCGATTTAAACTGAAAATGTGTCTACTTTTCGATTCAAATCTAGTTGTCTAACCCTTCTTTACTGAATTATACATTGGAAATATGATTCTGGCTTTTGTAATACTTAATAATATATTATTTGATCTTAGTCTACCTGTCTTGGTCACTCTTGATGAGCTGGTTTTGTTGTACGATTACTTTGGATATGCCGGAATTTTATTGGTAAGCTTTATTATAAGTATACTATTCTTTCTCCCGATCCCCTATTTTCCACTTCCCCTCATAGCGGCATTTAACAAAAACTTGGATCCACATCTCATAGCCCTTTCTGGTACTGCTGGTGCTGTTGCAGCAAAGATGATCATATTTTATCTTGCTTATTCTGGACATAATATCATAGCCAGAAAATCAAAGGGAAGAACAATGTCACTTCAAAAGCTCCTGAGTAAGTATGGATGGATAGGAGCTTTTGTTGCTACAATAATACCATTTTCCGGAAATATCATCTACATTACACTGGGTCTTACAAGATACAATCCATGGAAGTTTGCTGTTGCTGTATTTGCTGGCGAGTTATTATATAATGAATTCATAGTATGGATAGGAGTACTTTTAGGTAGACCATTTGTTCAACGCATTATTTCAGAATTTACAAATACGGACAATCCATCTACTATCATAATAGCCGTAATTCTCAGTATGACTGGAATTATCGTAACATTGTACCTGTTAGTAAAATTAAATTGGAATAAGATTATTGGAAAATGGTTTCCATGGACCAGCACTGATAATACAAATGAATAAGATTGTAATAATTTCGTTCTTTGATCATTTATCATATTGCTGATCTGATATTCTGTAGAGTTCCTTTTGAGAATACTAAATTAATGCGAATATATTTGGATTCTGTCATGAATAGTACAGTAAATCTTAATTAGATAGATAAGGTATTTAATTCTAAACATATTGCATTATTGGGTTGGCTCCTTTTGTCGTGTATTGGATAAGAAACAAGGCGCTCCATTATTTCCTGCAGGTGTGACTGCTATATCTGACATAATCAAGATAGCTGCCGATATTGGAAACCAAATACCAGATAAATCATGGATGCTCTATTTGTTGGAATTATTTAATATTCACAATATACCTATTGAACTAAATCTGATTTGTCAGTTTGATAATCAAGATTATTTTGAAGCAATATTTCAAGGTGTTAACAGGTATAGGTTCAAGAAAGTATTGCCAGTCGTAGGGCATTCGTATAGGAGAATAATCGTGATGAACAAAAGAAATAAACAAATTAGATATGCTCTCACAGATCAAGCCACAACACATTCAGAGACCTTTGATTTTTCTCTTGATGGGATGGACTTTGATTATGTTGGAGCAAATCAGTTTACAGGAATTGAGTGGTGGAACAAGATGGGTAACTTTCCTTACTCAATCAAATATAAGGTACAAGTATCTCAACTTATGTTTGGATTTTTAGATAAGGACGATCCTGAATCAATTACTTTTGTTCCTCATAATTCATTGATACCAAACAAGGATACCTCAGGAATATCTTATCCAGTATCATTTCAAAATGTAATGCTAAGAGATAGTTGTGTATGTTATTCAGTTGAGTCGGGCAATTGTATTACTGGAATCCACTATAGTATGTAAAAAGGACCACTCGGCAGGTATTTTTATCTAATATTTACCATTAATCTTCAACCAATCAATAGCTATAACTGGTATGGTAAGTTAAATTATTTCTTTTTATCATCCTGCAGGATTCATTACCGTGACCGTCTCAGTATCATCTCGTATTAAATCAACAAATTTTTATTTCAACAGAAATTAAATTATTCACAGATTTATGATACATTAGAATACATTCTACTCAAAGTTTAAAGCATACATCACCTGAAGTAATTTTTGTTGATAGGGTGGATCGTTCTTATATTAGCTGTTCTAGTTATTTTAGCTCTCGTAGGACTGGGCTGGAGCACATTTTTTGGTGGCGTGAAGAAGGGTATAGAGAAAATTGGAAATCTTCCAGAGGTAAAAAATCTAACCAACAAAGCAAAGAGTGAATTTGATACTATTATTGGTAACTCTACACTAGATATTGCTGCAATTGTCCAGAAAATGTAATTCCTATTTTTGATTCAAGCAAAATACATCATATAAAAGGGAGTTGCCAGCCCCGTGTTTGGCATCTCTTCCATTGTTGATTATGTTTTCGGTACTTTCGGTGAACGGAACCAAAACCGGAAAGCGTTTCACTACTTAATTGTGCACAACAAAATTTAAAATGATTTTCAATACTATCTGAATTCTCAAGTCCACGCTTTTGAATGAATAAAAGCACTAGTGTCAAAGTTAAGGTTTACGAAGTGCCTAATATGATATAATTCAGGTCTGATTACCAGTGGAAGTCGATGAAAGAAAAATATTAGAGATCGTTTATCGTTATGAAAAAATAATGGAAGAGCTTTAAGTAACAAATTTAAGCGATGTAGTAGCATCTTAATATATGTTCTGTAGCGATTTGAATAATGGAGACGGTAGCTGAATGTCACAGGAAATCTCCGGAAATCCCGATTTAAAGTGTCATATTTGCGGCATAACGTTTGCAACGCAACAAGAGAAGGAACAGCATATGAAATTGGAGCATCAGAATAAAGAAGAGCCGACCGGAGTTGGCTAACTATTACAAAATCAATATCGAGCATAATAATTTTCTGACAATAGCTTGGTACTATTAATTTAATCAAATTTTTTATACTAGATTTAATCCTAATTACCTTGTATGGTAATGTTTATAGATTTAACTTCTTGCCTATCGATTTCAGATTGTAAATTTGCAATTAGTTTATAAATATTATTGGCCTTAATAAAGTATGACAGAAATCGGATATTGGGCATCACAGGAACAATATTCAATGCAACAATTGATTGATTTTGTAAAAGAGGCGGAAAAAGGAGGATTTGGAAAAACCCTCACAAGTGATCATTTTCATCCTTGGTCACACACAAATGGACATGGAAACTTTACATGGGTCTGGATTTCAGCTGTCGCCGAGAGAACAAAGAAAATGAAACTTTTAACAGGTGTTACCGCAGCTGTCTATCGTTATCATCCTGGAATAATTGCACAAGCGTTTGCATCATTGGATGTACTGTATCCAGGGCGTATTGGACTTGGTGTGGGTTCGGGTGAGGCAATGAATGAAGTGCCTTTGGGATTTGATTGGCCATCTGCGGAAATTAGGGTTGAAAGAACAATTGAAGCTATTCAAATCATAAATAAATTATGGAATAGAAATAAGAAGAGTACTCTAGATCCGGAAAGATCATCTTGTAATAATGCTAAAGAAGATAATCGTATAGATGAGGATGGTTTTGTAACATTTACAGGGAAATATTTTAAAATTAAAAATGCGAAACTGTATACTCCTCCTTCTACTAATATCCCCATATATATGGCAGGCTCTGGTCGACAGGCAATTAAAGCTGCTGCTAAATATACAGATGGTCTAATTACAACTTCAAAACCTGATGAGGTCAATGCAGTATTTGATATTTTTGATAATGCGGCTAAGGAGGTAAACAAGGATGTAGATTCACTTCAAAAAATAGCAAAACCAAAGGTTTCTTATTCCGAGGATTATGACAAAGCTTTTAAGGCATGCGAGTTCTGGCGTACTACGCAAATAGACGATGCATTTAATACTAATATAAGTAACCCAAGGATTTTAGAACAAAAAGCTCAACAAGAAGTATCTGATGATGAACAGAGGAAATCAACAATAATAGTTACTTCGATAGACGATCTAATATCTCCAATCGAAGAATATTTTCGAGCAGGATTTACACAAATCTATGTACATAGCACTAGCCCAGATGAGATAGAATTTATTAGATTATTTTCTAAAAGGGTGTTACCCTATTTTCGCGATAAATGGAAAATAAGCAAAGAGTCTGTCTCTTAGGTTTAATGTCAGTTTATGTGAAGTTCATAAGCTAATCTAAAATGAGTTCTGCAACTCATTGTAAAATCTGTGGAATAGCATTCTTTAACACGTCAGAGTAAAATTCATCATTTAATTTCGTCCATATAAGATCACTTTTCCAGTGTCAATCATGCAACAAAATCTTTAAACATAAAACTGATTTTGAGGAACAAATGCACATCCACTTTCGACTTCTGAATCCTCATGCATCAAGTTACGAAACATGCAATTTGTAAAATTATTTGCCTCTTGAACATTATGAATATTTGATAGCTTTGGAGCATTACTTTTTGACTAAATATAGAACACGAGAAACTATGTTAATGGTTTGAATACTTTGTTTTTTTGTTCAAATAACTACTAAATGTAATATTGTGCAAATAGTGTAAGTGCTGGATTTGGCATTGGCTAAAATTTCGGAAAGTGATAAAAAAACTATCATTTGGAATTTTATGGAAGAACTATGGGAAAATTATCTTAATGCATTAGAGTATAACTTGCCAACCAAGTTCAATTTTATGGATTTTTTTAATTTTGGAATTCTGAAGGACGGATTTTCCGAGAATGATAAGATTTCTGTCATCAAAGAATATGCCAAGGAAAAAGGTTACATCAATATTACCGGTACCAAAGTATCCGTGACCAAAAAGGGCCTAGAAGAATTCCAGAAAGATACTCACGATTGGGATATACACACTTAAAAATACTAAATAAAACTATAGAAATTTTGGCAGCATGTTACATACAAGATCATGATCGTTCTTCTTATTCTAAAAATTCAAAATTTGCTAGTATTATTAAAATCTAATATTCTTTCTATTAGGCACGTACAGAAGAGCGTTGCTATAACTAGTTTCCGTCGTACAATCCTTGGATGTTTACAATTATACTCGTTATTTAATTGGATTAACTGAAATTAAATTTCTTCTACTCTTGATATTATTTCACTAATATTTTGCTTTTTGGTAAGAACTCCAGCCCATATATCATTATTTTTTAATGCAAGCTGTGGTACACTTGAGATGGTAAAGTCAATAGGAAGAATCGAATCTAATTTTTTCCACTTAATAGGAATTGAGACAGTTGCCGCTGCGGTCCGTCTCAACGAGTAAACTGATGCTAAGGTTTTTCCCCTAGAATTTTGGTTATAATCGAAAAATACTTTTCCTTTTCTTTTTGATGTACTCCATTCAGTAGTTACTTTTTTAGGAAATTTCGAGATCATAATTTTTGCAATTATTTCGGAGAAATTTCTCGTCTGTTCGTATGGATAGTTATTAATAATAGGAACGTAAACGTGTAAACCTGACTTTCCTGATGTTTTTACGTACGAACTTATTTTCAATTCCCTTAAAAGATCATACAGGTCGAGTGCAACCTCTACCGTTGCACTAAATCCCATTCGGTTGTACTCAGGTTCTTGTCCTTTTTTTTCCTTTCCAGAATAGATGTATGGGTCGAGATCAAAAACTATGAAATCCGGAAAATTCAAACCACACTTCTGTTCATACAATAATGAAGAACAATTGAAGCTATCCATTTCATTTATCCTGCTATACCAGGGATGCATTTCTATGCAACCCAAGTTCACAATCCAAAGTAGGCTTTCTCTATTGTTACAGACTAAATAATTGATATTATCATTTCTTTGCTCGGAATGAACTTGGGCAGTCATTACAAAATCTGGTTTTGACTGATTCCAATTCTTGTGAAAAAATGATTTTCCGTAAATTCCATCGGGGTACCGACTTAGGGAAAGGGCTCGGTCCTTTAAATGCGGGAGAATCAGTGGACTTATCAACTCGTAGTATTTGATTAGATCTTTTTTTGTGAATTCCGTATGGTCTCTTGTTTTAGGCCAATAAATTTTGTTGGGATTTGAGATTTTAGCTTGTGTTGTATTTTGCGACTGTTCCTTGATTTTATACTTTAAATTTTCTTCTGTAGGATTATCACCTTCCATTGTGCATTCAATAGGTTTCTTGTCCTCTCTAAATCTCAAAAAGATTGGTGTCCGCATTATCCCATCTTTGGTCCACTCGTTAAATTTTACTTCTGCAACAAGGAGCGGTTTTACCCATGTGGTTTGTCGATTCATATATGGCAAGTGATCAATTGGCATTGAATCGATTCTTATTTCCTGTAGCTTTGAATACACTTTGTTAAGTAACTCGAAATCAAAACCACTACCTGTGTGTCCTACGAATCTGAACTTTCTTTCTTTTGTGCAAAATACTGCTAATAGTAGGGAACCAAAGACATTAATTCTATTACCTATGCCTTTAGTATAGCCAATAACTACACAATCTTGTGTTTTAATATTTTTAATCTTTAACCAATCTCTTGATCTTACTCCTTCTCTATATACACTCGATTTACGTTTTGCCATTATTCCTTCCAGACCAAGTTCTTTACTATGTTTAAGGATATCAATTCCTTTTTCTTCAATGTAGTCAGATATCTTAATGGTATCATTTGGTCCTAATATTTGGGATAGGATACTTCTCCGATCAAGATAGCTTAATTTCTTCAAATCTTTATGCTCATGATACAAAACATCAAATGCATAGAAGGTACACGGGGTCTCGGATGAAAGTACCAGAATTTCTTTTTTACTTCCTACATTCATTCTGCGTTGATGAGCCTGAAAGCTGGGAATACCGTTTTCATCAAGGACCACAATCTCACCATCGATTATTGTTGATTTACATCCTTTTATGCACTCTCTTGCTGAAGTTACTATTTCAGGATATTTTCCTGTAATGTCGTTACCACTTCGCGATTGCAACTTAATTTTGTCATTTTCCTTAAATAAAATAGCTCTCACCCCATCCCATTTAATTTCAAAAACCCATTCGTTATCATTGAAGGCGTTATCGACGCGAGACGCCAGCATTGGCGCTACTCTGGAAAAAAAGTCCTCTCTTTTATTACTGTAACTGTTAGTATCTTTCATTGAATGATTAGTGTCTGATTTTTTGATTGAAGAAATATTATCTTGAAGTACAGAGCCGGGATGTGTAATAGTCAAATCTTCCTTTGAGGCGAAGCCATCGTTAGCTTTTATTAGTAACCATTGGTTTTGACTTCTCGTTCTAATTAAGGTGAATTCCCCTCTTAGCTTTTTTCCTTCCAGTTTTAATGAGATCTTCCCATTTTGGAGCTGTTTTGAGATACTATCCTTGGTTCCGTAGGTACCAATATCCCATACTATTACCGTTCCGGCACCATAGTTACCAGGAGGAATAACTCCTTCAAAATTCAAGTAATCTAAAGGGTGGTCTTCTACCTTAATTGCTAAACGCTTGTAGCTTGGATCCATCGATGGTCCTTTGGGCACCGCCCACGAAATAAGTGCTCCAGATTCAGATTCTATTCTAATGTCATAATGCAATCTTGAGGCATCATGTTTTTGAACAACGAATGATTTTATTTTCTTCTCTTTAGACCTACGGTTTAACTTGCCCTTTGGCTCGTGAGTTTTGGTAAAGTCTCTTTTCTTGTTATACTTTGCAAGGGATAATTCTAATTCTGCCATATTCAATCGTTAATATTTACAATTGTATCTTAAAGATACACAATTCGAGTTCAATATTCATTCCTATATTTATTGGACTACAAACTATAAATTGAATTATCAAGAATTATCAAAGAATTTCTTGCCTATTATGACAGAAGTGGATAGAAAGAGGGAATGACATTGCTAATGTCATCCTGAAGATTAACATTGGTGAACAATAAATATTACGACTCGAGCTATGCTGTTAGAATGTGCGTTACTGTGGGTATTAGCATTAGCACCTTTTAGGCGTAGAAATTAGGAGAACTGGTTTTTGAAGATAGTCCAAAAAATTAGAGAAAATTAAGCTGGTTACATGCAAAGTAGCGGCTTCTTAGACATAGAATGGAACATTGAGAGGAAAACATAGAATGGAACATTGAGAGGAAAACATAGAATGGAACATTGAGAGGAAAACATAGAAGTGACAAATAAGATCAGCTTTATCGGTGGTAAGTAGTGGTCACATTAACTATCAGGCGTTAACTTTTCCTGGATAGAACAAATGGGATATTAGTCTATGATAACAAGTATTGCAGACAAACAAATCTAAAAACGGATTTAAAGAATGGATATGTTTTCTACAATAGTCACATTTTATACTTTCCAATATATAGATATGATCAAAATAACTTAAATAGTTTTTATTATCATCTTAGACAACTTTTTTCTAATTCAATCTTCTATACAATGTATCCAGTAAAAGCCTAAAATTATGTGCGCTAAAATTACTGTTCTCATTTTCTTTCAAAGTCCATGTAATCAGTGAAAGCTTAGAGGTTAATTGGCTAATTCTTGGATGAAGATTGATTTAGCATAAAATTAATGGAAACAATTAAAGGACTCGCCTCTTTCTCGATAGTTAGTATGAAGAGTAGCATAAAATCCTTAATGGTTTGTACCTGTATTTGTACGGCAGCCTTATTGCTAATGATAATTGAATCAGAAACTGCTATTGCTATAGATACACCGTTATCAAATATGAGTGGGACTAACTATGGTTTTCAACTCGAATCGAATGTTACTAATCGTACATCTTCAGACCAAATAGCTTATAGGAATCCACAATATGGAATATTTCTATTGTTCCCGTCAAACTGGACATTCTCAACTAGTGGACTACCAGAGTATACTCAGGTTGCTGGTTTTTATGCTCCACTACAAAATCTTTCCGATCCAATTCCAGCGAGATTTACTATCAGTGTAATGAGCTATCAACAAAATGTATCTCTCAAGGACTTTACTAATGTTACACTTTCCTCACTTAATCAAACAAACCAAATTAAGATCTCCAGTTCAGGTCCTACTACTCTTGCGGGACGTCCAGGGTACCAGGTGGTATTCTCAACATCACCGAATATGGGAAACCCTGTTTCATTTGAGATAATGCATTCGTGGACGGCAGTAGGCAATAAGATTTATGTTTTTCAGTACAGTGTGGAGAGCTCAAAATTTGATACCTATTTACCTACGGTTAAACAAATTTTAGACTCATTAAGAATAAATGGAATAGGATAGCTCTTTTCTTTTAGAGTAAAATGAAATAATATGATTAGCTATTACTTTGGAGTGGTAAACAATCGTGAAATATTTGGTCAGGATAACTCGCGCATAATATTTGAGTATTAGAATGGATATACCAAGTAAACTAACCTGATTTTTCAAGTGCTTTCGCAGTCTTTTGTTCATCTTTACCAAGAAATTCCTTCTTGAAATAGTCTGTTTTTGATAGTAGATTATCTATCACACTTAATTTTATTCCCATATCTCTAGCGTAAACTTTAATAGAATTTTTAGTTACTGTTTTTTTAACATATTCTGCGTAATGCTCTAAAAATTCCAAGCCCCTAATCGATGCCGGAATTCTATCCATTAGATCCATTAATGTAATTATTTTTGGGTAAAGTATTTCCTTATCTATTTCAAGGTTGATCTTATTTTTTATTCGAATTAATAAAATATGAAGCAAGATGTCAATTATCATTGGATAATGAAGTGTCAAAATATTATCCAGGGAATTGAATGGTATATTAGTACTTGCTTTTTCTAATACTCGGTTTTCACGATTCTCACGTATTATCATATAATTATCGAACATTCTGAGAATGATTAACTCAATTTCAGATAATTCCTTAAAAATCCGATTATATTCATTATCTTCATTGATTGTTAAAAAGTGGACTTGACTGTTTATTTCTTTCTTGTTTAACTTTCCTTCTCTTACGAGGTCATTGATTAAGTTGAGGGTTGTCTCTCGTGAAGATAATCCCTTTTCTTTCATATATTTAATCACAGTGGTTTTAGTGGTATTTTGTTTCGTTCTTTGACGGTCCTTTACACATTCTAGTATATTGATGCGTCTTTCACTCTCGGTGGTCAAGTGGTCTAGTCTATCCAAGTATTGCTGAATATAATAATATCATGTGGTCGGGTAGTCTAGCACCACCGACTACTTTATAAACAAGATTAACGCACTAAACATTGTATATGAGTGAATCTAAGGAGAAAGAATACAGGCTTATACGAATCAGTAAGGAAAATTACGACATTCTAAATAACTTGGGAAGGACTAACGATACATTCAACACCGTACTTACTAGGATTTTTCAGGAAAATAATCTGATGGGCATTGTAACAGAAGGTGATGGAGTAGAACCTGAACAATGACCACTGATAAAACATTACAAAAAGCCAACATTGCGCTTGAAATATTGCTTAGACATTCTGAATCAAATTCGAAAATTTCATTTGAAGAATTAATGCGTGAAATAGTTACAAAGTGGGGTAATAATGATATTTGAGTAATAAAATTAATTGTTGGGACACGACTCACCAAGTCCCCAACAACTCACGGACAACACCAACCAACTATAGGACAAGATGGTAGATGTATACTTATACTAAGAACGCGCAACCTAATATAACTTTCGATAGTAGTTCAGATTCGAGTAAACAGAAGAAAGAGAAAAAATATTGGAAATACGGTAACAAAGAGAAATGGGCGAAAGTAGATTATAGACGTTTTGAAACTGCACATAGTTACCAATATGGCGAACCCATACACGAAACCTGTACTCGTTGTGAAAGAAAGAAATGTAGTTGTGGGGGTTGTATAGAGACCGATGTATTCAAGTGGGTTATACTAAGTAACAGGATACCATTATGTCAACGTTGTTTGTGTGAACATACAGTTAATGACACAGGCACAGATATTGAAAATTTAAACGATACTGGAAAATCCCTCGCTGAATTAGTAAACGAACGCAGTAGGAAAGGAAAACCACTGAGAGAATTCACAGTCGAAGCATATGAAAAAGGAGAGATTACTAAAGTTACTAAGGAAGGGCAATTGGGTAGACGTGAGAGAAAGGAGGGATTGAAGTAATGGAAATTAATTATTGGCACCTTAAAAACGAAGACCCAGGCATGCAGAAATTTGCACAAGAAAGGACAGAAATTATTTTCAATGAATTTGTGAAATTGATAGGAAAATACTGTGGGGGTTCTTATGAGAATGTCTATGCCATAGACCAACCACTTCACTACAAATCTGATCAGAGACTGGACTTTATGATGAATGTGTATCAAGAAATTATCAATCATGCAAGCTCAAAGCTTGCTAAATTAGAGAATGAGATGAATAGGAGATTGTTGTAATAGTCATGACCCAAATAGCAGTAAATGAAGAAGAATTTTGGACAAGTACTAAATTTCAAGATGAATTCTTTTTAGATCTAACAAAACCTAGACGTGAAATAAAAATCATTGATGGTAATGGTGTTACTGACAAGTCAATACATTTCAAGAAATATTACTATCAGGCATTTTTAAAAGTGTATAGAATTCCATTAACTGAACAACACCCTGAATCAAAGGAGGAAGCGGTTCCCTTTGTCATAGAATTCAAAGATCTATCGCCTAGAGTACAAGCTGAATTCAAAGAATATTGCAAACTTTACAATAAAAGACAGATTGCATTATTTCTAAAAGAAGTTGTAATTCGATTATTCGAGAATCTGGATTATGAATATGCGCACATATCAGTCATGAAAAAGTTGAGGGTTATGGTGATTCAATAAGTTGGTTGATTTTGAAAAAGATATAATTGGTGAGGTACTGGCTCCAGGTTCGCAGATAAAGAAAACTAGCACTAAAACTAAGGAAAATGGATCCACCAAGAAAAAAATTCCCATTAAAAAATACAGTCAAAACGGTCTCGGTCGATTACATGAATCCGTCATTATAGACACGAGTTCAAAATTTGTACATTTGGGTAAAGATCAGAAACCCCATTTTGTAAGTGAGATTGAAAGAGCCAATGATATACTCATGCCTGGAGATACAATTGATACACAAAACCCGATGCCGTTTATCTTTGAATCTGAAAATGATTTTCAGAAATCTCTAGAAGAAGCAAAGAAATTAGATTTAGAAACACTTTTCAATATAGTTGAATCCATAAATAGAAAATACGTCGACATTGAAGATCATTATCATGTGTTACTAACGGCAGATATGATATGGACATGGTTACAGGATAGATTCAGTTCCACAGCATATAATGTATTTACAGGTGATAATGGAAGTGGTAAGAATTCAGAGCTTCTAGTATTCAAATTTCTAGGATATAGAGTATATTATGTCGTGTCGGCTAGTGCGGCTAATTATTACACAAAAATGGGAAATATTGAAGAAGGTCAAATAACAATAGCAGAAGACGAAGTTGGAGATATTGCAAAAGATAGAGAAAAGAGAAATGTCTTTGCAAGTGGATATTGTTCCGGTGGTTCTGTTCCCAAAGTTGAATTAGAAGGTGGAAGAAAGTCCGAAGACTGGTTAACGTATAGTCAGAAGTGGATAACAATGGAGGAATTGCTAACAACCCATCCAGATATGAAAGGTATCTTAGACCGTTCATTTGTTTTTAGGTTTGTAGCAGGTGACCCACAATATAACATCAAAGATGTAATAAAATCTGCAGGAGATCCCAAATTTCAGCCACTTCATGACAAACTCATGAGCACAAGAAAACTCTTCTTTTGTTGGAGATTATTACATTATGAAGATGTAATATTAGATGTCAAGATAAATGTAAAAAATAGAAGTGCAGAACTTACGAAACCTTTGATTAGACTGTTTCAAAATTCACCAATTGCACTTGAAAAAATATTGGACTCCCTAAGTAAATTCTTAGTTGAAAAAAGTGACATTAAGAAAAATAGTTTTGAATCAAAATTATATGAAGTTATTAAATTTCTTAGAGAAGAGAGAAAGGAACGACTTGATTCAGGAATTGCTACGGATGATGAAAAAGCTCTTGGTGAGCTAACTTTCACCAATCTCGCACTTTTGAATATAACTAGGGAAATTATGGACTGTGTGGAGACTGAGAAAACGGGTCTTTATTGGTCCTCTTTAATTGGTTGCTCAGTATCACAAACAAAGATTACAAGTGTAGCGAAATCAAAATTCAAAGCGGATTCTATTAGTATAAAATTACATGATGATGGATATCCTAAGACGTACAGGTGTCTAAAATTCGAAGAAAAATACCTCAAAAGAATTGAATCAAGTTACGATATACCTGACAAAATCAAGATTTTGGAGGATTCTGATAACCAGTGAAGTTTGATAAAGATCCGGTTACACTAGTTACAGCAGTTACACCCTGTAGAGGAGTATACCCTCGAGAAAATATAGATATATTAGAAAATCTAAATGAAGGAAAAGAGGAAAGGCATACTCTCCTACAGACCGTAACCTGTGTAACCAGTGTAACCAAATTTCTAAAATGTCCAGAATGTAATTTTAAAAATATTTATCCTGAGACAGTAGAACATCATATCAAATACAAACACGGGCAAGATGATTGTCAGGGCGCAAATTAGTAGATATGAGACACATGACTGAAAAAATGCAAAGGACAATTAAATAATCTTGGTGGAATGCAAATTTTGAGCTCCGATCCGCAAAATAAAAATCAAGAAAGAAAACAATTCTTACTGGAAGAGCGTAGAAGAAGAGTTATCTCTCTACTGGCACAATCAAAAACAGAAACAGAAATATC